>Ga0315322_10000992_pt1 | contig 21798 bp, 15 predicted proteins | sample M110021515metaG_FD_203461 | JGI IMG/M metagenome (GOLD analysis project Ga0315322, IMG submission 203461) | Ammonia-oxidizing marine archaeal communities from Monterey Bay, California, United States - M1 100m 21515 | ecosystem: Environmental > Aquatic > Marine > Intertidal zone | place: USA...
ACTTGGTGCCAGTTTTGAGGCTAACGGCACTGTCACGAATAAAGCCAGAGATTACTACACTAAGTCGGTGACTCAGTTTAAGAGCATTGCGGATGAAGGTAAGAGTGATTTGAGTTGGATTAACGAAAATGAGGAGACAGGCAAAGCCTATCTAGCTCAGATTCGTATGAATATGGCCCAGGTAATGAAGAGGCTCGGACAGTATGAAGAGGCAACGAAAGAGCTGGCTTATATTCTTTTAGATACGCCATCGAATGTGTCTGTTCAAATTGAAGCTGCTAAGACTTACAACGAGTTAGGGGTACAAAAGGGCGACGAATCTCAGTTGCTTTATGCCATTGGTGGAGCGCGACCACTCAACGGAGAAAACCTTGTTTGGGGTTGGCGAAAACTGGGGATGTTGACTCAGGGGAAAGAGCAGTTTACCACCGAATATTACGAAGCTCGTCTTGGAATCGCGAAAGCCCGGCTTGAGATGGGCAGAGCGAAGCAAGGTGAGGAAGGTAAGAAGCATATTGGTTATGCAGAATTGGAAATTCTAAATACATACAAGATTTATCCAGAGTTGGGAGGAACCGAGTTCACTGCGCGCTTCGATAGCTTGCTTCGAACAATTCAAAAGGAATTAGGAAAGACTGAAAATGGGTTAGCAGGGGCTGCTGATACGCCGCTAGCTACTACCAACACAGATATCCCCGGGATGGAGCCACCTGCTGCTCTAGCTAAAAAGGAAGAGTCCAATAGCAACATGTTGCTGTTCGCATCGATGGCAGGTATTTTTGCAGTTTTCGGTTTGATTTTATACTTCTGGGTGAAAAAACTTTAACGATCAATTTGATGAATAACGCGAACGCGTTTTTTGAAAGAATGATGAGAATGATGAAACGATTTCAGATAAACAGGTTGGTTGCAACGCTGATAGTATTGTTTTTGATTCAACCCGTCTTTGGACAGGTTAATGATCAGGCCTACCTTAAAAGTAGCCCTGCCGAAGCTATACGTGGTTTGATTGACGATATTACGAACACCGAAGTGGTGATTCGGGTGAATGGAAATCCACGACGGTTACCTGCCAATCAGATCTTCCGGATTCAATTCGCAAATGCCCCGGCTGATTTACTACAGGCCGCCGCAGCTTATCGACGTGGCCAGTTTAACGAAGCCAAGACCGGACTGCAGGGTGTTAATCTTGGTGATATTCAGGATAAGTGGGTGAAGGAAGAGATCGCCTTTATGCTGGCGTCGATTGATGCCAAGAGTGCGTTGGCTGGTGAAGGCGATAAGAATGCTGCCGGTACGTTGTTGATCGGATTTATCAACGATTACGCTAATAGTTTCCATCACTTTGAAGCAGTCGAGTTGTTTGCGGACCTTGCATATTCGGTTGGACAGTTTAAAACAGCGGCGGAATACTATCAAAAGATGGTTGCTTCCCCTTGGGAAGAAATGAAAGTATACGGTACTTTACGATTAGCTCATGCCACGGTTGGCCAGGAGGCCTTTGCTGAGGCGTTGACCCAATACGATCAGGTGGCTGGATATAATGCGACAACACCAACACAGCAAGTGATTGTTGCAGAAGCGAAGGCCGGTCGAGCACGGTGTCTTGGCGAGACGGGTAAAGCTGCTGAAGGGATTGCAGCCGTTGAAAAAATCATTGCTGACAATGATCCAAAGACTCAAAAGAAACTATATGCTCAGGCTTATAACGCTCAGGGAGTTTGTTATCGGAAGAGCAATCAGAACAAAGACGCGATCCTTGCCTTCCTGCACACACACCTGATTTTCAATCAGGATCCGGATGCGCATGCCGAGTCTTTATATCATTTGACTCAATTATGGGAAGCCGAAAGCAAGGCGGATCGAGCCTCCAGTACTAAAACGCTACTGCAGCAGAAGTATGCTGGTACATTTTGGGAAAATAAACTGCGTAATCAGTAACATTGGATCAGTCTGAACATTATGACGACTGGTATTTAAATAAGATTTTTACATCGTGCCTGTCGATAGGTACTTTGTCTATATATACAACATCAAACGGTGTAAAAGATTCATAGATCGGAGAAAAAGATGAATCAACTTGTTAAACAGATGCGGCCCAAGTGGATGCTAATAGGCTTCACTGCGCTGGCTTTAATGGTTGGATTAGGAGCGAGCGTCGGCCTGGACTTTACAGAACAGGCCATCGCACAGGAGGAACTTCCCGATGAAGGACCTGCCGGTGGCGAGCCTGCCGCAGGCGGCGATGCCAACGCCGCCCCTGCCGATGATGAAAATGCCGGCGGTAATAACGAGGCTGGTGAAGCGCCAGATGAACAGTCGATGCTGGGTTGGGTCTATAAGGCTCTTGGCCCCGGTTATATGATTATCTTCCTTGCAATCTCCTTTACATTAGTCGCTCTGTTTGTGATGAACGTTATCACCAATGATCGTAGTAAAGTTTGCCCGGTCGAACTGGTCGATGATTTTGAAGAAATGTTGAACAATAAACAGTATCAAGATGCTTATGAAATGGCTAAAGAGCACGAGTCCGTGTTGGGAGCTGTTTTATCCGCTGGACTAGCGAAGCTTTCCTCAGGGTACGAACAGGCTTTGGAAGCGATGCAGGAGATCGGTGAAGAAGAGAATATGAAGCTTGAGCATCGCCTGAGCTATATGGCTTTGATCGGTACGCTGTCGCCAATGGTCGGACTTTTCGGTACGGTTCACGGTATGATCAACTCCTTCCAAACCATTGCTACTGGAGGTTCAACTCCGGAGGCATCCGAATTGGCGAATGGTATTTCGACAGCGTTATTTACTACATTGATCGGCCTGGCGATCGCAATTCCAGCGATTGCTGCTTACAACATTATGAAAAACCGAGTGGCTCGACTGATGCTAGAAGTTGGCATTCTGAGCGAAAATCTCATGAGTCGATTTCAGGGCGTTGGACAAAAGAAGTAACCTATGAAACTCGTTAAGAAACACGATTCGGGCATTCTTGAGGGTGATTTGACACCGATGATCGACATGACTTTTCAGTTGATCGCGTTCTTCATGGTGTTGATTAACTTCACTCAGAGTGAATCGAATGATAAAGTTCAGCTGCCTGATAGTGAACTCGCTAAGCCTCCGGAAACCGTTCTTGAGAATTACCGCATCATTCATCTTGGGAAAGATGGTACGGCTGTGATGGGGACTAAGGAAGAGAACTACAAGGGTTTGCGAACTACTTTGGATCTGCAATATCGCCAGATCCAGTTTAGCGGTGAAGAACCAGCGGATACGACGATTGTTATTCGGGCCCACAAGGACGCGAAGGGCGGAATGGTTCAGGAATTGATCCAAATCTGTCAGGAAGCAGGATTTGAGAGTTTTGCGTTGCGTGCCGAAGAAAACGTGAATAATGGTTTTAAGTATATTTCACCGGTACCAGGAGGCTAGTTGATATGCAAATCAGAAATGCCAATAAAGCCGGTGAGAAGATCGAACTACAGATGACACCGATGATTGACATCGTGTTTCAACTGTTGGTCTTCTTTATCATGACGTTCAAAATCGTTTCGATGGAAGGTGACTTTAATATTCGCATGCCAGCAGCGGCTCCACAGGCCGCACCGCCAGAACAAATGGAATTCCCTCCGATGAATCTCTATTTGTCTGCCGATGCCGAGGGGACTCTGACAGGGATTCAACTCAACGAATCGCAACCAACCTCGTTTCAAGCGTTGAATCAGGAGATTCAGAAATTGGTTGGAACTGACAGTGGTCCGGGAGCGAGAGAAAGTGCTGAAATCGAGATTGGTTTTGATTATGACCTGCGGTATGAATTTGTCATTGGAGCAGTGACAGCGGTTTCCGGTACGAAGACGACCACTGGTGATTTAGTTAAGCTTATCGAGAAAATCCGTTTCAATACTCCGGAAGCTCCGGAAGCTCCGGAAGCCCAATAAATGCCTAATTCGGCGACTAGTAAATAGGACCACTTGAGGAGGTGAATCTTCGAGTGGTTTTCTTATGCGCGAGGGTGAAACTCGGCATGTATTTTCTTTAGTCGTGTTTGATCCACATGCGTATAGATTTGAGTGGTGGCAATACTCGCGTGCCCAAGTAATTCCTGTACCTGTCGCATATCTGCTCCACCGGCAAGCATGTGGGTCGCAAAGCTGTGACGCAATGAGTGAGGACTGATTTCTTTTGGAGCTCCTATACGGGCGGCATATTTTTTCACCAGTTCCCAAACAGCTTCACGGCGTAGGGGCCTGCCCCGGCGACTAAGAATCACGCGGATAGGCTCCTTGTCAGAGGTGCATTCAGTGAGCATTGGTCGTTCTGTTTGCAGGTATTCGGTAAGTGAGTTCACAGCTCGTGGAGCCAATGGGACGAGTCTCTGTTTACCACCTTTACCATGGTACCGGCAGTAGCCAGATTCCAGATGGAGATTGTTAAGTGTTAGGCCGACTACCTCAGACGCTCGACATCCGGTAGCGTATAGCAACTCAAGTAATGCTTTGTCTCGCAACGGAAACATATCTTTGTTACATGGAGCATTTAGTAGCTTTTCAACGGTACCGACGGTCATTACATGGGGAATACGTTGCCATAGTTTTTGGCTTCCAAGTAATTCAGCCACGTTTTTTGAAAGGATCCCTTCCAGTTGTAAGTATTTGAAGAACACTCGTAACGTAACAACATTACGAGCGATACTACTGGGAGCCAACTTGCTTTTCTTCAGGAATACAACGTAATCCCCTAGTTTTTGGATGCTGATTTGTTTAATCGATCTTCCACCAAGCCACTGTTGAAAACGTTTAAGATCGTGGCGATAGGCGAGAATGCTGTTGTCGGCTAATTGGCATTCATTGCGCAGGTATTTCTCAAACTCCTGAAAGACAGGGCGATTGGCTTTCGGCGGTCTTTTTGCTTTATCTCGGCGGCGTTTTAGCAGTTTACGCATGAGCAGTGGGAAGCTCTTCGAATGGTGGTAGTTGGATCCAATATTAGCAGCCTGTAAAGCCTACTAATGTTGGAGTCGGCATCTCCTGTTGTACATCTGTATTCATACGTTGTAACCGGTGATTCAAGATTACGCTCGTCTTTTGTTTGTACCGATTATTCCGGTTGGGAGGATATAATTTCGATGGATGATACATGGAGAGCGTTTGACCTGTAAACTTTCGGTTTAATCAGTCGAAAAAAGTAGTACAACTAGTTTGTTATTTACTCCGGGTGAATTCGCCGCTATGAAGATTCTTGTCACTGGTGCCGCCGGTTATATCGGTAGCCATACTTGTCGCTTGTTGACCGAAATGGGTTGTCAGGTGGTCGGTTATGACAACCTGTCTCGTGGACACCAGATAGCCTTTGAAAGGGCGACAGGTGGTGGTACCTTCGTGCAGGGAGATCTTCTCGACACCAAACTGCTACAGAAAACTCTGAAAGAGGAATCAGTGGAGGCAGTTGTTCATTTTGCAGCCTTTGCCCTGGTGGGCGAATCTGTTGAGTATCCGCAGAGGTATCACCGTAATAATGTCGAAGGATCGTCGAGTTTACTCCGGGCGATGCATGAAGCAGGAGTTCAGCGATTGGTCGTCTCTAGTACGACAGCTATTTATGGACAACCGGAGAAGATGCCAATTTGCGAAGACACCCCACCTGCTCCGATTAACCCGTATGGACAATCGAAGTTGGACGTCGAGCATCTCTTGCAGAGAGCCTGCGAGCGAGATGGTTTAGGGTTTGTTGCCTTGCGTTATTTCAATGCAGCCGGAGCAGCACCAGATGGAATGCTTGGTGAAGATCATGATCCTGAAACTCATTTGATACCAATTGTCTTTCAGGTGGCTTTAGGCCAGCGTCAGAAAATCCATATTTTTGGCGACGATTATTCAACGCCTGATGGTACGTGTGTCCGGGATTACGTCCATGTGAATGATTTGGCAGACGCTCATCTTAAAGCATTGAATATACTCAAGCCGGGACAAAGAATTCAGTTGAATCTTGGGTCGGGAGTCGGCACTTCTGTTTTGGAAATTATCGAGCAGGCGAGACAGGTGACAGGGCATGATATCCCCGCTGAGATTGCAGCTCGCCGATCGGGGGATCCTCCGAGGTTAATTGCAGATAATTCCCTCGCGAAAAAAACACTTGGCTGGACCCCTGGATATTCCAGTTTAGATTCAATTTTGACGAGTGCCTGGCGCTGGCATCAACGTCATCCACAGGGATATGAAACAACCTGAAGGCCTTTGCAGGTTAGTAACCCAAAGGTTCAGGTCCACTCTTTTTGGTCGTAGATTGATGCAAGACTTAATCATAGAAAAACCATATTGTTTTGTGCAGCCCCCGAGACGGAGCTTTGTTCTGTGGGTGGTTGCGGGTTTGCGCCTGTATCGCTGGTGGTTGGGGACCTCTGAGGGAATCTATGAGTATGAAGTTCGAAATCAACATCTGATTCAACAATCATTAGATGCGGGGGACAGCATTTTGATTGCTAGCAATCATTGTCGTAATGCAGATCCGGTGGGCATTGGTGAATTGTTGTATGTCGTTGACAGTTACGCCTACCTCATGGCCAGTTGGCACCTTTTCAATCAGGACAGATTTAGTGCATGGATGATCAAACGTCTGGGGGCATTTAGCATCAACCGGGAAGGTATGGATAAAAAAGCTATTAGTTTTGCAATTAAAACGTTGGTCGACGGGGAGCGAATGCTGGTAATTTATCCTGAAGGCTCAGTTTCCAGAAGTAATGACTTCATGCATCCTTTTTTAGATGGTACCGGATTCATTGCGAGAACAGCTGCAAGGAAACGTGCAAAGTTAGCTGGCGAGAGAAACTCCGGTAAGGTCATGGTGCATCCAGTCGCCTTTCGTTATCTGTTTATAGGCGATTTTGATAGTTGTTGTGAGCATACTTTGAATTTGCTAGAGACACATCTGAAGTGGGAGCCGCAGACGCACCTGCCTTTACTCGAACGCATCGCCAAGGTCGCAGTTGGCTTACTTTCTGAGCGGGAAGTAAAGTATTTAGGACGAGCTCAGGAAGGCGGATATTATGAACGAATCAAAGCTCTGATTGTTCATGTCCTTTCCAAACAAGAACAAAAGTGGAAGGGGGGAGTGCAAAGTGGAGATTATATTGCACGTGTTAAGTCTTTGCGTCCCATTATCGTGCCCGATCTCGCTAAAGGTCATCTGAAAGTTGAAGAAGCGGCAAGTCGACGTCAGGATCTGTATGATCTTAATTTTGTTCAGCAGCTTTGTTACTACCCCGTTGATTACCTCTCAGGTAATACGGGAAAAGTAACAGCAGAACGTATCATTGAAACACTCGAGCGTCTGGAAGAAGATCTTACTGACATGATCACGATGCCACGTCGCTTTAAGCTGGTTATCGATGTGCTTGATGCTGTGGAAATACCTGCTGAGAAACTACCGCGTGGTGCAGAGAATGATCCGGTGATGGACGAAGTACGAGATCGTCTCGAAGCTAATCTGGCTTTGTCGGCGGAATGGATGCCGGTTTATGAGCCAGAGCTTGAGGGTTAAACTTGTCCCAGAACAATCCGAGGATTGCCCGCATGATCTTGTTTAATGTTGACGCTTTGGTAGCTATGCTCTTCCAGCAATTGCTTGAGACCTGAGGCAAGCATAGGGCTTGTTTCGAGAACTAACCAGCCACTTGGATTTAAGAGAGGCTTTGCTTCCGGAATTAGGCGTTGATAGATTTCCATCCCGGTGGGGCCGGATGTCAATGCTAAGAGAGGTTCATAGTGTTTTACATCAGGACGACACTGGACGAGCTCAGAATCACTGACATAGGGCGGATTACTAACGATGATATCAAAGGCTTCCCCCTGAAGCGGAGCGCAAAGATCACCGCTGCGGAATTGAATACGATCAGTGACGCCGTGGGAATGAGCATTTTCCTGAGCGACAGACAATGCGGCCTCCGAGATATCGGAGGCGACAAACTGGCTGTGCTGCAATTCTTTGGCTAATGTAATAGCCAGTATTCCACTACCTGTTCCAATGTCGGCAATTTTGCCGGTCTCGGCTTTTTTACTTTTGGCTAGATCCAAGATTACCTGGATAGCCTCTTCTGTATCCGGTCTTGGAATTAACGTGTCCTTGGTGACTTTGAACTTAAGAGAAAAGAACTCTTTGTGGCCAACCAGGTAAGCAACCGGGCATCCGGCAGCACGTTCTTTGACAAGTTTGCGAAATGTAGCCCGAACCTGATCGCCTGGATCTTCCTCGAATCGTGTATAGAGCATGATCCGTTCACAACCAAGCACGTTCGCCAGCAGGATTTCAGTGTCCAGACGGGCAGACTCGGAACCGTTTTCGGTTAAGTACTGGTTGGTCCAGTTGATCAACCGGCCAATGGTCCAGGAGTTATCGTTAGCTTCTGAAGTGTTCGTTTGTGACATGACGTGAGGCTGAAAATCCATTGCAGCCGGGGGGGATGAATTTAGTCGTCGAGTGAACCCATTGATTCACGCAGTTGATTTCGGTCATGGTCAATCAGTAGGTCAGAAACCATTTGCAGGTTACCGGCCAGAATTTGATCGAGTTTGTAGAGGGTAGCATTGATCCGGTGGTCGGTCAGCCGGTTTTCAGGGAAATTGTAAGTTCTAATGCGCTGGCTACGGTCACCTGACCCTATGAGCGACTGTCGTTCATTCGCACGTTTTTCATGTTCCTGCTGACGAAATAACTCATAAACACGAGCCTGTAGAATTCGAAGTGCCTTGGCCAGATTTTTGTGCTGGCTTTTTTCATCCTGCATCGAGACTACGATCCCGGTTTCGTAATGTGTGACTCGCACTGCGGAGGCTGTTTTGTTAACGTGCTGTCCGCCCGGACCGCTCGCATGGAATATGTCTTTTCGATAGTCATCGGGTTTAATATCGATTTCAAGATCTTCTGGTTCGGGCAGTACGGCAACGGTTGCTGCAGAGGTGTGGACTCGGCCTTTCGTCTCGGTGTCTGGTACACGCTGGACACGATGCCCACCACTTTCATAGCCAAGTTCCCGGAAAACACCATCGCCTTCAAAGGTAAGAGTAATTTCCTTAAAGCCCCCCAACTCAGTAGGACTGGCTTCCATGACTTCGACTTTCCATCCTTTGATTTCGGAATGTCTTTTGTACATTTCGTATAAGTCGCGAGCAAAGAGAGCGGCTTCGTCTCCACCAGTGCCGGCTCGAATTTCCATCACGCACCGAGTACGAGTGGCATCTTCTCCACCAATCGTCATATCCAGGAGTTCGGCCCAAAATCCTTCTCGGCGTTCAGTAACACCAGGAATTTCCATTTCGGCCAATTCTTGTTCTTCAGCATCATCGCTAGCGGCCATTTCCTTTAGCTCGCCCAGCTCTGCCACAACGTTTTTGAAATTCCGATAGAGTCCCGCAAGTTTTGCCAGCCCCCCATGCTCCCGAGCCACGGCCGCGAGTTTGGATGAATTCCCCAGAACTTCGGGATCCATCATCATCCCTTCGAGTTCTGTAAAGCGAGCGAGTTTTTCTTCGAGCATTTCTCGCATGAGACTGCCAGTCCTTGATGTTGTTTTGAGTGTTATGTAGTAGGTCTATTATGCCATAGTGACTACTAACAGCCTAAATGACAAACGCAGTGATCAGCAAGGCCGATCACTGCGTTATATGACTATTCAGTGACATGTCAGAAAGGTGACGACGCCACTTGCTATCAAGGCTACTTCTTCGTTCCGTAAGAACCAGCAGCAAATTTGCTCTTGAACTTTTCGATGCGTCCGGCCGCGTCCACGAACTTCAGCTTCCCAGTGTAAAACGGGTGGCATTCAGAGCAGATGTCGATTTTCAACTCGCTACGAGTACCACGAGTGGTGAATGAGGTCCCACACCCACAAGTGACACTAGTTTCGACGTAGTCAGGATGAATGCCTTCTTTCATCGTTTAGTTCCAATGTTTCAGATTTGGTTGATTTGTTTGTTGTTAAGGGCAATTTAGCTAGCGAACCCTTACCGTGACCAAGAAATGTTGATGGTCAAACAACTGAATATAATCCGAATATTCGGTTTCGACAAGAACCGCTATTAAACATTAAGAATTATATTCGAGACCTATTTTTCTTCGGTAAACGCTTGTTTTAACGCTTTTGCGCGAGTTGCTGGAAGAGGTCATAACGAGCCTGGATTTCGATCAAGCTATCATTTCCAAATTTTTCGCAAAAGGCGACTGCGACTTCGAAGGCTACGACATTTTCGATGATGATGGCAGCGGCTGAGACAGCACACACATCAGATCGTTCATAATTAGCGACTTCTTTTTCTTTTGATTCCAGATTGATGCTTTCAAGTGGCTTGCGAAGGGTACTAATTGGTTTCTTAGCCGCTCGAACAACCAGTGGTTGGCCATTAGTCATTCCCGCTTCCAGTCCTCCAGCGTTGTTTGTCGGTCGCTCGAAACCCAGAGTTGGAGAATCCTTTGTTGCGGCGTTATAGGTAATAGGGTCGTGAACCAGTGATCCCGGACGACGGGCAGCTTCAAAACCAAGTCCGATTTCAACACCTTTAATTGCCTGAACAGCCATGACAGCCTGAGCAATCTTACCATCGAGCTTGCGGTCCCATTGGGCGTGAGTGCCAAGTCCGAAAGGCAAGCCTTCAATACGAACTTCGAGGACACCTCCGAGTGTATCTCCGTTGCTCCCTGCCTCGTCGATCCGCGCGCAGATTCCTGCGTCCTGCTCGGGATTCAAGGAATACACTTCACTGGCCTCACGGTATTCTCGCAGTTGCTGGATATCTCCCTCTTTGGGATCGATTACGACTCCACCTAGCTCGGATACATAGCCGATGCATTCGATTCCAAAGGGCTTGAGAATTTGTTTTGCAAGTCCTCCAGCTGCCACCCGTACTGCTGTTTCACGAGCACTTGCTCGTTCCAGGATATTTCGAATCGAGCCCAGATACTTGACGGCGCCTGTTAGGTCACCATGCCCAGGGCGAGGTCGTTCTAGGTCCTTCATCCGTTCCAGCTTGTAGTCTTTATTAATGACTTGTAGCGTGACCGGTGAACCCATCGTCGTGTTTTTCCAGATACCAGTCAGAACTTCGACTTTATCTGTTTCGATCTTCTGACGTCCTCCACGACCGTAACCACCCTGGCGCATTTTTAGGTCATAGTTGATCGACTCCAGGTCTAATTCGATACCTGCAGGGAATCCATCAACCAGCGCCAAAAGGGTTTTGCCGTGTGATTCGCCTGCTGTCCAGTAACGTAACATATTCGTGTGTTCTCCAAGAGTTCTTACTTGGTGTATTGCTATCACTTCAGTTTAACTTGAGTGGTAAATATCGGGTAGGTGCGTTAAAACTGAACCCTCGGGATAACGGCACTTCTAAAGAATCGGACCATTTACATGGCAGGCATCGCAGAACGATTGAAAAAGCGCTGGTTTCTTGTTTCTTTGGTCGTCGTTTTTACGATTGGTGTCGTTTTTAATAAGCCGTTAGCCGGCGTACCGGAAATGAAGCAGCTTCGATCCGGTATCGTCTTTGTTGTTCTTTATTTGATGGCTCTACCCTTAAGCCTGAAAGCGATTAGCTCGGGAATTCAACGCCCCACCGGCACAGTCCTTTCGATTGTGATGAATTACGGTCTTTTGCCGATGGTGGCATACGGGGTTTCATTGGCAATCAACGACCCACAAGTGGCTCGGGGACTTCTGGTAGCCGCTGTTACTCCCTGCACACTTGCCTCCGCATCTGTCTGGACTCGTAAGGCTGGCGGTAATGACAGTATCTCAATCCTGGTAACATTACTAACCAATTTGCTATGCTTTCTGATTGCTCCCTTGTGGTTAATGTTTTACTTTGGCTCAAGTGAAGGGATGGACAATATATCCCTACAGGAGATGGTTGTTAAGCTGGGGGCATTGGTCGTCCTGCCGATGGTTTTGGCTCAGTTGACACGTTTACATAAACCCACGGCAAACTGGTCAACGGATAATAAAAAGTACTTCAGCATTGCGGCCCAATGTGGCATCCTATCGATGGTATTCATGGGTGCGATTAAGGTTGCCCCAGAGTTAATTGCGGCCGGTGCCGACGAGGGAGTGACATTGGTGCTGGTAACAGTTACTAGTGTTCTGGCTGTTCACTGCTCGGTTTTTTGGATTGGTCTTTACACTGGAAAAATTTTGAAGTTAGCCCGCGAAGATTATATTGCGGTTGGCTTCGCTGGTAGTCAAAAGACACTCATGGTTGGCTTGCTTATCTGTATGGAGTTGAAAGTGCTTGTTATTCCGATGGTGCTCTACCATGTAGGTCAACTTTTTGTCGATACGATTTTTGCAGATCGCCTGGCAGAAGAGACGAGGCATTTAAGTACGCAGGAGTCTACTGCTGAGGCGTCTCGCTAAATCTAATCGTTAACGACTGAGCGCTTCGCTTAGTGTTGCTGATCGGATGACAGAGTCAGGACGGTCCCCCAGAATAGGACCGTTTTGGTGGCGTAGGATTGTCCCGACATAAGCCCCCTCGGTTTCACCACGTAGCGTAAAACCTGTCGGATCCCAGGTGAATTCACAATACAGAGATTCGTAAGGGACAGATTCTTCCTGAAGGTCACCCAGCCAGCGTAGTTGCAGCTTGGAAGCGAGTTGAGGCAGCCAACTCCGATCGATGGTACCCTGCCCCCCCGTAATTGTTCCCTGCAGTCGTTGCCAATGATTGCTATTACAGATGGCTCGATGAATTCTTAGTGTTGCCTGTCCTTCGATTCCATTCTTGTCAGGATGTCGCAGTATCTTGCTAAGCTCGACATGTTTGATTTCCCCGTCTGCTGCAAAATCGACTTCGGATGTAAATTTCCCTGGATGGTATTTACTGATGAGTTGCCCATTAAAGGTCGCCTGTGCCCCGAGATCGATTTGGAGAGGTAAGGCATCATCCAATGTGGCCAACTTGATTTCATTATCATTGGTTTGCAATAGTAAGGTGGAGACGGTTGGGTAATGGTGCGTGCGAGTCAGTTGAAGTGCGCATGGTTGGCGTTGATTCCCCCAATTCACGGTAAGTCTGGAGGACTCAACAGATAATTCTATTTGCGCCGTACTGTTGTTGAGCTCATCGATGGGGAGATCATTGAGAAGTGTTAGCCCAACCTTCACTTTGAGTTGATGCTCTTCGGAGATAACCAAAACATGTTCATTCCACCAGTTCATCCAGGTGACGGGAGTGGTGTCGGGGATTTGTAGTGTGTGGATATTGAGGTTGGTTGATGAGTTGGAGTAATCCACGTCAACATGATTTGCTCGGCAGATGAGCTGATTGGATTCTCTGTCGCTAATGCGAACATCTTCGAGAGCATATTTTCCGGGTTGTAGGAAGTGAATGTGTCCAATTTTAATATGACTGTTCGTTGCCTGGCTTAATTCTTCAATCCATTGCCCCCGCAGCCATGATTGACCAAGATCCGTGTGACGCAGTATCAGTGTGCCTCCAATGAGAATGGAGGGTAAGAGAATGCCGGCTGCAAAGAGCAGGCGATTGATAATACGTTGGCGTTTGTGCTTCATCGGATCCAACTTTGTAGCTTATAGGTACGGTGTGTACCTTCAATAAGATGCCAAAGAATAGCAAAAATCGTATCAGCGAAGCAAGAAGAACAATTTTAGTCGAGGATTTACTTCTTAATGGTCAGCGTCACTCGTTTCGTCGGATGCATTGTCGGTGCCTTCCTCTACCATCGGTTTGGCACTCGTTTCTGCTAAGGCAATATGTTTCCCAATTCCCGCAATGCCGGCTTTGTATCGACCCCATGCGATACCTAGTAGGATCCAGTTGATTGCAACGACAAGTCCTACCGACAAGATGGCGCTGGCGGCATTTTCACCTGCACCGTAAGAGTGTAGGCCAACCGACACATTATCAGTGTCTGCCAGAAGAGGTAAACCAAAGTTTACGCCTACCCAACTCATCATAATCATGGAGAAGCCTGCAATCGTTCCGGCGACCATTCCGAAATTGTTGAGCCAACCGGCAAACCGAGCATGTAAAAATGCTAGATAAATCAATAGCGAAATCAAAGCCCAGACTTCTTTCGGATCCCAGCCCCAGAATCGTCCCCAGGATACGTCTGCCCAAAGTCCGCCAAGGATTGTTCCGATAGCCAATAGCAATACAGCGACCTGAATAGAGCGATAGCAGTACTGAGCAAGTGAAGCACATTGTTCTGGTGGACGAAATGCTCCGCCCTCCACGTTACCGGCAGGTGCACGATATTTTCCAAATATGTAATAGCAAATGGAAATATTGCCAAGGCCAAGTGCAAGTCCGCCGGCACCGTAACTGGCAACAATGGTTAGCACATGAATTGTTAGCCAGAAGTTTGAACGTAAGACCGGCTGCAGAGGCGAGAAGTTTTCACTCACAATCTGAGCATCTGCCGCCTGAAGGTTGCTCAGTAGCAAAACGAGCCCACCGATACCGGTCATGAATGTACCGCCAATACCGAAGAAACGACGTTTGTGCATTTCGTCGAATGCTTTTTTTGAACTAGTCTCGTCTCCTTTACGACGGAAATAGTCCTGTAGAACGAGTGCTGGACTCGAGACCGTGGCCAGAATAAAACGGGGGAGCAACCACAACGTTAGTAGCAGGCAAATCATGCCGACAACCCACACTCCGACACGGTTCAAACTACTCCAATCGGACGGCCAGAGTTCCATATAAGGTCGTCCACCATCTCCGTAAGGTACTTGGGTTAGGAAATGGAAGAGGATGAAGATTAACACGACACGAAGCACTATCGACAGATAGCCAGCGACGTTCCATATCCCGGGCTTAAATCGACTTGTTTGTTGTTCCGTAAGATCTCGGGCTTCATTGAAAAAGGGGATGTTCTTTAAGAAAGGAGCTGCGTTGAGTCGCCATGAATCTTTGATGCCAGTGACTGTAATTGGTGTTAAAAGGAACCAGGCAGCTAGTAAGGACACGATGAACGGAACGAAAATAATTGTTTCGTACATATTCGTGACGGGAGCCCAGCCGGTGATTGTGACACGCAAATAGAAACCATAAACAGTCCATAGCAGGCCAAGCATTAGTGTGAAGACGCCCAGGTAAAAGAAGATGCGTTTAACTTTCTCTGCTCCAAAAGACAGGGAGAAAGCGATCAAAGCTAGAAAGCTGAATATCGCGGTGTATTGGAATGGCTTACTGTCGTTGTATTTGATCTCTGAGAGTACCTGACTAAATGCTTTACCTTCCGGATAGGCTGTATATTGCATCACGTCTTGATCACGATTTGTAGAGCTCAATGTTTGGGAGATTGCCGCATCTCGTGCTTCCGTGGCCTGAGGGCCAAGTGTTTGCAAGGCCTTCAGGAAATCGGCTTCTGCTTCATCAAATGCGAGGTTGTCACGCGAAACATAAGCAGTTGTGACAGCTTCCCAGCTCGATCGTACGCGATTGATGCTGTTTTCATCCATTTTGGCCAGTAGACCGTTCTTTAGTTGGTCGGCAGATGGTAGTGTACCGTGCAACACTGCCTGAAGACTGATCCAAGGCTGAGTATTAGTCCCTTCATCACGATTTTTAGCCAGCGTGTATGGATTCGATGAAGGAACAACTAACATCGTTTGGCGATTAGCATAAACAGCTTCCTGGACTTGAAGAGCCAGCAGGTGGAATTCATGCGCTTTATGTTCCATTTCCCGAAAGAGTGATTGGAATTCTTTTAACTGGTCTGGGGATAATCCAGCGGGAGAGTCGGAAAACCCTCGACCGGTATCGGCAAAATTAGCTTCGAGTTGTTGCGTGTAATAACTAAAAGCGCGTGCATCTTCGGCAATCGCTGCAACGGTCATGCGTTCCGGAGAAGTGGCGTCTCGAATATCTTCTCGATCCGGAAGAGGAAAGCCTAGAATCTTGGCGGAACGGAATTGCATGAGCTGCGAATAGATTAATGTCTGTTGGATGCTTTGAGCTAACAATTGCCCCGGAGAAGGCTGCCCGGTTTCTGAAGGTGGTTGACCGCCAAAAAGTTCAGCTAGTCTACTGAGGCGATCGAAAAGAACCTCCTGCTCGTCATTAGATTCATTTAATTGGTCAACGATTTTACGCACCACGGTACAAAAAGCCTTGCGGTCGCCAATGTCAGCGATCTGTATATTACCAGTGAGCGGTGAGTCTGCCTGCAGTGATACACCCCGGAACGTGTCTAGCCGTCCCAACACCTTTTCAAGTTTTGCAAATTCAGGTGAGCTCAGATTGTCACGGTCTTGGAGCCATTCCTTCAGTGAGGGGGAATCTTTAAGCTGAGCCGGCGACACGTATTTGTAGGTTAAATCTTCAACGGGCACACCGATGACATCTCTTACATCATTGTGATTAGCATAGATGAACGGGACATGTTCCCAGCGTTCCGGTTCGGTCATCCAGCTAAGTACGATCTCTGTTGCTGACCATTTTATTTCCGATTCTGGAAACAGAGCAGCCACTCCCTGAAGCTCTTCAGTTTGATATCCGTTGGGGAAATATAACCCTACATTGAGCTTTACAGACCCTTGGGTCGTGTTGCAAATCTGCTCAAGCATTTCCTTGGCATAGGAATCAAATGGCTTGATGCGTCCCTTATGAAAGACAGGTACGCTTCGAAGCTCATCAATAGTAATTTCCTCGGCGGTTGTGTTCTGCACGCTTACAGTGATTGTCAGAAGAACACAGGAGAGGATTGAAAGTAGTTTGCTGAATCTCATGGAACTTACTTTGGGGTGATGAATGAGGCGGGAATGGATCAAATTATTCATGGTCGTCATTCTCTACGGAACTTGACTCTGGAGTGGGGGAGGCCTTTTTCTTCCTAGTTTTGAAGAAGTAGGCCTTCATATAGAACATGATGGCGATACCAAGACAGACAATGAGGCAACCAAAGTTTCGAATTGCCCGTCCCGGGTCGCGATTGACTGTGAGGACTGAAAGGTAAAGGTCTTCTTGTTGAGACTCGGACGGGATGACCCGCTCGTACTCAGGGTCACCAGGTTTCCAGGGACCGCTAAAGCTTTCCTGAAATAGCCGGTAGCCATGACCATTAGTCGGGCTGTCGAATTCAACGGGGGCATTCATTGTGATGTAAATGTCGTGTTGATAGGAGGCCGACTGATTCCAGTAATAATTGCCCTCCTGAAGCTTTAAGCCGTCTGCCAGATCGAGGCCTTCCGCAGGGATTTCGGTAATATCACCACCCGTAGCATTGCATGACATGAGGTGGTGAGTCCGATGCACGGTGCCCGTATGGTGTCCGATGTATCCCTGCCGAGGTTTTTCAGCAGTAATGTAGGTGAGCCGACTGGAGTTTGAGTCGTAGGTGATGGCCGTGGCAAAGGTATCTACGTCTAGCGTGACGATGCTACGCGAGTTCGCCTTGGTCGCAGCAGATTCCGGAATGGTTGATTGCATAATGCGTCCACGTGTTGTGCTACCAACTGCGTTTGGATCACGCTCGGCCCAAAACAGAAGTGAATTTCGAGTGTCGACCGCTAGCGAGGTTGGACGCTTGAGGCCTTTGATGAGGCCAATCTCCATCTCACGCCCCTCGAAGTCTGCTCGGCTGATCTGACCCGCAGAGGCATTTAGCCAATAGAGCTTGGAGTGGGAAGGATCTGCAGCGATTTGTACGACGTCGCCAGGAGAGTGGATAATCCTTGCTGCCGACTTACCAGTCGTTTGAACACTCTGGATTACGGAGGTGCCGCCCGTCTGATCGATCCAAAATAGCCTCCCACCTTCCAGAATCAGCCCTCGTGGATTATTCAGAAAGGCGTTGGTTGCTTCCGCTCCGGTCAAAGCGCGTAATTTTTCATTGGTCACAAGCGTAGTGGTTTTCTTCGTCTCCAGATTGGTAACGTTGAGTGTGCGTTCGTTACTGTCGAGCCAGTACACTTCATCACCACTCATGGCAAAACCGCTGACCGAGTTGTGAGGCATGTTTGGAACGGCATCCTCGGGGTTTGCTCTGACAGGAATCCCCATGCTTGTAGCCTTCGCCCCTGATTCGCTAATCGTCCAGATTTCTTTCGTGTTCTTCAGGTCGACGAAGTCCACCCAACTGGAGTAATGAGAAGCCTGGCTTGTGCCTGGGTCAAGTTTGCGTTCGAAGTCCTTCAGGCGAATGCGGAAGCCGATGTCAAATGCTTCTGTAGGCATTGTCAGGACTAGGGAATTCCCCGCTGCTGAGTCATGAATGCGGATCTGCTGATCTGCTTGCTGGCGTTCACCGGGGGCTCCGACGAATGCCCGAATCCAGTGTTCTCCTTCAAGGTCTCCCCATTTTACTTTGACTTTGGCCCGAACTTCTCGCTGGACAATTTGAAGATCGCGGTTAAATGGTAAGGCTGCTGCTGCCATAACCGGCTTGTTCGAACTGATGAAATTTGAGACGTAGAATTTAAGTGGATTACTGAATTGTGGCATTTGGAATCCGGAGACAGCGGTATCAGGAGAACCGCTCGTTTCTACCAGTAGCGGGAAGGTTAACTCATTGGTGCGACGATTCCAGTAACGATAGTAAAGCTTCTTGTCGGTACTCTGAAGAAATTCAATTCGTGAATAAACCTCTTCCTGATTCGCATCGGGGCCAAATAGCTGGATTTCTTTGCTGGAGAAATCAAACCAGTAGGTCCCATAGATTTGATTGTCATAATCGTACACGTTGTGATGTGGTTTGTTGGCGAATAGCAGCACGTCGCGGCCGTGAACTTTACCTGCTTTGTCGAAGGCTTGCAGGTGAATTGTTGGAACAACCGGCTCGTCAGCAATCTTCTCAGAGAAACCATACACGGTCCCTTCTGCTTCGGGGCCAAGCTCGGAGACATCGTTCCACAGGCCACTTAGTCGTAGGGTGTAATCGGTGTCCTTTAATTCGATCGTATCACCGATCTGATAATTGTTTAGGTTAATGTGATGAATCTTGCCATCAAGACTGATGGTAACCTGCCCTGCTGTCCCAAGCTCACCCTGTGGAGCGGCCTCCAAAAAGGCCTTTTGGTAGATCTCATCTGGTGCGATCCAAAGCATGACTTTACCGCCTCCAGCCTGCATCGGTTGGCTAAAGCCATAGGGATAGATGTCTTCGTAGAGCTCGGCAATTGAATCAGGTAAAGGTTGGATTGAGACGGAAAAAGCGTTGGCGGTCCCGGGCGGGAATTCACTCGGCCGTTCTTCTTCCCGTCCCGTCTCTTCATCAAGGTATTTCTCAGGCAGTCCACCGACAACCATTTCGACTCGTGGTTCTGATGAGAGTTGTGAATTTGCCATAAACTCAAGCACTTCAATTCTTAGTGACTTCCCGGTACCCGGAATTGCTGAATCGATCAGGACTGTGCCGGAGCTTGCTCGGTTCGCCAGCTTGAAAATATGTCCACTTGTCCAACGAAGGCTGTTCTTAAGCAAAGCCTCGACCGGATCGTTGTACGCCACACCATCTTTCAGGCTGTAACCGAATTGGGTGTCATAGTCTTCCCAATTAAATGGCCCTGCTCGAAAGGGCACCCTTTTAAGAGTTTGTGTAAAATCGTTGTGATCATGAGCTGAATTTTCGTCGTGATCCTCTTCAATACTGACATCGAAGAATAGGTTTGTGCGATCAAACGCATAGCGTTCCATCCGACTTTCAAATACAGGGATCTGAGCGTCGATACCGTAATGTCTTCCGATGGCCGCTCCGATTAACAATGTCAACAAACCAATGTGAGTGATGACAAACCCGGTTTGATGTCGTTGCCAGGGATATCGAATCGCCGCTGCACAAAAGATATTTACTCCCAGTAAAATATTAAGGCCATTAAACCACCAGGTCTTGTAGACAAAGTACTGAACCACGGGAGTTCCATAAGCAGCTTCAACAAACGTGGCATAGCCCAAAGTAAAAGCCATAGAAAATATAAGAATCACCGCCAGCTTAAGAGAGGCACATAATTCGTAAGCCCACAAGACGGCCCGAAGAGCACGAGGTTGATCAGGAGAAACGAGCTTTGGCTGAGCCATAGGTAACTTGATTGGTAGGAGGGATTGCGGCGGAGTCCACGCTTGTATCGAGCGTATTTTGTGGCTTTAAGTGAGTGGTTGACTTTGCTGACTCATGTCGGTAAACCAACTTGAATACATTATAGCGGCAGGGGTTATAGCGGGTAGGCACAACTGTGGTGAAGCCGTTAAAAAATGATATCCCGAAGTGTAGGGATAGGGGGGCATTAGAGGCCGGATGTGAAGGTGGAAAACCTTGTTGTGGACAGGGGGAATGGCCTGTCGCGGCTCTCCTCCTGTTAATTACGAGGTGAAACAGTGTTTGTCCGCGGAACGAGAGCGACGAAATACAGGCTTATTTGTTTTTTCCGCGATCTAGAATCCAACCAACGATGATCACAATAAAGAACACGCCAAAGGCAACACTAGGCCATAGCCAAGGCTGCGTCGCGAACGTTGCACCACTCTTGAAATTTTTGAAAATGCCGACGACATAGCCGGAAACGAGTTGAGGCGTTTCCGGATTGTGGCTCCAGATATTCCGAACGACGTCAACCATTAGAAAAACGATGGAAAGCTGAACGATGAAAATCATGAACAAACTCATAACATTGAAGAAGCCGTAGGAGCTCTCTTCCAGTTGAGGCCCTGCCGTTGTAGCGGCAGCCAGCATTTCACTTTCCATCACAGGCTCAGCGGCTTGTTCAAATCCCTGAGGCGTACCCATTGGCGCACCAAATGGATCAGCACCCGGTGCTGCGGCAAACGGGTCGTTTCCTGCTGGAGTGCCAAATGGATCCCCTGTTGGTTGAGGGGCAAATGGGTCAGCTGCTGGTTGCTGCGCAAAAGGATCAACGACGCCATCGGGCGCGACCATCGTGGCAGCATCGTCTCCAAAAGCCGCTGAATCTGATATAGCGATCACTTGAGAGCCACTGTCAGACATGTCGTTGTCAGGAGTCCCGCCGAGCATGAATTCTTCATCGGCTTGAACATCGCCGGCCTCTGGTAGTTCCAGAGAAATAGAACTGTCACCAGCTAGGTCAACGGCACCTTCGAGTGAAATACCACTGTCTTGCGGGCTCCCAAGATTCACACCACTGTCAGATGCCAGATTGTTGTCACCATTTCCAGAGCCAGTTTTTAGAAGCGAATCATCGCCACCCAGAACTAAATCGTCTTCACCAACTTTAAAATCAGCACTGTCTCCGATGGCAAATTGAGTATCATCCTCTGTACCACCCCCGAGATCGATGCTGAGTTCGTCCTCTGCATTTACATCCAAGGCATTCTCGCCGACAGCGAAGTGCGTTTGGTCGTCGGCTTCGATTTCTCCCTGATCATCAAGATCGAGTGAGAATTCACTCAGTTCGTCAAGATTGAATTCGCCACCTGCGGCGAATTGTGTCTTGTCATCCTGGTCGACATCGCCATCACCCAGGTCGAGTGAAAGTTCATCACTGTCGTCTAATTCAAGTTCCAGGGAATCAGATAATTTAAGGTCGCTATCGTGAGCACTTGCGCCGCCTTCAGTTCCTATAATGGGTCCACTTCCACCGGGATTCGCTTCTTCATCCCCAAGCACGGAATCGGCATCATTGGCGAGATGATACTCGTCACCGTCTCCATTACTTCCTAGGTTGATACCATTCATGTCGGCAAACCGTCCAACTTCGTCCCGACTAAAGACATAGCTGCCGTCAGCTTTGGTTCCATGAATCTCACCGGTACCAGCTAACTCCTCCAAGCGTTGAGGATTTAGGCCGAGCAATTCAGCAGCTTGATTTAGGTTTAG
>Ga0315322_10000993_pt1 | contig 21792 bp, 20 predicted proteins | sample M110021515metaG_FD_203461 | JGI IMG/M metagenome (GOLD analysis project Ga0315322, IMG submission 203461) | Ammonia-oxidizing marine archaeal communities from Monterey Bay, California, United States - M1 100m 21515 | ecosystem: Environmental > Aquatic > Marine > Intertidal zone | place: USA...
ACCAGAGACTTTGCTGCTGAAGAATGGGGTCGACTGTGCGCCCGTGATCCGTCAGCTTTGGCGGTTGCCGAAATTGACCGTGAAATCACTGTTGGTGAGCTGATCAAACAGGCTCGTGTGCGGGCGGGACAGTTTATTGCACAAGGCGTGGAGCCAGGATCTCGGGTGATTGTTGCGCGCCCGAACGTGATCGAATTTGTGGTGGATTATCTCGCGGTTCGTCTTTGTGGTGCTGTATTGGTCAACCTTCCTTGGGCCGCAGGGACAAGCATCACGGAATTGGCAGAAATTCTGGACGCCAAAGTGGTTGTGCTGACTGAACATCTTGTTGGCGACAATCCTTTGTTTGATCAACTGGGTGAACGCCGCTTTCGCGAAGCAGAAACCGCACCGATTGGTCCAGAACGTCCTGTTGTGAGGAGCGGAGAAAAATTGGCATGGTTGGCCTGCACGTCTGGCACCACAGGTACGCCCAAGGCGGCGATGCATACGAGCGCCACGTGGCAGCGCCAAACCGAAGTATTTGCCCAACATTTTGGGCTGACCAAAGACGACCCGATTTTGGTGTCCTCGCCTGTCGGTCACGCAGTTTCATTGTTGTTCGGTGTGCGGTTCTCCTTGTTGCTGGATTCACCGATGATTTTGGTGTCTCGTTGGAAAATCGACACGGCGGTGGATTTGATTGAGCGGTATAAGTGTACCTTCACAGTTGCGCCGACGCCGTTCCTGATTGATATGGTTTCCTTTGCTGAAAAAAACGGCAACGAACGAGTGAAATCGCTGAAATTCTTCCCATCTGCTGGTGCGCCTGTGCCACGCACATTGGTGCGTCGTGGCTTGGATGCTTTGCCCGGGTGTCAGGTTTGGTCCTATTTTGGAACGTCGGAAGCGGGCGCGGTAACGGCCTGCCCGTTGGACGCTGATTTGGAGAATCGTCTAGAGACAGATGGAATAGCGATGCCCGGCACAACAACCCGTGTCATTGATAATGAGCTGCAATTGCACTGCCCTGAACAAATGATGACAGGGTATTGGAGCGGCGATCCGAATGGGCGGCTGCATGATGATGGCTGGTATCAAACTGGCGATGCTTGCGAACAGCGTGAAGATGGCTATATCAAGATGGTAGGACGTGCGCAGGATATCATTCTGCGTGGCGGAGAGAACATCTCACCGTTAGAGATCGAAAACACGTTGCTGAGCCATACTAGCGTCGAAGATGTTGCCATTATTGGCTATCCTGATGAGCGTCTGGGCTCTCGATTGGCGGCGGTAGTTGTTCAAGCGGGTGATGTGACGCTGGACGGTTTGCGTGATCATTGCAAAGGTGTTGGGCTGGATAAGGCAAAGTGGCCGGAATTCATGACATGCATCGACAAAATTCCACTGTCCGCAATTGGCAAAGTCCAACGCGGCGTGTTGGAAGATTACGTTTGGGATGAAGTCAAGAAAACCGCACAGAAAGGTGTTTCCTAATATGGGAATGCGTCACAACAATCTTACGATTGATGATATACAGGAACGGATCAACCGCTCCAAATACCATCAATTGTTCCAACCCAAAGTGCTGGAACTGGACAACGAAATAGCAAGGCTAAAGCTGCGGGTATCAATGCGTGATGAGTTTGAACGCCAGCCAGAAACAAATCAGTGGCATGGTGGCGTAATGGGGTCCTTGGTGGATATCACTGGATGCTATGCGTTGATGCTGGTCGCTGGTGGCCCGATGCTTACGCTGAATTTCAGCACGGATTTCCTGCGCCTTGCAGTGTCAGACCATCTGTATGCCATTGCAACCGTGCGGCGCATTGGGAGCACAGTTGGATTTGTAGATGTTGAAATCGAAGATGATGTAGGGGTGACAGTTGTAACAGGTCGTGCCTGTTATGCCATTCGCGCAGACAAAACAGAGGTATAAGCCTGAGAGGTGAAGACATGACTGAATATTCAGAAAGTATGAACATTGCGATCATCGGTGGTACCGGCGCATTGGGCGCTGGGTTGGCACTGCGTTGGGCGCGAGCTGGCCACAGCGTGGCCATCGGGTCGCGCGATGGCGGGCGTGCCACTGAAAGAGCCGCCGAGTTGTCCGCGCAAGCAGGTACGACAATTGCAGGACATGACAATTCAACGGCTGCAGCCGGTGGCGATCTGATCGTTATGGCAGTGCCTTACGCCAGCCACGCGGCGACGTTGAACAGCATCAAACCGCATCTAGAAGGTAAAATTTACGTTGATGTTACCGTTCCATTGATGCCCCCAAAAGTGCGCACAGTTCAACTGCCAGAGGGCGGTTCGGTCGCCAAGAATGTGCAAAAAGAACTGGGCGAAACTGTTCGTGTTGTTTCTGCGTTTCAGAACGTAGCAGCGGCCCATTTGAATGATCTGGATCACAGCATTGATTGCGACGTATTTGTTTGTGGTAACGATAAGCCTGCGCGCGGAACGGTTATCAAGCTGGCCCAAGACGCGGATATGAAAGCGTGGCACGCAGGACGGATTGACAATTCCGCCGTAGCTGAAGCATTGACCTCTGTTTTGATCTTCATCAATGGAGCCTACAAAATCGACGGCGCGGGCATCAGAATCATTGGCGAACCACAGCTTAACGACGACTAAGTCAACGAAGGAATTCGCGTGTCAAACCAGATTACCCTTACGGCGCTACAGGATCTCCCGCTTGTAAAATCGGGGGATGATCTTTGCAGTTTGATAACAGACGGTTTGATACGTTTGCCACTGGTGCTGTGTGATGGCGACATCATTGTTGTGGCGCAGAAAATAATTTCCAAAGCCGAAGGGCGTACAGTAAATTTGAACACTGTCTCTCCCAGCGCGCGGGCGATGGAATTGGCGGGTGAAACGCAAAAAGATGCCCGTGTCGTTGAGTTGATCCTAAGCGAAAGCAAATCCATCGTTCGCAAGAAAACAGGCGTGATGATTGTTGAACACAATCGCGGCTGGATCATGGCAAACGCGGGAATTGATGCGTCGAATGTCCGGTCTGACGGTGGTGAAGAAAACGTTCTATTACTGCCACTGGATCCAGAACAAAGCGCAACAAACCTGCGCGATGCGTTGATGCAGCGGCACGGTTGCGATGTCGCTGTGGTTATTTCTGACAGTTTCGGACGGCCCTGGCGGTTAGGCACAACGGGTGTCGCAATTGGCGCCTCTGGGTTGCCGAGCCTGTGGGACAGACGCGGCGAAGTTGATTTGTTTGGACGCGAACTGATTGTCACACAACAGGCCATCGCAGACGAAGTCGCTACGGCCGCATCATTATTGCAGGGGCAAACCGCCGAAGGGCGACCTGTGGTGCATATGCGGGGGCTGGACTTTAGAGGCCATGCCTCGGCGCATCATCGCCCTGCCTCTGATCTGATCCGTGACATCGCCGAGGATATGTTCCGATGAGCGGTGCAGTTGTAACCTTGTCTGGTGGCGTCGGCGGTGCCAAACTGGTGCTGGGTATGTCCTATGTTGTTGCAGGCAGAGAACTGGTCGTTGCTTGCAATACTGGCGATGATTTCACGCATCTTGGTCTGCGAGTATGCCCCGATATCGATTCCGTTCTATATGCGCTGTCTGGCCTGTCTGATCAGACGCGGGGGTGGGGAAGAAAAGACGAATCCTGGACCTTTATGTCCGCAATGAAGGATTTGCAGGGACCGGAGTGGTTCAATGTGGGTGACGGGGATTTGGCCACGCATGTTTTGCGCACAGATATGTTGGCACAGAATAAAACGATGGCGGAAGTGACCGGTAATTTAGCGCTGCGGATGGGTATCGAGGCGGATATTCTGCCGATGAGCGATGATCCCGTTGCGACTATTGTTCATACAGACGCAGGTGATTTGGCATTTCAGCATTATTTTGTGCGCGAGCAATGCGGGCCGCGTGTCGCTGGGTTCTCTTTTGATGGAACTGAAAATGCGAAACCGCAGTCGCAGATTGTGGACGCGCTGCAATCTGACCCAGAAGCTATTATCATCGCGCCGTCGAACCCTTACGTCAGTGTTGATCCCATTTTGCAGCTGAAAGGAATGAAGGCGGCGCTGAAAAATGCAGGCGCTCCTATTGTGGCCGTCTCGCCGATCATTGGTGGGAAAGCCATCAAAGGGCCAGCGGCCAAGATGATGCAAGAGTTGGGCAAAGACGTTTCGGTGCTTGGCATTGCAGCTCACTATCAAGATCTGATCGACGGTCTGGTGATTGATGTTCAGGACGCAGAATTGGCGCCGCAAATTCGCGAGATGGGAATAAAGACCCATGTAATGCAAACTATAATGACTGATTTGAGCGGGCGGATTGAATTGGCAAAAGCTACGCTAAATTTTGCACAAGAGTGCCGAACATGATTGATGTTGTAATACCAGTTAAAGACCTGACAAAGGCCAAGCAACGTTTGCAAAGCGTTTTAACTACAAATGAGCGCGCTATTCTTGTTTTAGCAATGTTACGCGATCTGCTAACCACCCTCAACAAATGCGCCTTGGGTAACATCTGGCTTGTAGCGCACGATGATGCCGTCTTGGATCTAGGGTCAGAATTTGGCACTAAGAATATCCGCGAAAGCGTATCGAAGGGATACAACCACGGTGTTTCCAAGGGATTAAATGCTATCGAACCTCATCGTTCCGTTATCGTTCTTCCGGCTGATCTGCCATTGGCACAACCACAGGATATTTCGAGATTTATTCGGGCAGGAATTGGAAACGGTCCACGCTTTGCCATTGTGCCGGATCGACAAAATAGGGGAACAAATGGGCTCTATATGTCTTCACCCGATCTGATAAAGCCAAATTTTGGCGAGAGCAGTTTTTTAAATTACAAGAAGGCATCCGCTAAAATCGGGATTTCTGCCACGGTTGTTTCCATTGACACAATGGCGATAGATGTAGACGGCGCCGAGGACTTGTTGAGAGTGGTGCGATCAGGTTTATGCAATGTAACAGTTGATTTTCTAGCATCCAGTTCATTTGGCCAGGAGCTGCAAAACCTGCAAAAGTGGGAGGCCGCATGACTTTCAGTTCAAAAAAGTGGACATTGGGTAAGTGTATATCCGCAGTCGAAGCAAAACAGTTACAAGATGTACCACTACCTTACTTGATGGCACGGGCAACCAAAATTCGTGATGAGAACCATGGGCGGTTGGTTAGTTATTCACGTAAAGTATTCATTCCGTTGACAGAACTATGCCGCGATGTTTGCCATTACTGCACTTTTGCCAAAGCCCCTAAAAAGATTGATGCGCCATTCCTTAGCTCAAAAAAGGTGCTTGAAATCGCGCGCGCTGGTCGTGCCGCTGGGTGCAAAGAAGCTTTGTTCACGCTTGGTGATAAACCGGAACTGCGTTATGCTGTTGCACGTGATGCGCTGGCTGAAATGGGCTATGGCACCACGCTGGAATATCTGCGTGCTATGGCAGAGTTGGTGATTCACAAGACAGGTCTTTTGCCTCATCTAAATCCTGGCGTGATGACGCTTGATGAATTGGCTATGTTACGTGAAGTTTCTGCTTCCATGGGTATTATGCTTGAGTCCAACTCAACACGCTTGATGGAACGGGGTGGATGCCATTTTGGTTCCCCAGATAAAGACCCTGCTGTTCGGTTAGAGACAATCCGTCAAGCAGGCACGTTGAAAATTCCTTTCACGAGTGGCATTTTGATTGGTATTGGCGAAACCCGCGCAGAGCGAATTGACAGCCTACTTGCTTTGCGCGAATTACACCAAGAATTTGGACATATTCAGGAAATTATCATACAGAATTTCCGTGCAAAACCGAAAACAAAAATGGCTAAAAAGCCTGAACCTGATTTAGCAGATTTGCAATGGACCATTGCCGTTGCAAGAATCATATTTGGTTCCAAAATGTCAATACAGGCGCCGCCAAACCTATCAGATGGCGGAGCGGGCTTAATCGAGGCGGGGATCAATGATTGGGGCGGTGTTTCACCTGTTACCCCCGATCATGTAAACCCAGAGGCCCCTTGGCCCCATTTGGATCAACTTGCTGAGGATACCGCAAGATGCAGTAAGATTTTGGTGGAAAGAATGGGAATTTACCCAAGCTATGCACATCAAAATACCGTTTGGCTGGATAAAAAAATGCGCAAACCGGTGCTTGATCTGATGGATGCTGATGGATTGGCACGCACGGATAACTGGGTGCCCGGGGATGCATCGCAAAAGTTACCCGAATTAGCAAGCTCGCCTGCGGTAATCCTAGATAAAGGCCTATTACGAATTTTGTCAAATGCGGATAAGGGTGAATCTTTATCCGAGACCGATGTTGGCCGCCTGCTGACTGCACGGAATTGTGAAGTGTATGAGGTCATGCAAGCCGCAGATGAGGTGCGCAAACGGGTCAATGGCGAAACGGTTAGTTATGTCGTGACACGCAACATCAACTATACCAATATTTGCTATTATAAATGTAAGTTCTGTGCCTTTTCCAAAGGGAAGATGAACGAGAACCTACGCGGACGTCCCTATAATTTGGGCGCTGATGTTGTGGTGCAGCGGGCCCGCGAAGCTTGGGATCGAGGCGCAGTTGAAGTGTGTTTGCAGGGTGGTATTCACCCTGAATATACGGGGCAAACTTATCTTGATATCCTGCGTGCAATCAAAACAGATTTGCCTGACATGCACGTCCATGCCTTTTCGCCATTAGAAGTGCATCAAGGGGCGACCACTTTGGGCGTATCTGTTTATGATTTTTTGGGTATGTTAATCGACGAAGGCTTAGGCAGCTTACCTGGCACTGCGGCAGAAATCCTCGATGATGAGGTGCGCCGAGATTTATGCCATGACAAGATCAACACAGCGGAATGGTTTGAAGTTGTGAGTGCGGCCCATGAACAAGGACTAAAGACTACGGCTACCATCATGTTTGGCCATATCGAACGCCCGGTGCATTGGGCAAGACATCTTTTGCGGGTTCGGGAACAGCAGATAAGGACGGGTGGATTTACTGAGTTCGTGCCGTTGCCCTTTGTACATATGGAGTCGCCGATTTATCTGAAGAGCGGATCTCGAAGGGGGCCAACTTGGCGCGAATCTGTGCTGGTTCATTCCGTTGCACGGTTAGTATTAAACCCAGTCATCCCAAACATTCAGGCATCTTGGGTCAAGCTTGGCCCAAAGGGAGTCGCTGCTTGCCTATCCGCGGGTGTTAACGACATAGGAGGAACATTGATGGATGAGACCATCACTCGTTCCGCTGGGGCTGCATATGGACAGGAAATGGCACCCTCAACGATGGAAGAACTTGTGTTAAGTGAAGGCCGTTTGCCGCGACAACGGACAACGCTTTACCAAGATGCTTCAAAGGATCGGCGGTTGGCGTCATTTGCATAACTTTTCAACATCCCGCACAACAAAGTGCCTCTAAAGCTGGTGACAATTTACTGCGGTTTAGTTTGGGTCTTAACCAACCAGATTAGGCAGCCAAGTCGCAATCGCAGGGAAGGCAATGATGAGTGCAATGCCGAGCAAGAACAGGCCGACAAACGGCCATGTTGCGCGGTAAACTTGGCTGATACTCATGTCTGGAACCACAGCTTTGAACGCAAATAATGTATAGCCAAAGGGCGGCGTAATCGCGCCCAGAGTGATGTTGACGAGGAACAAGAGCCAAAACCAAACAGGATCAAATTCCAGTGCTGTAACCACGGGTTGATATATTGGGATTGTCAATAGGATCACAGCGATTGTGTCGATGAACATGCACAAGATAAACGGAACTGCTAGCATTATAATCAACATTACAATTGGGGAGTATCCAAGATTCGCAACCATATTAACTAGCTCACTTGTCGCACCTGTGAAGGCGAGCAACTGTGTAAACATTTTGGACATTGCCATGATCGCTAGAATCATTGCAGATACCGTGATTGCAGCCATAAGCGAGTCCCAGATCATCTGGATTGAGAGTTTCCGGTAGATTGCAGCAGTAAGCAATGAGCCAATTACACCTGTAGCAGCGGATTCAGATGGCGTTGCAATACCCAGCATAATGAAGCCCATAACCGAAAAGATCACGATCAAGAACGGCATTGTACGCAAGATAGCAATAAGTCTTTCGACCGTGGTAACCTCGGCTCGTTCACTCGCCACGTTGCCAGGTGCCAGCGCCGGATTCATCCCGATCCTCGCAAAGACATAAGCCAAGAAAATTCCACCAATAAAGAGACCGGGAACAACGCCCGCAATCAGCAGTTTTGCAATTGATACATCAGCAAGCGATCCGACTATAATCGCAAGCAGGCTGGGAGGAATAATCGGTGCAAGGCTCGCGCCGCCAATGATAAGGCCTGCCGCGATGCTACGGTCGTAGCCACGGTCGTGCATCCCCGGCATGATGGCGCGCCCTAACATCGCTGCAACCGCCATGGCAACACCAGAGAGAGCCCCAAACACCGCTGACAAGACGACGACCAAAACATATTGTCGACCTCGGACTTTACCAACTAGCTTGTCGATTGAATCAAACAAAATGTCCATTGTTCCAGATCGAAACAGCAATTCGCCCATCAAGATGAACAAAGGAATCGTGGCCAATGAGGTTGTTGTCGCTGTATCGAGTACCGAATTTGCAAACATAGGAAAGCCTGCAGTACCGATAACAAAATACACACCAATTAAAATTGCTGCAAGAAAGGCAAGGAAAATTGGTGCGCCCGATAAAAACAGAGCGAAGAGGATTATCATACCAAAAATAAGTGTGGTGTACCATTCCATTAATCGGCTCGCCCGCTTACTTCAAAACCGCCAACGCGGTGTTTAGGTGATAGGTATAGGAGCAGGTAAACTGCACTCAAAGAGAGCCCAAAGGTAATAAAAGAAGACACCCACCATTGTGGAATTGGCACTATAGCAAGTGTGTGTATATCTCGCGTATATTGGCGAACATTTTCCTGAAAACTGACACAGGCAGCAAAGGAAAGGCAGAGAAAACCCAAAATGTTGACGATAATATGAGTGGCATTAGCAATGGATTTGGGAGCGATATCGACCAAAATCGTAACAGCAACATGGGCTTTGTCTTTTGTAACACGTGGCAATGCAAGAAACGCCGATGCGCATAGTGCATATGCTACGAAATCGCTGGCCCATGCTGTTGGGGATTGAAAAACATACCTAGAAGCAACTTCGTAGATGTAGGAACAAACAATCATAGCGAGACCGGAGGCGGCTAATGCTGACGCTGCCAAGGTCAAAGCGTCGACCACCCTTGCAATAATTGCGACAATCGCTGACATTTCGACCCCGTTTATATTCGCTCTTGAGCAAAAACCATTTGAAAACGCCCGGCTCTCCTCGGAAGAGCCGAGCACAAGATTGTCTAATATTACATGCCTTTTGAAGCAACAAAGTCGCGAAAGGCTTCGCCGGTTGCGCCAGATGCTTCAACGGCCACTTCCATAGCACGCTCTGCGAACAATGCATTTGCTTCTTCTAGCGTGTACCCAATGGAGGTTTTCTTTGCTCCAGCAGCCATCATTGCTGCATTTTCTTCTTCCAGAAGCGCATTGAAGACACCAATTGAGTTTTGCTCTAGCTTATGGCCAGCTTCCAGAAGTGCTTCTTGTTGGGTTTCATCTAAACCGTTCCATTTGTCCAAGTTCATCATGATCAAATATGAAACCGTCCCAAATGCTGGCTCTGCTAGATAGGGTGTTACTTCGTGGAACTTATAACCCACTGCGCCGACTGAAGGCCATACCAAACCGTCAATCACACCTTTTTCAGCAGCCGAGTACAACTCACCAAACGGAATAACCACCGCGGTGCCGCCAAGCGCGCCTACAATTTTGTTGTAAGAAGGAAGTGCGCGGATTTTAGTACCGTTAAGTTTGTTTGTTTCATCCATTGGGTTTTTTAGAAAGAAACGAAACCCTGTTGTTGCTGTTGGAATTGATAGAACTTTGAGATTTTGTGTTTCCTGATAGTGAGTATCAACCCAATCCCAAACTCCAGATGTACGGCGTTTTTCGATGTCGCCATTTACTGCGTCGATCGCTGCGCCAATGCCTGTGTCACCGGTATGATACAAGCCATGCGTGTAAATGAGATCAAATACACCCGCTGACACTGGTTGAATCTGTTTGCCACCCGGCACAACTTCTGGTCCGCTAGGTGTAATATTGATATCACCGCCAGAGATTTCTTTAACCAGGTCAATGTATCCGTAAGCCATATTGGCTGTGCCAGAGTGGTTGCCACCCCAAGCTGTCAACATCTTCATCTCCTCTGCAATGCTTGCAGATGCAGATATTGCCAATCCCAATGTAGCTGCAACTAGTGATTTTGAAATGCTATTCATTTTATCAGTCTCCCATTTTTTCTCTTCATTGACTACCGTGTCTCACCCCGTTCCGCTGGTGAGGTCAGCAGTATTGCTTCAAAGGTACGTAGTACACATCCTACTTTTTAATTATGTAGTATACGTCGTATTCTGTCGAATCATATTTTAAATATTTTTTAACTTATTGTTATTAATTATTTTATTTTAAAAATCTCGATCGGTTTTGGTTAAAATAAAAATCTTTTGACCGATAATTCGGTTTTATATGTGCCTTTAGGCATACTACTAAATTTTTGGAAATACCCGTTTGGCTCATACGAAGACATTACAATTTCTTGCTTCCTAGCCTTATTTCGGCATCAGTGATATCATTTATGTTTGACTTCAATCATGATATTCTAGTGCAATGTTACGGTTTTTGGTAGACAATTACGGCCATTGCTTGATAACTAACGTAGTATACTACGTGTTTTCTGTTGCCTCCATTATTTGCTGGGAATGAGTGATGAACGAAGAATTCAAGACGTTGTCCAACATAATGGACAATCGCTATAGCTGCCGAGCTTACCTTTCAAAAGAAGTGACAAATGAAAACATTAACCAAATTGTCAGCACGGCATCGAAAGTCCCAACATGGTGCAATGCACAACCATGGAGCGTTTTGGTCACCAAAGGCAATCAAACTAAAGCCTTTTCAAAAGCTTTGGTTGATGCGGTAAAATCTGGACCAATGAACCCAGATTTTGATTGGCCAAAGCAATACACAGGTGAATATCAAGCTCGCAGACGCGTTTGCGGTTACCAGCTATACGAATCACTAGGAATCGCGCGAGAAGATCGCAAAAGCCGTGCGGAACAGATGATGCAGAATTTCAAATTTTTCGGTGCTCCACATGTTGCGATCATAACAACAGAATCTGATCTAGGCCCCTATGGGGCAATGGATTGTGGTGGGTTCATAGCATTGTTCGCATTGGCTGCGCGCGCGCTAGGGGTAGCATCAGTTGTTCAAGCTTCTGTAACTGGTTATGCACCAATCATTCGAAGTCATTTTAGAATTCCGGAAAATAGGCTTATTCAAACAGCAATTACGTTTGGATATGAAAATAAAGATCATCCCGCTAACGGTTTTCGCACAAAGCGAGCGACAATCGGAGATGTTGTGGATATTATTTCTTGATGGAATGAGATAATGCATATGGCCTATCTCGAACTGGCTTTTAGGGAAATTGGTTATTATTCTGTCAAACTGGTGGTGTCAGACAAAACGGCTCAAGCATCAGAGGCCTTGGGAGCGAGGATTCTATGAGGCGATAAGAGAGCGCCACTCTGTAAGAGCAGCGTTGGTCAGGGGCAGGAGGCTCCCCGCACTTTCTTTCAAAGATTATTACAAAACGACCTTACTTGGGCACCAGTAATTCAGAATCAACAATTTTTGATTTATTAATTTTTGCTTCACGCCTCGTTATATAAACGGTTGAAGAAAATATTATCAGTCCTCCAAGCCAAGTCCAGTATAAGGGTAATTCAGAAAAAATTACCCAAGCCAGAAACGCTATCATAGGTAATTTAATAAACTGGAATGGTTGCAAACTGGTGATGTCCGCAAGAGAATAAGCACGTGTAAAAAAACTGTGCCCGACTGTTCCACAAAAAGCTAAACACCATAAATAAAGCCAAGTTAATGCACTGGGCCATTCCCAAACAAAAATTGCTGGTACTAATGAGATCGGGACAAGCATAATCACCATCCAAACAACAATGGCATTAGCAGATTCGTTTGCAGTTAATTTTTTCACTATTAATAAATTTATTGAATGAAAAAAAGCGCCTATGAATGCTAAGATAATTCCAAGAGAAATACTTCCTACACCAGGTTGAACAATAATAAGCATTCCAATAAAACCAACAAAAATAGCTGCAACTCGTCGAAACTTTATAACCTCTCCAAGTAAGAAAACGGCCAAAATTGTAACAAATATTGGTGTAGTAAAACTTATTGCGGTCGCTTGAGCCAGAGGAATTAAAGTTATAGCAGAAAATCCGGAAAACATTCCAATACTTACAAATATAGCACGCCAAACGAATAATCCTGGCCTATTCATTTTAAAAGAAGCCAATCCAGAACTACTCATGACAGGAATAATTATAAGGCAAGCTAGAAGGTTTCTAAAAAAAATCACCTCCATAATATGGATATTTTCAGAAGATTTTCGTATAAAAATTCCCATGAAACTGAAGAAAAAAATCGATATAAGGGTATAGGCAATCGCTTTATTTTGCGATGGTAAGGTTCTAAAAGATAATAAAGGCTGCCAGGACATTTATTTTCCTTCTGGTAAAATAGGTATCTTAGAATCGCCAAATTGCTCGTGAAACTTGTCAAAGATATTTTTACTTAAACTTCTACAGAAGACCAGAGATGGAAATCTCCATCTCTCAGCACCACTAATTTTGGCTTTCTCTAATTGTCCAGCCCCCAAATTATGTACCATTTTTCAATAGAGTTTCTGGAACTGGCGGTCTCATGTTCAGGGCTTGGTGAGGGCGGATGTGATTGTACTGTTTCAGCCATACGTTGAAAGCTGTTTGGGCTTGTTTTGTAGTCGATAAAAAGAAGGCCCATTCAACTATTGAAGCTTTGGCCCGGTAGTCAGAGAGCACCCAGATTGAAGCTTGGACCAAACGCAGGGCACGCGACCTCAGGCATGCTTAATAGGTAGGTGCAGCCTGATCTTCTGAAACTCGACCTTTCACAGCGTGCTGAATGAACCGAGCCATCCACGCCACACTGTCAGGCGTATCATCGATTCCCGCAAGAGACGCAATGGCCTGATCTGCGCATTCTTGTCCTATACGACCCCTTCGCTTTTCGACAAGTTCCTGATTCAAAGCGAGCGTAAAGTCCGGATGCTGTTGAATACACCAAAAGTGCTTGCCCACAGTAAAGCCGCTATGCGGGCAGAAATCACTCGCGAGCCAATTTTTCGCTGATGCAGGTAACTTGATGACTTGATCCTGATGCATGGCGTGCAACATGAAGGATTCAGTCACCTTTGGACCCCAAGCTGTTTCGGCAGTCGCGACTACCGGCATCAGGCCGACACCCCAACCATTATTAGAACGTTCGACTTCGCCACCGAGTGCATGAGCAACCGCTTGGTGGCCATAACAAACGCCCAATAAAGGGATAGTTTTCTGATGCAGTTCTCGAATTAAGTCGAAGAGACTATCCTGCCAGTCAGATTGTTCAAATACGGAGTATTTGCCGCCGGTAATCAAATAGACGTCGTAAGTTTCGGGTATGGGCAGCGTGTCCAGAACTGCGCTGATGGTGGTCCATTCTGAGCCTGGAAGATGGGGGACTAGTTTGGATTTGAACCGATCGGGGGATGGGGGATGGACCGAGACCGCTCCTTGCTCAGTGTGACCAATATGGAGAATACAGATTTTCATATGTCGAAACCTATGTGCTTTTCACTCTTCTAGTAGACACGCAACAAGATCAAAACGTTATTGGTTCCAGTAATGGACGTATAGGTTTTTGCAATATTTTGAGCGTTACAACTATAAGAAAAAGTTATGGGTATCTTAGTTTATTTCATAAGATTTTCGAATGGATTTTTGCGTGTTACCCTTTCTCAATCTTATAGTTTAGATTCGAGAAAACAAAAGACTGATGTCCAGTAATCCCAAATTCCTCAGCGCAGGCCAGTTCCATGACGTATTGGAAACCAATCGCACTGAATCACCCCTTATTCTTTCCTTTCCACATTCGGGCGGTATCTACCCGGATGATTTTGGATATGATCCGAAGCTAACGTTTGAGCAAGTCGACTTTCCCACTGATAAATACGTGGATGAACTTTTTGCTGACGGTGAGGACTTGGGCTACTCGACGATCAAAGCAAACTTCCCGCGCTCATATGTAGATGTTAACCGTCACCAGCACGACATCGACGAAAACATGCTAGAAAAGGGGAAGTGGTACGGGCGTCTGTTGCCAGGTTCGGTTCAGGCAGGCGCCACCCTGTTCTGGTCGATCACCAATGGTCTACCAATTTATGATCGCAAACTAAGCCACGAGGAAGCCAAAACGCGTTTGGCAAAGTACTTCATTCCCTACCATCAAGCGATGACGCAACTGGTCGAAGAAAGGCGTAGGTTCCATGGTCGCGTATACGTTATTGATTGCCATTCAATGACTCGTTTCGACACAAAACTACGCGGCGGTAAAGAGCGTCCGCAGATTGATATTGGAACCCGCAACGGTGGGAGCTGTGCAACTGATCTGTCTGACAAGATGGCCGAGCTATTTGAAGCACGGGGATATTTGGTCGGGGTCAATAAGCGCTTTGTAGGTGGTGAGATTACCCTGCGCTACGGCTGGCCTGAACTGGATCAGCACATCTTTCAGGTCGAGTTGCGGCGCGATCTCTACATGGATGAGGCCACACGCAACCGAAACGAAAACTTCTTGAAGGTTAAATCTGACTGCACAGCCATCCTGCGCGACTTCAAGGAATACATCGCTCAGCGCGATCACGCTGAAAACAACAACTCAGATATACATGACAGGAGGAGCTCATGAAGAAGACGTTTACAACTCTGGCAGCTGTGGCTGCCGTCGCCCTGGGGGGCGCTGCGCAGGCGGACGTCCTGCGCATGGCCTATAGCTCGGCACCGCGTTCGGTTGATCCGTATCCGTTCGGTGGTGCGACCACGGCCGGTTACAAAGAGCACATCTATGAAGCTCTGGTAGGTCACGACGACCAGCCGTTGCTATCAACTGGCTGGACTTGGAATAGCCCGACCAGCCTGACAGTGCAACTGCGCGAAGGCGTTAAGTTCCACAACGGCGAACCGTTTACGGCCCGCGACGTGGTTTATTCAGCGTGTCGTATGATGTTCAAGATTGACGATAAGCGCAATCTGCTGACTAGCTCGATGGGGCCGTTGACTGACGTGGTCGCCGAAGGTGATCACGCGGTGCGGTTCGAAACGAAGAACCCCTATCCGCTTTGGATCCAGAAGATGAAGTTCTTGTCGATCCTGTCAGCCTCTGGCGGGTCTGTTCCAGACGGACCAATCACATATGACGCAACAGGCGACTGCGGTATCACCGCATATCCAACACGTGATGATTTTGAAAACGGCGATGCCGCAGTTGGCACCGGTCCGTTCAAACACGTGAGCTTTGCAAAAGAGTTCGCAGTCATGGAACGAAACGACGACTACTGGGGCGAAGCTTCGAAGTGGGAAGGCGTTGAGATTTCATCTGTTAGCAACTCGGGTGCTCGTTTTGCCGGTCTTTTGGCAGGTGACTATGACCTGATTGAAAACCCGACAAGCGAAGACATCACAGCGCTTGACGGAAATGACGACTTTGACTTTTCGAGCAAACCTGCATGGCGCACTATGTTCGTTGTGCTTGACGTCAACGCCGAAGGTGCCCCGGGTGTAAGCGCTGCGGATGGGTCTGCCCCATTGGCAAACGCCAAGGTCCGCCACGCAATGTCACTAGCCATCAATCGCGATGCGATTACCGATCGTTTGTTCGGCGGAAACGCAGCGCCGGCGAACCAGTATTCACCAAGCTATCGCGCTGGCGCACCGGAAATGCCTGCACTTGAGTATGACGCTGACAAGGCAAAAGCCCTGCTGGCCGAGGCTGGCTATCCTGATGGCTTTACGCTGCAGTTCAACGCACCGTCGGATCGTTATCCAAACGGTACCCGGGTTGCTCAGGCACTGGCACAATACTGGTCACGTATCGGCATCACAGTCGAGCTGAACACGCAGCCATGGTCAGTCTTTGCCAAGGCACGCAAAGCCCGCGAAATGGGCGCGTTCTTCTACGGCTGGGGTCACCCACAGGGTCCGGCACAGATGATCTCGTTCGCCTTTGCGACACGTGATAAGGACTTGGGTCTTGGATCGTCGAACTACTCGAACTATTCGAGTGAAGCGTTTGACGCGGCGATTAAGGCTTGGGCCGTGGAGACGGATGCAGCCAAAGCGGATGAGCACGTCGGTAACGCGATGCGTGCAGCGATGGCTGATATGCCAGGTATTCCGGTCTACTACACCCACTCACTTTGGGCACACCGGGCTGATCTGACCGTTGACGGTCGTCAGGATGAGCGCACCAGCGCGTTCATGGTATCCTACAAATAACGCAAGATTCCCGCGCGGGCCCATACATAGTCCGCGCGGGGCCACAAAAGGGAGAGTGGCAATGCTGAGCTTCGTCCTCAGACGGCTTGGTCAGAGCAGTGTTTTGGTTCTTATTATGTCGATTCTGGTATTCGTCGGCATGTACGTGGTCTCTGACCCTGTTGCCGTTCTCGCCAGTGATGACTTCACCGAGGAAGATCGGATCGCGCTCGCTAGCGAGCTAGGTGTAGACCGACCCTTGATGGTCCAGTACTTCAGCTTTCTCTCCAATGTGGTGCGTGGCGATTTCGGGACCTCGTTCGTTTATAACGAACCTGTTCTGCCTTTGATCGTTGAACGCCTGCCTGCCACTTTAGAGGTCGCCTTTCTTGCGATCGCAATCGGTCTTTGCATCGGCGTACCACTTGGCATCTATTCCGGTCTCAACCGCAAAAAGAAAACCACAAAGACGATCAGCTTTTTGACCACTGTCGGATATTCAATCCCGAACTTCTGGCAAGCCCTGTTGCTGATCCTTGTCTTCGCGGTTTGGCTAAAAGTTCTGCCTGCATCTGGTCGCGGAGACACGACCACGCTGTTCGGTATCGAGCTTTCGTTCTTTAATTTAGACGGTCTTCGCCACATGCTTTTGCCCGCCATCAATTTGGCGATCTACAAGATCTGTATGCAAACGCGGCTGGCGCGGTCGGGCACACAAGAGGTGATGTTTCAGGACTACATGACCTTCGCACGGGCCAAAGGCATACCCCGACCACGTTTGATCCGCCGCCATTTAATGCGCAATATCCTGATCCCAATTGTCACCATTACCGGGCTTGAACTGGGCGGGTTGATCGCATTCTCGACCGTTACCGAAACGGTGTTCAGCTGGCCGGGCATCGGCAAGCTGCTTCTAGATAGCATTCACAACGCGGACCGACCTGTCGTCGTGGCGTATCTGATCCTGATTGTGATGATGTTCGTCGTCATCAACTTTGTAGTCGATGTTTTATATGCGCTGCTTGATCCGCGCATCCGGTACACTTGATGGAGACGGCTGTGGAGCAAACTATGACCTCAAGACCCGATAAGCCAGAACCCACAAAGTGGAAGCGCGCTAAGAAGGTATTCAAAGGCCACCCCATGGCAATCGCTGGCTTGATCGGTGTGACCCTGTTCATTCTAACCGCGATTTTCGCCCCGCTCATTGCGCCGCAAAACCCCTATGATCTTGCCAAGCTGGATATTCTGGATGGGCTACTACCACCGGGTTCACGGCTCTATGATGGCACCTATAGCGTTATGGGAACAGATGCGCTGGGCCGCGATATTCTGTCGGGTGTGATGTATGGCTTGCGTATATCGCTGTTCGTTGCTTTCACCGCTGTTCTGGTCGGCTCTAGCATCGGCGTCTTGTTGGGGCTGTTGGCTGCGCTGCGCGGTGGTTGGGTGGAAACCATCATCATGCGCGCAGTTGATTTGAAGATCAGCTTTCCGGGCATTCTGCTGGCCTTGATGTTGCTGGCGATCTTTGGCACCGGCGTCGACAAAGTGATCTACGCGCTGATCATTGGCGCTTGGGCTTCCAAAGCCCGCTTAGTTCGCGCCGTTGCCCTTTCGGAAATGAAGAAGGAATACATTGACGCTGCGCGTCTGGCGGGCCTGTCGGACTTTCGCATAATGACACGCTTTCTTCTGCCGAACTCTATTTCGCCGGTGCTGGTGGTCCTGCCTATGTCGATCTCCGGCGCAATCGGGGCCGAGGCAACGCTATCGTTTCTGGGTGTGGGCGTTCCGATCACCGAGCCTTCGTTAGGTCTGCTGATTGCCAACGGAAATGATTATCTGCTGTCCGGCAAATGGTGGATCAGCATCTTCCCCGGTTTAGTTCTAGTGGCTATGGTTCTGTGCATCAACGTTGTGTCAGACCGTCTGCGTGACCACTCTAACCCCTATCTGCGCGCGAAGGATTAAGATGATGGAACAACTCATTTCAGTGAATGATCTAACCATTGCCTATCCAATGGCGGACGGTGAGATTTTCCGGGCGCTCAAAAGGATCTCGATCGATATCCATCGGGGACAGGTCGTGGGTGTCGTTGGGGAAAGTGGAGCCGGCAAAAGCACAATCGGCAAGGCAGCCCTTGGGCTTCTGGACGAAAACGCGGTTATTGAAACCGGAGACGTGTCTTTGGGAGGCAACTCGATCAGCGGTTTGTCGGAATCGGAGTTTACCCCGATCCGCGGTAAGCGCATTGGGTATATCTATCAGAACCCTATGACTGCGCTGAACCCGGTGCTAACCATTGGTGAACAGCTTCTGGAAACCATCGAGACGCACACCGACAAAAAGGGAAAATCCGCCCGCGCCTATGCGATCGAGTTGCTGGAACACGCAGAAGTGACCGAGGCAGAAGACCGCCTGTCCAAATACCCGCATCAGCTGTCGGGGGGCCTATGTCAGCGCATGGTTTTCGCCATTGCCATCTGCGCCCGTCCTGATCTGATTATTGCAGACGAGCCGACGACGGCATTAGACGTTACTGTTCAAAAGGCAGTTCTGGACACGCTGAAGAAACTTGCGAAACAGGACAATATCGCAATTATCCTGATCACACATGATATGGGTGTGGTGGCAGAGATCTGTGATTATGTCTATGTGCTGCGCTACGGCGGCATGGTTGAACACGGCCCAACCAAGCAAATCCTGACCCAGCCGAAGAAGGACTACAGCCGCGAATTGATGGCGGCCATACCGCGCATCGACAAAAAGTTAGCACGCTTCGCCGTTCCCGGCGGCATGAGCAAGACTGGCAACCGTCAACGCGCGTTGGACTTTCTTCTAGACCGCGAGGAACGAAGCGCGATTGCCAAGGGAGAACCCCTTCTTTCAGTGCGCAACCTGTCCAAAACGTTCGTTACTCCGGCTAACGTGGTCAGTGCTGCAAAAGAATTCAAAGCCGTCGACAATATCAGCTTTGATGTGATATCCGGTGAAACCATGGGTATTGTCGGTGAAAGCGGATCAGGAAAGTCGACCGTTGGCCGGATGATCCTCGGATTGCATACACCAGATGAAGGATATCAGTTGACCTATCGTGGTAAGGATCTTCCCGTTGCGAAATCACGCGCCGAACGGTTGGAGTTGTCCAGGTCATTGCAATGCATTTTTCAAGATCCGTATTCATCACTTAATCCAAGGATGACTGCCGGTGAAAACATCACCCATGCGATCAAGGCCCACGGCATAATCGGTCGCGCCGCCGCGCATGAGCTGGCAGGCAACCTGATGGAACTTGTGGGGCTGCAACGCGGAAATGTTCGCAAGATGCCGCACGCCCTCTCCGGTGGGGAGCGCCAGCGGATCGGCATTGCGCGCGCCCTGTCTTTCCGTCCTGACTTCCTGTTCTGCGATGAACCCACGTCAGCCCTCGACGTGACCGTTCAGGCCGAACTTTTGAACCTAATGAAAGACCTGCAAGAAGCGTTGGGTCTGACCATGCTGTTTGTCAGTCACGATCTGGCGGTGGTTCGTCAAATGTGTGATCGGGTCATGGTGATGAAGTCCGGCCAAGTGGTAGAAATCGGGGATTGCGACAAGGTATTGGTCAATCCAGATAACCCCTATACGCAAGGTCTGTTAAAAGTCATGCCACGGTTCTCGTTCGATGAGGCGAGATAAGAAAACCGAAGAGTATTTGTGGTAATCCAGCATTTTTTACGCGATGTTACGCTGAAGCCATAAGAAAGCAGATAGAAAATGCCCGAGCCTAAGAAAATCCAGCGTATCCGCCGCCTGAAGTATATCGAGGCGTTCTCAGCCGTGGTTTCCACTGGGTCTATCTCGGCTGCAGCCCGTCAGCTAGGGGTGTCACAACCGGCAGTTAGCCAGCTTATTAAAAATCTGGAAGAATCCGTCGGCGCTCCGCTCTTTGTGCGACGAAACGGAGCGATTTTTCCCACTGCAAGGGCAGAAAACCTGCGTGAAGACGCTGTAGAGCTTCTCGCGCGTTTGGACCGGTTTCAAACGCAACTAAACTATCGGGAAACCCAAATTCTGAATACCATCCGGATAACGGCGACGCTCAGCATCACAAATGAAATTTTGCCTTATGTGATTTTCGAAATTCACAATAGTCATCCTGAGGCAAAGTTTTACGTTAGCTCGATACCTCTAAACGCTATGATTGATTCGCTCACCCAGAGCCATGTCGATTTTGCCTTTCACACACGACCGCTTGAACATCCGCAAATTCGTAACGATACCCTTACCAAGGTCCGGCAAGTCGCTGTTATGCCGAAGAACCATCCCCTTGCCGAAAAGCACTCACTGGCAATAGACGATATTCAGGGATGTAAGCTGGTTGGCGCCACGCGAAATGATCCGTCATACCACTATTACAAAGACCTTTGGCAAAGGCATAAAATTCAAGCCACGCAGGTGCTGCAATCCCCCTTTGCCAGCCTTTCGATGCAAATGGTTCACACCTTTGAGGCGCTTTCATTCAACAATGAAATTATGGCGCGCAGCGCATGTTTGCGCGACCCGAATCTGACGTGGAAATATGTCGAAGGAGTCGAGGAAACTACGACCTTTTATCTGGCACTTGCTGACTGGCAATATGGTGGCGAAACCCACAGGCTGGTCGAGAAAAGCTTCAATATGGCGTTACAGTAATTGCCCGCATTACAACGAACTTACGGGTGATATTAAAAGCGTTGAAAGGGCACCGTTAGAATAAGTGATCTTGTTTGAGCCAGGCTCTGTACTTAGGTGTTCGGTTCTCTCAGACTCACTAGCCTAAACATCCAGCCATCCTTGATCTTTCCACTGGACTTCTCTTGCTCTGTATAGCTGTGTGTAGCTGCGCCCGAATAGCATCGGGCTCTGCTCAGTACGAGATGATTGGTACGGAGTAGAGTATGAGACTTGATCTGGATGGTTTGGCGGCTGCCTCGCGCGAGGCGCTGATGTCTGAATGGCGAGAGGTTGTGGGCCGGCCGCCTCCAAAGCATTTGAGCCGGCCCCTGATGGTTCAGATTTTGAGCCATACCTATCAGCTGGACGCTGTAGGCGGATATACCAAGCGTCTTGATGGTAGGCTTAAGAGCGCAGCGCGGCGCGATGTGGTGCGCCCCGCCTTTAAGCCCGGTAGCCGCTTTGTGCGCGAGTATCATGGAGTCACTCATGTGGTTGAGGTGGGAGATGACGGGCGCTTTGTGTGGAACGATCAGAACTTTAAGTCCCTCTCTCATACAGCACGCGCTATTACTGGCTATAATGTCTCAGGCTTTCAGTTCTTTGGGGTGCGCCCATGAGC
>Ga0315322_10000994_pt1 | contig 21786 bp, 16 predicted proteins | sample M110021515metaG_FD_203461 | JGI IMG/M metagenome (GOLD analysis project Ga0315322, IMG submission 203461) | Ammonia-oxidizing marine archaeal communities from Monterey Bay, California, United States - M1 100m 21515 | ecosystem: Environmental > Aquatic > Marine > Intertidal zone | place: USA...
TCATCACTAACAGTATATTCTTGGTAGTCTATCTGCGAATACTCATCCCAATAGTCAATATTACCACCAGCAGTAGCAACATTAACCATTAGGTGGCTGTGATCTCTTGACTGCCCCCTAGAATAACCATGAGTATGTCCAAAAAAATGAATTGAGGGCTTACCACTTGAACTTGAAAAAAATTCCAACAAAGAAATTACTTCACCAGTAAAATCAGTATTTCCTGGTGGCCACAATTCTGAATGATGAGGATGGTGAAGCTGGGCAAAAACAAAATCGATAAGTGTATCTGAAGATGTCGCATTTAAAACACTATCTAACCAATCTAACTGTTGAGGCAACTGGTAATCATGATTGGAATCTAATCCTATAATTCTAACATTGGAAACATCTTTATACCACCAATGTTCCATAAAACCATTAGATCCATTTTTTGGTAAATCAAAATAATCGAAAAAAAAATGAGCATTATTCTCATGATTTCCAGGAACAGGATAAAAAGGAACATAGCTAAAAAGATTTTCCCCTTGATTAAAAAAATCATTTACCCACTCATCATGATTATTGCCATCATCAACCAAGTCTCCAGGAATTAAAATAAGCTGTAAGTTTTGGTTAAGATCTCCACTAAACGTTGTTGTAATGTGAGAAATAATTCCATCATTTGAGATTTGATGAAACTTGTCAGGATTACCATTATCTTTCTGCATATCACTCATAGCAACAAGACTTATGGAAGATTCACTTTCTCTTAGAGATGGTGTAATAAATGAGTATAAAGGTGAAAAAACATTTCCTGTAGCTACACGATAGAAATATTTAGTTTCGGGTTGCAACCCAATTACGTTGCCAGTAAAAATACAAGCTGATCCCTGTGAATTTAATAGAGAAGCTGCAACAATACTCCCCAAAGAATTGGAAGTTCCCCATTCAATAATTCCAGGATTACAATTACTGCTTTCCCACATAATAGTAATTGAATTGGAAGTTGCATTTTGCAAATAAGGCTTCACTATTATGGATTGAGCACTACTATTTAAAAAAGAAAATATAAAAACTAAAATTATTGTAGGTCTATAATTGCTCATAATAAAATCTAAATTAAACAAAATAGGCAGAATAAAATCGTATGCTATATTTACTTAATTATCTATTTATTCGTGGTGAAAAAAACAGCCCTACTAACACTTATTTTATTTTTTGGACTTAATTTCGGTGCACTATATATTGGCATGTTTCTTTCTGGAGAGGGTGCGTTTTCAGGCTGGTATCAAATGGCAAACAAAGCTCCTTGGACTCCCCCAGGGTGGGTGTTTGGAGCTGCTTGGACTTTAATAATGGTTTGTTTTTCATTTTACATGAGTGTGTCAATGTTAAAATCTAAAAACAAAAAACAATTAATTAGCCTATTTAGCATACAATGGATTTTAAATATTTCTTGGAATCCAATCTTTTTTTATTTCCACAATGCAAATCTGGGGCTTGCAGTTATTGTTCTTCTCACAGCATTAGTTGGCTACATATTTATTTTCAATCGAAAAAAAATAAAATACTTTTCTTTTCTAATTCTCCCCTATTTTTTATGGCTTGTTATCGCTAGCTCACTTAATGGATATATAGTAATATTTAATTAAATTTATATCGAATTTTTTAGGCTTGAAAAAACTTTTTATTTTATATATATTATTATCACTAAATGGAAACGCTCAAACCATTAGTATATTTAACCCACAAATTAACTACAACAATCAAGGAAACTTATTTGATGCTGACTCTCTTAGAGAATTGAATTTAAATTTTTACAATTCAAATTATCACAACACATTAGTTTCGTCATTCTTCAACAATCCTTCGCACAGGATTCCAGCTACACTAACGCTTAATGGTGAAACTTATGATAGTGTTGGTGTTCGATACAAAGGAAATTCAACTTTTTGTATTCCTAATGATGATAACATACCAAAAGTTCCTTACAATATTGATATGAATTATTGGGTTTCAGGTCAAAAAATAATGGACTACAAGAAACTTAAACTAGCCAACGCTTACATGGATGCTACATTTGCAAGAGAATATATAGCATCGGAAATCTATCAAAACTACCTGCCTTCATCTGAGGTGAATCTACTAAAACTAAATGTTCAAGGAAATTACCTAGGATTATATGTTAATACCGAATCCGTTAATAAACAATTTTTAGAAAAGCATTTTAACGAAAAAAATGGTGCGCTATTTAAATGTGACAATGCAGATGTTTTTTGTGGAAACAATAACAACAATGCTACAGAACCTAATTTATCTTGGTTAGGAACAGACAGCACAACATATTACGACACCTACACTATTAAATCTGATCATGGCTGGCAAAAGCTTCAAGAATTAATTTACACTCTTAATTTCAACACAAATGAAATCGATAGTATTCTTAACGTTGATAGAGTGTTGTGGGCATTTGCTGTGAATACTGTAATTGCTAATTTTGACACCTACAATGGTTATTATGTTCACAATTATTATCTCTATCAATCTGAAGATGGTTTGTTTCAGATGATTCCCTGGGATCTTAGTCAAAGCTTCTTAAACGCCCTTCTTGGCTGGGACATTTTCCTTCAACCTGGAGATCCTGACCCCATTGAATTCGACCCATTCTTTGGAGACATCCCATCTACAGGAAGACCTTTAACCGCCAAGCTACTCAATAATCCATCCTACAGAAAGCAGTATACAGCTCATATAAGAACTATAATGAATGATCTAGACAGCACTCAATTAAGGTCCGAAATTAATCAGGTTCAAAATTTAGCTTATCCTGCTGCCCTCTCAGATATTTATAAATTATTCTCCATTAATAATTTCTCATTTAATGTTGAAAACGACCTTTCTTTTGGAGCCTGGGGTGGCTATGGATTTGGAGGAATTATGTCAACATTAATTAAAAGGTTGAATTTTTTATCCAATCATTCAGAAATCAACTATCAAGCGCCAACCATTAATAATGTCAGCTTGAATGATGATTTACTAACAGCAGAAATACAAAATGCAACTAGTGTGAATTTAATGGCAACTATAAATACTTACAGCTCTAAGTTTAAATCGTTTCTAATGAATGACAATGGTACAAATGGTGATTTAGTTTCTTCTGATGGTATTTATTCTAGCTTAGTTCCCTACTTAAACGCTATTGAAGATGTTAAATTCTATATCAAAGCAGAGAATAATGATGCACTTACATTGTCTCCACAGAGAGCTGAATATGAATACTACATCATTTCCAATTCAACTTCAAATACATTTAACGATGACCTAATTCAGATTTATCCTAACCCAACAAAAGATCAAATCACAATTGAAAACAACTTTAATGAATTAACAAGTTTCACGCTATTTAATTCATTAGGACAGAAGATAGAAACTGGTCAAATAAACAGCAGCTTGTTCACCATCAATGTATCCCAATTATCTTCCAATATTTATTTCTTAAAAATTGGAACTAATGTTTATAAGGTAATGAAGAATTAACTACCTTCACAATAACATATAAAGATGGAAAAATCAATATTATCATCAGTTGTAATCATTCTACTCTGTATAAATACTACTATTAGTCAAGAGAATAATTTCATTAAAGATTCTTTTAAAGTTTCTGGGAATTGTGAAATGTGCAAATCTAAAATTGAAAAAGCAGCAAATTCAATTGAAGGTGTTAAATCTGCTAAATGGAACATGGTAAGCCAAAAAATGACAATAAAATACAATACATATAAAACAACTGTTTCATTAATTCAAGAGTCTATAGCCTCTGCAGGCTACGATACAGGTACTTACAAAGCTAAAGATGAAACATATAACAACTTACATCATTGTTGTAAATATAAACGAGATTAAATTTTTTAATAATGAAAAAACAAATTCTAGCATTCTCCCTTTTTTTACTAAGCTCTTTGGGATTAGTATCCCAAACAAACGCCACCGATTTCACTGCAAACGATTGTGATGGTGTTACACACAATCTTTTTTCTGAACTTAACAACGAACAAGTAGTTGTTATTGCTTGGGTAATGCCATGTGCCACATGTATACAAGACCCATTAAATGCATATGTTGCTGTTGAAAGCTATGCACTAAGCCATCCTGGAAGAGTAAAATTCTATTTAGTTGATGATTATGCAGATACTCCATGTCAATCCTTAGAGACCTGGGCTAACAATTACGGTATGGGTAGCTGTACAATGTTTTCTGATGCGGCTGTAGATATGGGAGATTATGGCCAGCCAGGTATGCCAAAGATAGTAGTCTTGGGAAGCTCTGATCACAAAATATATTTCAATCAAAATAGCTCATCTCAAGGAATTGACTTAGCTATTGACTTAGCGCTATCTGAGAGCTCTACTTCTATAAAATCAAATCTTAATTTCACAATAAGCACCTTCCCAAATCCTGCCACAAATTCTCTAAACATCAATTATAATTTAGTTCAAAAATCTAAATTAACATTTGAAATCTTCAACTTATTGGGAGCTAATGTTATTACCCATAAAAATGATTTCAATCAACTCTCTGGTGCATATAAGCTAAATGTTAGCAATCTGAAAAATGGGACTTATTTATTAAAAGTAAGTACAGAAAATGGGCAAAGAGTTATAAAATTTTCTGTGTCTAATTAGTCTATGGTTACAAGAATTATAGCATTAAACCTTTGTTTGCTTTTGATTAACTCATCATACTCTCAAGGTTGTTGTTCTGGTGGAGGTAGTAATCCTATAGCTGGAGGAGCTGCTACAGGTGTTTTAAAGAAAAATCAATTTGAAATTTCTGGAAATCATCAATTCATGAGTTCTAATAAGTTTTATTCAGAAAATAGAGATACCGCTGCCCTATTTGACAATTTAAACAGTAATTACCTCTTTTTAAGAGTAGATTACGGCTTATCAGACAAACTAACCCTTTCTGTTGCTAGTGGTTATTTCCTCAACAAGTCACTTATTGAACTGGAACAAGAAGACACCACATCCTCTAAAGGTTTTTCAGATGTAATTGTATTGCCAAGATATGATGTAATAAACAAAACTAACGGTAATGTTAAATCGGAACTTACTTTAGGTGTAGGAATAAAAGTACCTATTGGGTCTCACAATGACTCAACTTTAATTTTTTCTAATCCATTAGTAGGTGATATTTATTCGATAAATCCACCAACTGTTCAAAATACAAACGGATCTATTGACTTAATGCTTTATTCTTTTTTAATAAGAACATATATTAAACAAAAGCTTAGAATTTTTGCTAATGTGCTCTATGTTAAAAGAGGCTACAACTCCCTGGGGCAAAAAATTGGTGATTACACAAGTATTGGACTTTTCATTGGTAAAACATTTTTCAGAAAGATTGGCTTAACTACTCAGCTAAGAGGAGAATGGGTAGGCCAAATGAAAGCCGCACAAAATGTTGATCTTTTAGGTAATTACAATATTCAACAGGAATCTACAGGGAGTAAAAAACTTTTCTTTGTTCCTCAAGTAAGCTACATACATAAATCATTTGTTTTCTTTGCTACTAGTGAGATTCCATTGTATCAAAATGTTAACGGAACTCAAGTTGGTTCACAATTTCAATTAACTACTGGACTCAACTACCGTTTTTTAACAAGAAAAACGGCACAAAACAAAGAAGATTGTGAATTAGATTAATATTTTATTCCTATCTTAAATAGTAAATTCTTTATTAAGTGAAATATTTTTACCTTAAATACATATATGTATTTGTTCTTGGGATATTCTTTCCAATTTTTTCTCTGTTTTTTTTAGCAGAGTTCAACATCTTTGAAATTGACATTGTTAATTTCCACAAACAAGTTCCACTTTTATTTGTTATTGACTTGGCCCCCATTGTGTTAGTTTTTCTTGTTTTAATTTTAGATTACTATTTTGAAAAAAAACAAACTAAATTAAAATACATAGAAGCATTAAATGAAAAAATTATATCCAACAGTTTTAACTCAATTGTAGTGGCAGATAACAGTGGCAAAATTATTTATGTAAATATATCTACAGAAGAACTTTTTGGATACAAAAAAGATGAATTAGAAAACAAGAATTTAACAATTCTAATGCCTGAAAATTATGCACAAATGCATAATAAAGGAATGGAAAAGCATAAAAAAACAGGAAATAAAAATGTTATAGGAAAAGGAAAAGTTAGATTAGAAGGACAAAAAAAAGATGGAACAATATTTCCGATGGATTTAATTCTTAGTTCATTTACTCACAACAATAAAGCCTATTATTCAGGAGAAATTCAAGACCTTACGTCAATATTAAAATCTGAAGAACAAAGAGACTATTTATTCAAACAAATAAACATTCATAAAGATTTCTATGAAAATATTTTAAATAAAATCCCTGTAGACATTGCTGTTTTCGATAAAAATCATAAATATTTATTCGTCAACCCACAAGCAATTAAAGATAATGAACTAAGATCTTTTATTATTGGTAAAGATGATTTTGAATATTGCAATTACGTTGGCAGAGATAAAAGTATTGCTGAACTAAGAAAACAGCAATTCAATAAAATTAAAAATGAGAAAAAAATTCTTGAATGGGAGGATACTGTTGAATCTAAAGATGGCGAAAAACACACAGTACTTAGAAAGTTTTTTCCGGTTTTAAATGAAGAAAATGAGCTTGACATAGCCATTGGATTTGGTTTAGATATATCTGAAAAAATCCAAAAAGATCAAGAAATAATTAAACTAGCTCAATACCCAAAAGAAAATCCCAATTTAGTTATCCGGTTTAGCTTTGAATTAGAATCTATCTACTTAAACCCAATAAGTATTTTGTTTTTTAAAAATTCAGAAAAAACCATTAGTGACTTCAACAAAACCATAATTCCTTTCATTAAAGAAAGTATTAAAAAGAAAAAAACAATAAGAAGAGATATTGAGTTTAACAACTTTACTTTTGACATTAGTTTTGTTCCAATTATTGAAAATAAATATGTTAATATCTACGGATTTGATGTGACAGATTTTAGAAGGAAAATAAACCAACAACAAAACGACTTATTAGACCTAAATAAAAAATTAAAAAAATACAATTCAATTCTAGAAAAAGATGTTGAAGAAAGAACATTAGAAATATCTAAAATAAACAACGAATTAAGCTCAAGTATTTCTTATGCTAAGAAACTCCAAAATGCCGTTATAGCTCACCAGAATTTGTCAAAAAATGTATTTAAAGATTCATTCATCTATTATTACCCTAAAGATATTGTAGGCGGAGATTTTTATTTCACATATCAATTAGAAGATGATCTAATTTTTGGAGTTGCCGATTGTACAGGTCACGGTGTTCCTGGAGCAATGTTAAGCTTACTTTGTATGACATTTTTAGACAACGCTATAAACACACACAAATTAACTGTTCCAAATCTAATTCTAGAGAAAGTTAATGAATTACTAAAAAACAGCTTCAAGCAAGGCGATTTTCTAGTTAGAGATGGAATGGATATTTCTGTGGTAACTTATAATAAGAAAAAATCAAAATTGTCTTTTTCAGGTGCCAACTCTAAAATACTTTTAATACACAATAATGAAAGAACCTTATTAGATGGAGACTCTAAACCAATTGGCTACTGGCTTTCAGATGATAACACAAGTTTTAAAACTAAAAACATTGATCTTAAAGAAAACATGAACATGTACATCTTTTCCGATGGTCTAGCAGATCAATTTGGTGGTGAAAGAAGAAAAAAACTCAAATACTTAAAGTTTTATGAATTATTACAATCCATAAACGAATTACCATCAAAAGATCAAAAAAAGTCTCTTTCTAAATTCACTTTAGACTGGATTGGAGATGAAGAGCAAATAGATGACATTACAATTGCTGGAATAAAGTTTTAAGATTACTTAATTCTTTAAAGAAAATTAATTTCTAAGAAACAATCCAAAATCAATACGCTACATTTACTTGAACTTATACATTAAATATGCAGAATATAATTACTGGAACAGGTAGCTACATACCGAAAGTCATCAAGAAAAATGAAGATTTCTTATCTTATGATTTTTACAATGATGGGCAAAAAAAGTTACCTAATTCAAATGAAGTAATTATAAAGAAATTCAAAGCAATAACTGGAATCGAAGAAAGAAGATATGTTAATAGTGAATTAAGAAATAGTGATATCGCAACATTTGCAGCTCAAAAAGCCATTAAAAAAGCAGCTATTAATCCAGAAGATTTAGATTACATAATAGTTGCTCAAAACTTTGGCGATGTTAGAAATGGCTTCACTCAATGTGACATGCTTCCAAGTATAGCATCAAGAGTTAAACATGAATTAAAAATTAAAAACAATAATTGCGTAGCATTTGACATTATATTTGGATGTCCAGGATGGGTTCAAGGGATCATACAAGCAGATGCCTTTATAAAAGCTGGTTTAGCAAAAAAATGTTTAATTATTGGTTCCGAAACCTTATCTAGAGTTGTAGATCCTTACGATCGAGATTCCATGATTTATTCAGATGGGGCTGGCGCATGTGTGTTAGAAGCAAATAACAAAAAAAATAAAGGAATAATAAGCTATGCAGATCAAAGCTATACTTTTGAAGAAGCTTATTTTTTATTTTATGGGAGCTCATATAACCCAAACGAAACTCAAACTACCAATTACATTAAAATGCACGGTAGAAAAATTTACGAATTTGCATTAAACAATGTTCCTCTAGCAATGAAAGCTGCCGTTGACAAAAGTAAAATTCATATTAATCAAATTAAAAAGATTTTGATTCATCAAGCTAATGAAAAGATGGATGAAGCTATTATTGAAAGATTTTACAAACTCTACAACATTGAAATGCCAGAAGGAATAATGCCTATGAGCATTCATAAACTTGGAAATAGTTCTGTAGCTACTGTACCAACATTATTTGATCTAATACTAAATGGAAAACTAAAGAACCATGAGATTAACCAAGGAGACATTATTCTCTTAGCTTCAGTTGGTGCAGGAATGAATATTAATGCAATTGTGTACCAATACTAATCTCTAAGCACAGAAAAGTTTATTATTTTTACAAACTACAAACAGTAGCGAAATTTCGTTTTGAATTTCTTGTAAATGTATTTATTAAAACCATTATTAAGTATTATAATTCTCACATCAGCTCTTTATTCTTGTGAAAATAAAACCAATATTTTTGATGACACTCCAGCAATTAAGGATGGGTATGTAAATGCAATAATTGAAATATCATCTGGAGAAGTAGAAAAATGGGAGCTAAATAAAAAATCTGGGAAAATAGAAAGAGACTCTATAGACGGTTTACCAAGAACAATAAATTATTTAGGATATCCTGCAAATTACGGAATGATACCTCAAACAATATTGCCAAAAGAAAAAGGAGGAGATGGAGATCCTTTAGATATTATTGTAATTGGAGAACCCGTTTTAAAAGGGGAAATTATTAAATGTAAAATCATTGGAGTTTTAAAACTTTTAGATAGAAATGAAAAAGATGATAAAATAATAGCAATTGCAGAAAATTCTAGCTTATCTTCTATTAATTCTATAGAAGAATTAAATGAAAAAAATAATGGCATTTCTAAAATTTTAGAATTATGGTTTAGCAATTACAAGGGAAGCAATAAAGTGATTTCTCAGGGTTATGGCGATCAAAAAGTAGCTTTAACAATTTTAAATACTTCGATTAAAGAATATCAAGCTTCAATAAAATAAATATGGATTTAAACAAAATCGATAAAAATCATCTTTGGCATCCATTAACCCAACACAAACTTCACCCTGAGCACATTCCTATTAAAAGTGCTAAAGGAGTATTAATAGAGGATTTTAATGGTAATAAATACATTGACGGGATAGCTTCATGGTACACCTGCATGTATGGTCATTGTAATGAGCACATAATTAGCAAAGTTCATAACCAAATGAAGCAACTAGATCATGTTGTTTTCACTGGATTCACCCATGAACCAGCTACTAAGCTTGCTAAAGCATTAATTAAAATTCTCCCTAAAAATCAACAAAAGTTATTTTTTTCAGATAACGGATCTACATCTGTTGACATTGCCATAAAAATGGCTTTTCAATTTCACTTTAATAAAAGTGAGAAAAGAAGAAAGAAAATAATTGCTTTCGAAGATAGTTTTCATGGAGACACATTTGGAGCCATGTCAGTATCAGGATTATCCATTTATAATGGTCCCTTTGAAGATTTTTTTATTAATGTTGAAAGAATACCTGTACCAACTCAATTGAATATTGAAGATGTAAAAAACACAATAAAATCATTAATAAGTAATAATGATGTTGCTGCTTTTATATATGAACCCTTAGTACAGGGAGCAGCTGCGATGAAAATGCATAAAGCAAAACATTTAGATCAGCTATTAAAGATTTTTAAAGACAATAAAATAATAACTATTGCAGATGAAGTAATGACTGGTTTTGGTAAAACCGGAAAGAATTTTGCATCTGAACACATGACTAACTTACCCGATATAATTTGCCTATCTAAATCGCTCACAGGTGGCTTAATTCCTATGGCAATTACCAGCTGCTCAGAACACATATACAATGCTTTTTTAAGCTCAAAAATGGAAAAAGGCTTTTTTCATGGTCATACCTACTCTGCTAATCCAACGGCTTGTACGGCTGCACTTGCAAGTATCGAATTATTAAATTCTAATGAAATTCAAAATAACATTAAAATGGTAATTGACTCTCATAAAGAATTTAACTCCAAAATCAAAGACCATGTAAAGGTTAAAAGCACTAGACAGCAGGGTGTAATTTTCGCTTTGGACTTAAATGTTGAAATGAAAAGATATGGAGAATTAAGGTATAAACTGTTTAACTTTTACATGCAAAAAGGGGTCTATTTAAGACCCCTTGGAAATACTATTTATATTCTCGCTCCCTTTGTAATTTCGAAAAATCAGCTGCAAAAAATATACAGCGCAATTGAAGAAAGTTTTGAATTATTTTAATAATTAGAAATATATTCGTTTAACTCGCTCTTGGAAGAAGAATAAGTAAAGGATTCATTTACTTTATAATAATCGTCCTTATTAGAACATTTAGAGTAAGCCAATTTAGCAAACTCTAATTTGCTATCCTCAAAAGTAAATTTATCCATCACCTGCTTAATTTGATTAACTGAGAGACATTTGTTTTTTGTTGCTTGCTTTGCCACCATCATCTTATCACTCTTAAAGCTCTCATTTTCAATAGCATTAAGTATAGAATTAATATTTTGAACTTCACAATCAGTAGCATATGAAGGTGTTGAGTTAGAAGATGTTGATGTGTTTTCCCAACCACCATTATTAGTATTATTACTTGTATTAGTTTGAATATTTTCATCCCAACCTGATGTGGTGGTAGTGGTGGTAGTTGTCGTTGTTGAACTGTGTGATGTTGACCCAACATTACCCATATCATTGTCAGAAACGTTCATGTTCATATTCATGTTCATGTTCAAATTAGTCTCATCTTCAATAGCCATACCATCATTAACATTCATGTTCATATTAGTATTTGCATTATTTTCAATACCCATATTATCATTTATATTAACATTCATATTAAAACTTACATTATCTGGGTTAGTATTTGTTTGCTGAACATGTTGTTGATTGGCGTTTTCGTTAACATTAACGCTCATATTAATACCCGCACCGCCCATACTAACATTTACATTAGCATTCTCAGGTGTATCAGTAGTTGTTGTTGTAGTTACAGTCTCCTGAACTACGGTTGTTGTAGGAGGACTTTGAACAGTTTGAGTTACAACAGTAGTTGTTGCAGGTGGACTTTGAACAGTTTGGGTTACAACAGGAGGTTGTGAGTTAACTGTTGTAACATTATTTTTCGCAACCTCACCAAACCATTTTAGCTTATAAGCTTTCTTAGTTTTAACAATTCTTAAAGTTACAATCATATTATCGTGCACCTCGCCTTCAGCTCCAGCTAACCATACGTTTTTAGAAATGGGAGCTATAGTATTATTTTCAAAAACTACCTTAAGATTAGCTCTATCAATGTTTAAACCAACTATTTTAACATTAGTTTCAGCTTTGTCGTTTTGTTTGACACCATTTAAAATTAAATAAAACGGAAGCGGGTCTTCGGCAAAAACAACAATATCATTGTTAGTTTGGGCAAAAAATTGGTTAAGTAAAAAAAAGGATAGTAAAAGAATAGATATATTTTTTTTCATTTTAAATTTTTAATTATTAATTCAAAGCTATTTGCTAAAATTATGCCAAAATTGAAAATTAATTACATTCACAAGTTTGAACAATAGTTTGATTTATTCCTCCAACATTTTGTGTTACAGTTGTAGTGCCTTCAATTTCTTCTAAATCCTCATCACAAACACCTTCCATTTCTACTGTTTGATTTACATCTGGCATACCAGTTTGAGAAATAGTTTGTTGACACGTACAGTCTTTACATTTTTTACATGAAGAAAAAACACCCACACTTAAGATTATAAAAAGAGGTAAAATTATTTTTTTAAAATTCATATTATTATTTTTTAGTTCAGATAAATTTAAAAAAAAAAGAATTAAACCTATTAACTTTTTTCTCATCAAAACACTATAACCACAAAAAGCTTAATCATGAAGAAATTATTTCTATGCGCACTATCACTAGCAATAACATTAATTTGTTTTGATTCAATGGCCCAAAACAATAAAAAAATTGTTCACAAAAAAGGTAAAAACAAGGTTACCCTAGTTCACAAAGGCCCTAAAGGAAAAAAAGTGGTTGTTGCTAAAAAACCTAGAAAAAGAGTAAAAAGAACTAGAGTGGTACATCATCATTACAAACACCTACCAAGTAGAGGAGCTTTAGTATCAAGCATGAACAAAAATGCAATAGTTGTAAACTTTGGAGGATTTGGATATAGATATTACTCAGGTGTTTGGTACAAACCAAGAGGGAAAAGATGGATGGTTGTTCGATCTCCGTTTGGAGTTAGAGTAAAAGTTTTACCTAATGGTTATAGAAGATGTATTGTAGGCTCTAGAACCTACTATTACTACTACGGAACATACTATGTACAATCAAACAAAGAATATGAAGTAGTTCAAGCTCCTATTGGTGCAGAAGTAGGATCACTACCAGATGGATACAACACCTTAACTGTTAATGGAGAAATTTACTATGAGCTCGATGGAATTTACTACATGCCTAGCATAAATGAGAACAATGAAGAAATTCTAGTAGTGGTAAATAAACCCATATAACTATTATTTATTCAACTCTAAATAAAGGTATAATCCGCCCAATAAAATAAGTCCCAATAAAATAGCAAGTGAAATCTTAACCCAGCTGTAAGGTCTTTCACCTTGAACTTCACCTGTTCTTCCATTAACTAAAAATCGATACAATTTATTTTTGTATCTAAAGGCACTTACATATACCGGTAATAATAAGTGTTTAAAGCTAATGTCCTTATAATTAGTATTTAATGAAATTATACGTTGCCGATCACCACCAATATTTCTTCTAACTAAACTTCTTATTTCTTGAATTGTAGCAGATTTAGCAACATCAAAACCTTCCTCTAAATCAACCTGATATTTTTCAGAAATAAAACCACTTAAATAACTTTTATCAAAAGGAATTAAATTTTTTAAATCCCAAGGCTCTAGTTTAGAAACATATTTTTTAGGCAAAGAGTTAGAAGCGGAAATTAAAATGTCATCAAAAAAATGAGCAACTGTACCGTTAACAAAAAACCATCTTATTTTTTGTACTTTTTTATACTTTGTAACCGTTCTACCATTTTCAGTAGCCGTATAACTTACCGTTTCGTAATAGTACTCACCTCTTTGACCAACATAATTTGACAATGTATCCAAATCAAATGTCCAATAAGGCATGTAAACACCTTTAAAGTGATCAAAATTTAAAACTGCTTTTTGCAAATTACTTGGTGCAAACCACAATTTATTTATCCATTTTTTTACTTCTGACTTCGCCTCTTTCTTAGCTAATTTAAAAGGAAGTAAAGAGTTTGGTTGTATCAACTTTTCATCTTTCGAGTCCTCAATTATTAAAGGTGTTGAACAATAGGGACAATTTGAGGAAGATATCTTACCATCTAATGAAGAAGAAGCTCCACAACTAGAACATTTTACATATTTATTAGAATATATATTCTCATTAGCTGATTTGGTTGTTAAATATTCATAAAAATCTAATTCCTCAACATTTAAATCAAGTTGTGGAATCTCATTTTGTGTGTTACAATAATCGCAAGATAAACTTTTAGTGCCAGGCTTATAATTTAAATCTGCTCCACAATTAGTACAACCAAAAGTTTCCGATTTGAGCTCAACATTTTCTGACAAGTCCATACTATTGAGGAATTGGTGGAGGAACACTACCAAAGATAGAACTCAATTCATTTATACTTCCTGCTGCTTCCCAACCTTTCATTCCTTCTTTCCAAACTAAAAGATCTTTTGTGAATTTTTTTTGTTCAGCCATCTGCTTTAAAGTATTTACATCGAATGGTCCAGTTTGCTTACCATTTACAACTACAAAGAAAGAATTTGATGCGGGAATTGGCGGTGGCCCAGAAGGTGATGGTGCTGATTGCTGATTACCACCAAAAGCATTTCCCATTTGATTAGCCATTGCAAAACCCATACCCATACCCATACCTGCGCCAGCAGTACCTGATTCATTCTCGGCAGCTTTTTCGAGTGCTTTTGCTGCTTTTAGTTTAGCAAGCTTATCCAAATCAATGGTATTTAATCTACTTAGCTCAAAAATTTCCTTTTTAATTTCTTCAGGCATAGAAACATTTTCAATCAAAAACTTAGTAACTTCTATACCGTATTTTTCAAATTCAGGTCCAATTACACCATGAACATATTCAGAAATTTCATTCACATTAGACGCGTAATTCTCTACAGGTAAATTTGCTTCACCAATGGCATCAGTAAAACGAGTAACAATCATGCTTTTAAGTTGTTCTGAAATCTCATCAGTAGTAAATTGACCATCTGTTCCTGCAATTTCAGTAATAAAAAGAGGTGCATCTTTAATTCTAATAACATAAGTTCCAAATGACCGAATTTCCAACATTCCAAAACGATTATCATTTAGAGTTATTGGATTTTTGGTCCCCCATTTTTGAGCAGTAATGTTTTTAGTGCTAATAAAATAAACTTCTGCTTTGAAAGGACTTTGAAATCCATATTTCCATCCTTTAAGAGTTGATAAAATAGGTAAGTTTTCTGTTTTTAATGTATACATGCCAGGTTGAAAGACATCAGCCACTTTTCCCTCATTAATAAAAACAGCAACTTGACCTTCCCTAACAGTTAATTTAGCTCCATTTTTAATTTCATTATTATACCTTTCAAAACGATACACTAAAGTGTCATTTGTATCATCAATCCATTCAATTATATCAATTAACTCTCTTCTTAATCTATCTAAAAAGTCCATTTTCTTATGTGTTAAATTTTATTGTCAATTATTTATGCGTTAAATAACAAATATTTACAATGGTTAAAATAATTAATTTTAATCAAAAACGTTATTTAAGGACTTAAATAGTTAGTAATCTTGTTGTTGAGGCAATGTCTTTTAATGAATAAATTAAATACTCAGTGTCTCTTATTTCATTAAATGCTTGATAAGAAATTCTTATGTATTTTTTATGCCCTTGTAACATAATGGGTATTTCTATTTTATGTTTTTCAAATAATAACTGCTTTAATTTTTCAGGAAAATTTGTGTTAATTTCCACACTACACAGTTGCCCAAAGAATTCATTTGTTAAAGGAGCCAAAGGCTCTACATTTAGTAAATCAAACAATTTTGGAGCCTGATTTAAAAGTGATGACTTACACCTAGATGAAATACTTTTCCAATCGTGTTTATTCATAAATTCAACAGCTTTAGGAACTGTTAAAAAAGCCGAAAAATCTCTGGTTCCATTAAACTGGTGATAATCAAAAAATTTAGAACTAGAAGGGTTATCACTTTCATATCCCCAGCTTATAATTAAAGGTTCTAGCATGTGCTGAAATTCGGGTTTAGCGTATAAAAAAGAGCACCCTTTAGGTGTCATCATCCACTTATGACAAGCTCCTGTATAAAAATCAGCTTTTAGTTTTGAAAGATCTAAATTAATGTGCCCAGGCACATGAGCTCCATCTACAATTGTTATCAACCCTCTTTTTTTTGCCTCTTCACAAATTTCTTTAACTGGAAGAATTAATCCAGTAGTACTTGTAATCTGACTTATAAATACCACTTTTGTGTTTTCACTAAATCCCTTCCAAAACTCTTCGATGAACTGCTCTTTTGATGCAATTGGCAAGCTTATAGGCTGAGCAACGTATTTTGCACCTTGCTTTTTACAGTAATAATTCCAAGTTCTATCCAAAGCACCATATTCTAAATTTGTAGATAGCACTTCATCGTTAAGGCTTAGCGATATGTTTTTTGCAAGTAGATTAACTGCATAAGTTGGATTTGAAACAAAAACTAAATCTTGGTAGTTACAATTAATATATTTAGCTAAAGAAATAGCTGATTTTTTTAAATGGTCAATTCCGTCAACTGTAATAAATTGAACTGGATCCGACTCCAATAAATATTGCCATTTAATGTAATCATCAAAAATCTCTTTAGGGCAAGCACCAAAAGACCCAAAATTCAAATAAGTAACATCTCTATTTAAAAGAAATAAATCTTTCATTTTCTTTTAAAACTAATAAATATGGATCAACTAAACATCAAACAAACATCAAAAATTAATATTTCAAAAAGTATAACTTTAACGTTATAAAGTTTAAAAAAAATTCAATGAAAAAAGTTATTACTTTATTCTTCATTTCGGTTGTTCTTTATTCGTGCAACTCCATTGAAAAAAATATAAATCAGATAGCTAAAGCCAATTTAGATTTCACACAATTTGTAAACCCATTAATTGGCACAAGTAAAATGGGGCATGTTTTTCCTGGTGCGACAGCACCTTTTGGAATGGTTCAATTGAGTCCTCAAACAAATTTTCAGGTCATGTTTAATGAAGAAGGTAATTACAATAAAGAAACTTATGAATATTGTGCAGGTTATCAATATAAGGACACAACAATAATTGGCTTTTCTCATACAAATTTCAGTGGAACTGGGCATTCAGATTTAGGTGATTTTTTAATTATGCCAACTACTGGAGCATTAACATTAAATCCTTTACCTACAAAAGATTTAAATGACGGATTTTATTCAAGTTTTTCGCACAACAATGAGAAAGCATCACCAGGGTACTATTCAGTGAAATTAGATAAATACAACATAAAAGCTGAACTTACAGCTAGTGATCGTGTAGGATTTCATAAGTACACCTTTCCAAAATCAGAAAATGCACATATCATATTAGACATGGTATACAATGTTTATCATCATGAAAACAAAAATGTTTGGACTTTTATTAGAGTTGAAAATGATTCATTAGTTACAGGATACAGACAAACAAAAGGATGGGCAAGAACTAGAAAAGTATTTTTTGCAATGCAATTTTCTAAGCCTTTTAATAGCTATGGTCATGAGAAATTAAATAAAGAGACATATGATGGGTTTTATAGAAGGTTTAAACAAAATGAAAATTTCCCAGAAATAGCTGGCAAAGATGTTAGAGCTTACTTTAATTTCAACACCGCTAAAGATGAAGAAATTCAAATAAAATTTGCTCTTTCTTCTGTGAGTTCTAATGGAGCTTTAAAAAATTTAAAAGCAGAAATAAATCACTGGAACTTTGAGAAAACAAAACTTGAAACAAAAGAAAAATGGAATAAAGAGCTTTCTAAAATTGAAATTTCTTGTTTAAATAATTCAGATAAAAAAACATTTTACACTGCATTCTATCACACCAATTTATCACCTATTATTTATGAAGATGTAGATGGGCAGTATAGAGGCTTAGATCAAAACATTTACACATCCAAAGACTTTAAAAACTATTCAATATTTTCACTATGGGACACCTACAGAGCACTACATCCATTGTTTAACATAACACAACCTGAAAGAAATAACGACATGATTAAATCAATGTTAGCACATCAAAATCAAAGTGTTCACAATATGCTTCCTATTTGGAGCCATTATGGAAATGAAAATTGGTGCATGATTGGATATCATGCAACTTCTGTTATTGCAGATGCCATAGTAAAAGGTGTAGGAGACTTTAACCTTAAAAACGCATTGGAAGCTTCAGTTAAAACATCAAACGTTCGATATTTTGATGGATTGGGTGACTATATAGACTTCCATTACGTACCTGATGACAAGAGTCATTCATCCGTTTCTAAAACATTAGAATATGCTTACAATGATTGGTGTATTGCTCAAATAGCAAATATCCTAGATGAAGAGATATTAGAAAAAGAATACACTAAAAGATCTAAATATTATGAAAATGTATTTGATTCCACAATTGGATACATGAGGCCAAAACTTTCTAATGGCCAGTTTAGAAAAAAATTCGACCCTATGGACACACATGGGCAAGGATTTATCGAGGGAAACGCTTGTAATTATGGACTTTACGTCCCTCAAAACATAAACAAAATGATTACCCTAATGGGCGGAAAAAATAAATTCTGCAATCAATTAGATTCTTTATTTAGCAATGAAATAGATGAAAAATACATCAATCAACATGAAGACATAACAAAAGATGGAATTATTGGAAATTACGTACATGGAAACGAACCTGGGCATCATATTCCCTACTTATACAATTGGACCAACAAACCTTACAAAACACAAGAGCGGATTAGAATGATAATAAACACAATGTATAGTTCAAGTGTAAATGGCTTATGTGGTAATGATGATGCAGGACAAATGAGTGCCTGGTACATCTTTAGCAGTCTTGGTTTTTATCCAGTTACTCCAGGATCTGCTTATTACGCTACTGGAAGTCCTTTAATAGTAGATGCTACAATTCATTTGGACAACAAAAAAACGTTAAGAATAAAAACAGTAAATCAAAGCAAAGAAAATATCTACGTTAATAAGATTACAATAAATGGTAAAGAATTAAAAGGATACCAATTAAACCATTATGACATAATTAATGGCGGTGAAATTATTTTTGAAATGAGTAGTGAACCTAAATTATCTAAGTAGATTAATGTGACCAACAAACTCTCGCATTTCTCCGTTAATTTGATCTCTTGCTATAATTTTATAAACATAAACACCTTCAGGAGATTTAACCCCATTATAAGTTCCGTCCCATCCAACATCAGGATGGTGAGCATCAAAAATTAGCTCTCCCCATCTGTTAAAGATGTAAAAATCATAATTAACAGGATCTAAACCATTAAAAACTGGTAAAAATATTTCATTTACACCATTATCATTAGGCGTGAATGCATTAGGGACATAAACTAAAAATTGATCTTCAATTAGAACAGTATCATATGCTAAATCTGTACATCCATCTATTGATGTTACAAGAAGTTCAACTTGAAATGTTCCGGTATTTTCAAAATCGAAAATTGGGTTTTGAATTATTGAAGAACCAATTTGAAAATCCCAACTCCATTGACTTGCATTAAGGGACTGATCAGTGAAATAAATAATAGGATCTACAATAGTTGTCGTTTGAGGGTTAAATGTAAAGTTTGCTTCTGGCAAGGGATATACATTTATCATGGCCGATTCAATGTATGAACTCTCACAATTATTAGCATCTATAACTGTAAGAGAAACATCATAGGTGCCAGCTGAAAGATAATTGTTTGTTGCTAAACCACAATTAGAAGAAGTTCCACCGTCACCAAAATCCCATAAACAACTTACACCTAATGTACCAGTACTTGTGAAATTCACTTCCAGAGGTTCGCATCCATCATATATATCAGCAACAAAAGAAACTTCAGGAAGAGGGTTCACAACAACATCAATATAACCTGTGTCTCCACATACAGAAGATATTTCATAACTAATAGTATGAACACCATCTCCTACAACCAACGGATTAAATTCATTATTTTGCATTCCGGGGCCTACCCAAACACCACCAGGGTCAACAGCATTTAAAATAAATGGGGGTGCATTTTCACAAACAGGAATAACATTTGAAATGGTAGCATCAGAATATTGAATACCGGGCAAAACTTCAACACTAATGACATAAGAGCAACCGTTAAAATCTTTAATCTCAATGTTGTAATTATTAGCACACAAAGAGCTTAAAGAACTTACATTTCCAAAATTAGCACCATTATCAAATGAATATAAATAAGGAGGTGTTCCTCCAATAGCCGTTAAATCTATTGAACCCTGACAATCTCCAATACAAGTTTCATTTGCCAAAGTTATTGTAGCGTAAATGGTGTCTGGTTCATTAATAACTACAGTTGCTACAGACACACAACCAATATCATCAGTAATCGTAACCGTATTTATACCCGCACAAAGACCTGCTGTAGTTGGTTGCGTTGGTGTTGACCCAGAATTCCATAAATAAGTAAAAGGTGCTGTTCCGCCAGAAATGGAAGCAGTACCTTGACCATTACATAAGCCATAGCAAGACACCATAACATCTTCAATAGCAGATGCTGTTCCACTAGCTAAATCAGTTATTGATTGGTTAGCTGAAGCAGAACAACCGTTATCATCATTAACAACTACATCGTAAGATCCACCAGCTAAATTTGACACAACTGAAGTTGAAGCTATAAGATTACCTGCTTGATACCATTCATAATTATAGTCTGTAGAAATTGTTCCACCAGATGCTGAAACACTTACACCACCATCAGTTTGTCCACAATTAGAATTAACGAAATTAGTTGTGATTGAAACTTCAGAAGGTTCATTTATTGTTACAGAAAGAGTTGTTAAACACATATTAACATCACTTACCGACAAATCATATGTACCAGCACACAAGCCATTGACATCTTCAATAGTTTCTGAAAATGAATTAGGCCCTGTCCATGAAAAAACATATGGTGATGTACCACCAGAAACAGAAATATCTACATTACCATCGCAAGAATTATAACATTGTGTATTGTTACTTGTCACAACATTACTTAAAAGCAATGTGGGTTCTGTTATTAATACTGTAACAGGAAACTGACAACCATTTGCATCCTCTGAAATAACAGTGTTATTACCTGCTGAAAGAGTACTAAAAAATCCTGCTGCTTGCCATATGGTTCCTCCATCTATCGAATATTGATAAGGAGCAGTACTTCCACTTGCTAGAACAGTTACGTCTCCATCATTGCCTCCATGACATGAAACGGCTGACTGTGAACTTATGCTTGCTGTTATTCCACTTAAATCATTTATTACTACGTTTAACGTAGTTCCACAATTGTTTGCATCTTCAATATTTACTAAATAATTACCTGGCATTATTGCCGGAAAAGTCCCAGATGATTGCCAAGTAACTCCTCCATCTGTTGAATATTGATACCCTGGTGTTCCATCTACACCCTGTACTGTAAATGAACCATTTGCTAAACCACAAGTTGCATCTGTTGTTGTATTTATTGTTCCTGTTAGTAATGTAGGCTCTGTTACCGTTCCGCTTACTGTGCTTTGACAGCCATTGTCATCTTCAACTGTAATTGTATAACTCCCTGCTGTTAATCCAGTGAAATCTCCTGTGCTCTGAAATACTACACCATCTATCGAATATTGATAGTTTGGGGTTCCTCCTGACCCAACTGCTGATAGAGATCCATCACTTGA
>Ga0315322_10000998_pt1 | contig 21768 bp, 20 predicted proteins | sample M110021515metaG_FD_203461 | JGI IMG/M metagenome (GOLD analysis project Ga0315322, IMG submission 203461) | Ammonia-oxidizing marine archaeal communities from Monterey Bay, California, United States - M1 100m 21515 | ecosystem: Environmental > Aquatic > Marine > Intertidal zone | place: USA...
GGTTTGAACGACCAATGCTCCTCGTATTTGCCACCCTCCTGGATCCATTGGTCGAGCAAATCCATTTCTCTTTTGGTCAGGGGAAGCTTGGATTCGGGAGGGGGCATCAACTCGTCCGGATCATCGCTTCGGATCCGCCAATGAATTTCGGAGTCCTCCAAGCTTCCGGGAGTTAACCCGATCATCCCCTTGTGATCCTTGGTTGCCTGCCCGAAAGAATCCAAACGAAAGTCCGACTTTTGATTCTTCGCATCCGGGCCATGACACTTGAAGCACTTGTCCGACAGGATCGGCCGGACCTCCCGGTTGAAATCAATTTTCGCATGAGCCAATGACAAAGGCATAAATGCGAGCAGGGAGATTAATCTCATGAGATTCTTTTGGGAAGAAGACTTTTTTTTGATTGGTTTTTTATTGGACGACAAGTTTTCTTTTTAAAGATGAAGTCACTCTTTTGCAAAGAATATAGGAGAGAAAAAAGAAAGAATTTAAGGAATGCATGGCCTTGTGAAATGACGCTTCCTAATAGAAATTTTTCTCGGTTGTCCGTGGATCCCATGACGAGTGATAACGATCGCACCATGCTCTCTCAGGCGATCAACCTCAATTACGACATCGCAAACATGATCTATGATCGGTTCGTCCCCTTTTGGAAGGGGGTCATGTCTACTCGACTGCTGACAAATGGGTTGGGGCAAGTTTGTTTCTCATTCGGTAGACTGTTTTAAACTTGGAGTTATCCCTTGACAGCGTAGGCAATCGGCAAAGAAAATCTCAAGTTACTATGTCGAGCCTCTATGGAAGCGTGGATTTTTTGGCCCATAACATTGGTCATGTCTCCATGCGTTCGGCCAACTCGGTCAGGAAAATCGTCGCGGCAGGAGATCCAGTGAAGAGTGCATCTGCCCATAATAAAGGCTCATCGGGCGTTTTTTTTATGGCTAACATGCTTAACCGAAGTGCATCGAAAAGGAGTTCGATCAATGCGTTTCAGCACGCCATGACCTTTCTGCAAAGCCAATCCGATGGCCTTAGGCAGGCGGAAAAGATTTACGATCGGATGCTAAGCTTGGCTTCCCTTTCGGCGGACCCGATGATTAGTGACGAAGATCGTATTTTTCTCAGCGAAGAGTTCGAAGCGCTCAGGCAGCAATCCCTGACTCTGGCCAAAAGCGACCTGAACGGGGTCAGTTTGTTTGATGAAGCGGCTGCTTCCACCCGATACGAGATTACTTTCGGATCACAGCTTTCCGATCAAAGTGGTATTGCGGTCGAGGAAAAGGATGTTCTATACAGCAGTGGTACCATTGAGATTGACGTGAACGGAGGAACTGCCGGGGAGACTTATTCCTTGTGGCAAGGAACCCAGAAACTTTTCGATTCCGGAAATTGGAGAACGCGCGGTTCTGCAAGGAGTTATGATTACGACCGTTTCATCATTGAATTCGGTCCGAACAAACCGACGACCTTTCAGTTCAAGCCTCTGTCTGCAGGCAATTCCGCAAATGTGTTTCTGAATGATGGAGCGGGCTATCCTGATAACCTCATTGACGATGGAAATTTTGACAACAAGAGCTATTATCTCGGTCAGTTGGGTCTTCCGGACGATGGTTCTGCTTCCGGTTTGGAATCGCGTGATGGCGAAAAATATTCTAGCCTTGGACAGGTAACAACTCAGGATACGAACTCCAATTTAACCACCCTGAGGTTGGAAGTCTCCTCTACCTCTTTGTTTCAAGTGAGCGGTAGGTATATTCCTCCCGAAGCCGAATCTTCGGTGGTCGGAAATACAGAAGACTTGCAGGTTAATTTGAACCCCGTGGGTCTTGGCCTGCTTCGTGAAAACGATGATGCGACCGGGTTTCCATCCATAAGCATTGCCACGAGGGCGGATGCCCAAAAAGCGTTGGATAGCATGATGCTCGAAATCGAGGGACTGGGTGAGCAATTGGGAAGAGTCGGGAGTAGCATGAACCGGGTCGAGACTTCCATGGATGCCGCCCAGGATCAGGTGTTGAGCCATGAAAAGGCCCTTTTCAACGTGATGGATGAGGATTATGCCAAGGATTTGCTGGAGCTAAGCAAGACCCGGATCTCCCGTTCTCAAAACGGAGCTCTTTTGACCCAGGCAATGAACCTACATCAGGATATCGTAAATATTCTGATCTGAGCGGGCAGGGTTTATTTTCCCGAGTAGTCGGGGTTGGGTTTGGGCAGCTTGGCCCCATCCGCTTTCAGGCGTTTGAGCAAAGCGGCATCCAGTTCGCGGACCTTGTCCGGCATGGCCTCGGCCAAGTTCTTGGTTTCCCCCAAATCCTTTTCGAGGTCGTACAACTCGTACATTCCTTCCCAAAACTTGATCAGCTTCCAGTTGTCCCGCCGGATGATCGAGTAAGGCCCGGGAGAGTGGCGGTAATGCGGGAAGTGCCAGTGCAGGTCTTTGCGCCCGAGTTTCTTCTTTCCGCCGGAGAGAAGATAGTCCTGCAGCGAGAGCCCGTCGATCGGGCGGTTTTTGGGAAGATCTACGCCAGCCGCAGCCAAGATGGTGGGGAACAAGTCGACCGAGCAAACGGGGGTGTCGGAAACTTTTCCCGAGGGAACCTTCCCGGGCCAACGGACGAGAAAGGGTACCCGGATGCCTCCTTCGTAGGAGTATCCCTTTCCGCTTCGCAGGGGCGCGTTGTCGGTCGGGTTGTTGTTTCGGTCGAGCCCGCCGTTGTCGCTCGTAAAGATGATCATCGTTCTGTCGTCGATCTTCAGTTCCTTCAGGACGGCGAGGATTTCCCGGGTCGAATCGTCCACCGATTCCACCATTGCGGCGTAGCTTTTGTTCTTCTGGGTCTTGCCTTCCTTGCCCTCGTACTTGTCTGCGACTTCCTTGATGGACTGAATGGGTGTGTGCACGGCGTAATGGGCAACCTGCAAAAAGAAGGGCTGATCTTTCCACTTGCGGATCAAGCCGACTGCCTCGTCTCCTTCCCGATGGGTGAGGTATTCACCCTTCTTTCTACCAGGCAACTTGTGGATGCCCGCCCGGATGGTGTGGTGTCTGTGCTTCGGGTTGCTGTAGGGGTCAAAGTAGGAAGGCGGTTGCCCATAATCACATCCCCCGAAATTTGCCTTGTAGCCTTGGTTTTCCGGATACCAGGCCGCGTCTCCGAGGTGCCACTTTCCGATGTATCCGGTCTGATAGCCCTTCGGCGAGAGGGCCTCCGCGATGGTAATCTCCGAGCTGTCCATCCAGAACGGATTGGGTGGGCAGAGGAGCTTGCGGTTTTTCCCTCCGACGTATTCGGTCGGGTTTTTTTCGGGCGTACCCATGTTTCCACGCTGGAAGAGCGAGCGGATCCAGTCCGTCACCCCGAGCCGATGGGGATAGCGTCCGGTCTGCACGGCGGCCCGGGTGGGTGAGCACACGGCGCAGGCGGCGTAACCGTCGGTGAAGCGCATCCCTTCCTTGGCGAGACGGTCGATGTTCGGGGTTTTGTAAAAATCCGAGCCTTGGCAGGTCAGGTCCATCCATCCCATGTCGTCGACGAAGATGAGGATGACGTTGGGGGGCGTCTCCTTGGCGTGGCCTGCGAGGGACAGAGAAAAGCATGAAAGCAGGGCGATGGCGCCGAGCTTGAGGAAAGTGCGAGGGAATGAATGAAGATGCATAGAGCTCACCCTAGGGAAAGCGAAGACTCTCATCAAGTTTCAGATTCGTTAAAAAAGAAAATCTTTGGCGAGGCTGGGTTGGCATGATGGGGGAAACAGGTAATGGAAAGCCTTCGCCGTGGGCATCCTGACAAAAGGCTTGGCCTTTCGCTATTGCTCAACGGGTTGGTTTCGCGCCTTGTTCCGGGCGACGAGGTAAACGCCAAAAAGGATCAATGCACCCCCTGCCGTCTGTTGCAGGGTGAGTTGCTCTTGGGGAAGGAATGCCCAGGCAAGCAGGATGGCTCCGATGGGTTCACCGAGCAGGGCGAGCGAGACGATCCCGGCATTGATCCACTGGAGGGACCAGTTGTAAAGGGTATGCCCGAGAATTTGGGCGACTACGGCCAGGCAAAGCAGGGCAACCCAAGTGTCGTTTGAAAAACCACTGGCTTGCTGACCGGAAACCAAGACGGCGATCCAGAGAAAAAAGGAGGCCGAACCGTAGCAGATCGTGGCGTAGGCAAGCAGCGAAAGTTTCTTTCTGAGGTTTCGCCCGATCATCAGGTAGAGGGCGACGAAAAAGGCGCCGGCCAAGGCCAAGCCGTCTCCCAGAGCAGTTTCGAAGCTCAGGCTGAAACCCTTCCCGCACAGAACGAAGGCCCCGACCAGGCAAAGGGCGCAGGCTGGCCAGAAATATCGATTTGTTCTTTCCCCAATGGCCAACGGTCCGATGATCCCAACCCAGATGGGGATGGTGTTGACCAAGACTACGCTGTTGGCGACCGAGGTGTGATCGAGCGAACTGATCCAGGTCCCGAAATGCAAGGCGAGGAAAAAACCTGCCAGGGCGCAGGCTCCCATTTCCCGCTTGGACAGACTGAAGATTTCCTTCCGGTTCTTGGCCAAGGCAAAGGGAGCGAGGATCAAGAATGAAAAAGTCATCCGGTAGGCAGCGGTGGCCAAGGCGGGAGAATCCGCCAGGCGCACGAAGAGGGATCCCGTGGAGACCCCGATTACCCCGAGAGTCAAAACCAGGACTGCCTTCTTGTTCATTCCTTGGGGTTCGGGTCGATCAATTCCTTGAAACATTCTTCTTCCTTCCACTTCTTCCACTCGCTCAGCGTCTGCCTGGATTTCCCGGGGATACGGCTTATTCCCAGGCAGAGGATGGAGAACAAACCCAAGCCCAGTAGGCTCCCCGGCGAAAGGTCGAAAAGGGACAGGGTGGTGACCAGGGCAATTGTCCACGTCGCGCAAGCGAGAGAATTCATTGCCCAGACCAGGTTCCTGCAACTACGCAAGTAATGCATGGGTTGTTGGCAATCGATGCAATGGGGGGTTTCCACAACGTCCGGGTAAGTTCCGCCGTCCATGTCAGCCCGTGAAACAGTCGACCATTTCCTGCGGTAGTCGGTGTATTTCCGGCAGGTCAGGCACCAAGGTTCCTCGCCTTCGGGTTCTTCCGGTTCATCCGTTATGGTCTCGATGTCGTCCATCCCGGACATTCGAACCCTTCTTGGCAAAGATTGGAAGGAAAATTGCGAATTTCTCTTCCAGGTTGGTTTGCCGTGGACAGGACAAAATAGTTTTGCATGCATGGAGTGCGCATCCGTTACCACAATACCAACCGTTTTTTGCCATGAAGAAAAAGTCAGTCTTTTTAGACGAGAACACGAACCTCGAGATCGAGGAATTTCTCGAGTCTCACCATACCCTTTATGTCCCGGTCGGGGCGACCGAGCAACACGGTCCGCATGCCGCCATCGGGACGGACGTCTTTGTCCCGAGGGAGATCGCCCGCCGGCTCTGCGAAAGAGAAGGCAATGCCCTAGTCGCTCCATCCTTGGCCTATACCTTGTCCTATCCGCACAAGGGCTTTACGAGCGAGTTCAGCCTGAGCATCGAGACCTTCATGGCGATGGTCAAGGAGTTGGCGCTTTCCTTTGCCAAGGCCGGTTTCAAGCGAATCGTCTTTCTCAACGGCCACTACGACAACACCTATGCCTTGGCCTATGCCTGTGCCCAAGCCGCGGAAACCATGCCCGAGGGAGCAAGGGCTTTTCCGTTCAATTACTACGATGGCCTGTCCGCGGAGGAGTTTTCCCTCATGACCGAGGATGGCAAGGGGTTGCACGCGGGAGACGGGGAAGTCTCCATGCTTCTCGCGATCAACCCCGACTTGGTGGACATGGAAAAGGCCAATACCGAGTTCCCGAATTTCCCCGAGACCATTACCAACTCTCCCGCCTTGCACAACGCGGTCTTTTTCTCCTCGCCCGGGAGCGTATACCGGATGACCAAATCGGGAACCTGGGGAGACGCGACCCAAGGTACGGCCGAAAAAGGAGAGGAAATCCTCGAGGCCGGTGTTCAGTCGGTGATCAACCTGATGGCTGACTACGAGAAGACCATCGAGGGCCTGGAAGTTCGCTAAGCCCGGAAAGGCGAACTTATTCGAGTTCGTCGATGATGGACTTGATCCGCTTGGCGATGGCCGGGTTTTTGCCGGCCACGTCGTTTTCCTCGCCGATGTCCTTGCTCAGGTCATAAAGAGCGATTTTCTTGTCCGTTTGCACGCCCTTCCATTTTCCCATGCGGACTGCCCGGAAGCGGCTCCATCTCCAAAACAGGTAGTCGTGCTTGGCTTGCTTTCCTTTTCCCAGAAGGGTGGGGGCGAAGGACAGACCGTCGATACCGTCGGGGGCATCGGCCCCCGCCAAGTCGCATGCGGTGGGGAGCCAGTCCCAAAAAGCGGAGGGGAGGTCGCTTTCGCCGGGCTTGATGGTGCCCGGCCACCAGGCGATCATGGGCACACGGATGCCGCCGTCGTGGAGGGAGCGCTTGTGCCCCCTGAGTTGCCCGCTCGAATTGAAAAACTTAACCTTGTGTCCACCTTCACCGTGCGGTCCGTTGTCCGAGGTGAAAATGACGAGTGTGTTCTTCTCGATTTTGAGCTTTGTTAACAGATCGAGAATTTTACCCATATCCTTGTCCATGAGAGTTATCATGGCGGCGAATCCCTTTTCCGGTTCCGGCCAGTCTTCTTTCTCGTAGATTCCGTGGTTGGGCACTTCCTGTCCGTTGCCTTTGGCCTCGTTGTTGGTGTGGGGAATATTCCAAGTCAGGTTCAGGTAGAAGGGTTTCTTGTGGTTTCTCTCGATGAAGGCGAGAGCTTCCTCGGTAAGCCGGTCGTGGGCATAGGTGACCTTCTTCGACGAGACGTTGCGCTTGCCGCTGTTGACGTTGCCGGGGAGTCTTTCCTTGGTCTCGTTGCGGTAGAGATGTTCGGGGTAGTAGTCGTGGGCCTCGCCTTGGTCGAGGTAGCCGTAGAAGAAATCAAAGCCCTGGCGGTTGGGGTGACCCGTTGAGCCAAGGTGTCCGAGGGCCCACTTCCCGACTCCTCCCGTTTTGTAACCCGCTTTCTTCAGGAGAGAGGTTACGGTGACCGAGCCTTTCGGGAGAACGTGTCCGTTGTTGCCTGCAATGGCGGTATGGCCAGTGTGCTTGCCGGTAAGAAAAACCAAACGCGAAGGCCGGCATACGGTGTGCCCGGCATAGTGGTCGGTGAAGCGCAGTCCCTCCTTCGCCATGCGGTCGAAGCGTGGAGTTTTCACTACCTTTTGCCCGTAGGAACCCAGGTCTCCGTAGCCCAGGTCGTCACACACGACGTAGATCAGGTTGGGTTTCTGTTTGGCCAGACCGAGTTGGCCCAAAAGGAAGAGGAAGGACAGAATGAGGAAGGAGTGTCGATTCATGGATGTCTATATGATTTGAATTTTCAGGTAAGCCAGTTTTGGAGTACCCCGGTGCTGTCTCCTATGCGGTCCTTGCTTGCCCCCATGATTTTCGCCATGGAAAGCCAGAGGTTTGCGATGGGGGTGCCTTCGGGATGTTTGATATGTTGGTTGGCTGAGATAGTGCCTCCTCCGAGGCCGGCAACGACGGTGGGTAAATTCGTGCATTCGTGAAGGCTTCCACTGCTCAAGCCCGATCCCATGGTGAACATGACGTTATCCAGGAGGGTGCCTTTGCCTTCCTTGATTGCGTCCATTTTGCGGACTAATTGAGCGAACTGCTCGACGTGAAAGAGATCGAGCTTTTCGAGGTCACGCAGAACTTCCTGCTTGTGCTGGTTGTGGGTCCAACCGTGGTGTCGGATCGGCTTGTCGAATACGCCGTGGAAGGCGAGGGGGGTATCCCATCTCTCGGGAGCAACCATCAAGGTGGCGACCCGGGTAAGGTCGGTCTGCAGGGCAAGGATCATCAAGTCACCCATGACTTGGACATATTCGTCCCGGGTCATGGCCGTCCAGAGCTTGCCTGGTTCGACCAAGTCAAGTTCCGCAAGGTCGTCCTGTCTCTGGGTGATGCGCTCGATTTGCCGCTCTACGGTCCGGACCGATTCGAGGTACTCGCCAAGCTTGTCCCGATCCAAACGGCCGAGCTTGGTCTGCAAATCTTTGGCGTCCGCCAGAATGACATCGAGCACACTGGCGTTGGCCTTGTGCTCGTCCACCGCGAACAGGCGCCGGAAGACCTTTTGCGGATCTTTGATCGACCGGGCGACGTGTCCGTGGCCGTACCAAGAGATGTTGTCGAAGTAGACCGATTCCCGGTTGTCCTTGTAGCTGTTGCAGGAAAGTTCGAGGGAACGGAATGCAGTGTGTTTGCCCGCCTCGTCGGCAATCACTTGGTCAATCGTACGCTTGAGCGGATAACCTGCGGGAGAAAGTTCGTCCGGGGTTGCGGAACTGAGGTAGCAGGAACCTGCCTGGGCGTGACCATCGGTCCCCGGTACCTTGATCCGGTCGAGGTTGGTGTGCAGGGTGATCTTGCTGCGGAGCTTTTCGAGTGGCTTTAGGCTTGGGCTGAGCGCGAAGTTCTTTCCCGTTTCATTGGGGTGCCAAGCTTTCTGTGCCACTCCGTTGGGAACATAAAAGAAAGCCATTCTCGTTGGGCTTGTAGGGACGTTCTTCGGTTGAGTCGCCTCGAGGAAGGGCAGGGCGAGGGTCGCTCCGGCTCCCTTGAGAAAGGTCCGTCTTGGAAGTTTGCTAATGCTTGCCATGCTCATGGTCTTTTGCCTGGTTGGTTTTGTAGCGGAAGGGAAGGCTTCGGGCAATTTCCAAAACGATGCTCGAAAACCTTCCCTTGTTCTCCAACGCCTTGCGGGTGATCTTGTCCACGGCCGCCTTGTCGCTGACTTTCAATTCTCTGCCCAGGGAATAAGAGAGGAGGTGCTCGGAGAATCCCCGCATGAATGATTCCGGCCTTTGCAAGATGGCGTCCTTGAACTCAACGACATTCGAGAACTCAATCTCTCCGAAAAGTTTTCCACTGGCGTCGATGGGCAGGTCTTTGCCGTAGGATTCGCGCCAGCGTCCTACCGGGTCGAAAGATTCCAGGACAAAGCCCAACGGATCGATCTTGGCATGACAACTCGCGCAGGTCTGATCGGATGCATGCTGCTTGAGCCGTTCGCGGATGGTCAGTCCCTGGGCGGCCAGGACTTGATCGTCCTCCTCGATTTCGGGAACCACGTCGGGAGGCGGAGGCGGAGGATCGTTGAAAAGGACGGTCGCGACCCAAGCTCCACGCTTGATCGGACTGGTGCGCAGGGGGGTGGAAGTCATGGTGAGAACGGCAGCCGTAGTGATGACTCCTCCCTCCCTGCGGGTGGAGAGTTTTCGCTTCTTGAATTTCTGGACCTTGGTGTTGAACCGGTTGCGGTTCTCCTTGTTTCCAAAAGGCTTGGCCGGGTTCGCGTACCAGGCTTGAAGTTCGTCCGAGCGGTATGCGTAGTTGCTGTCGATCAGGAGCATTACGGACCGGTCCTCGACGAGTATGCTCTCGAATAGCAGAAGGGGTTCGAGCATGGTTTGAAGACCGAATTTCCATTGTTCGCAGCCGATCCTCGAATAGTATTCGTTGAAACGGTCGAAGTCGGGCACGGCCGTGATCAACTGATCCAATCTCAGCCATTGACGGGCGAAGTTTTCCGCAAGAGCCCGGCTTTTCCGGTCCGCGAGCATACGCAATACTTGCCTGTCCAATTCTTCGGGTTCGTTCAGTTTACCGGTTTTCGCGGACTCCAGGAGCTTGTCATCCGGTATGCTGCTCCAGATAAAAAGGGCGAGCCTTTGGGCGAGCTCATGAGCGGATAGCCTGGCTTTCTCTCCGACTTCTTTTTTGGTTTCCGATAGGTAAATGAACTTGGGCGATGCCAAGACTGCGGACAAAACATTTTTCATGGCCTGGGAATAGGACCCCGTGCGTTTGAATTCCAAACGGTGGTAATCGCAGTAGCGTGAAACGGTTGCAGGAGATACGGGTCGCCTGAATGCTTTTTCGAGGAAAGGCCGGAGGCTCTCCTCGACCGGGCCTGTGCTTTCCTTGAGCAAGGAACGGTTCAAGCCCGAGTATCCTTCGAATTCCGGGCTGTTCACGATCTTGCGGCCGAGCTTGAGCAGGCTTTCAAGCAAAATGGTCGAGGTGCTGAGCAGTTCGCCCTGGTTATTGAACCCGTGCTCGGCCTGCAAGTCGATGGCGAAGGGGTCGACGTCCGTCAGGATATGTTGCTCGACTTGATTTTTCCCCAAAGTCCTGTTTCCCGCGGTAACCACGGATGGAAACCTCCCCGTGGCTGGGTTGAAGTGATGGTCTCCTCGGATCACTCGCTCGGGCAAAGGAAAAACGTCGCCTCTGAGTTCGAGCAAGTCGCGCGCTGCATTGTTATACTCGTAACGGTTCATCCGGCGCATCACGACCGGTTGGAGGGAGACGTTTTCCTTTGCATACTGGTCGACCACTGATTCGAGGAAGGAGGCAATCTTCCCCCTCGTTTGATCATCCGGTTGTTTTTCATCCTCCGGTGGCATCTCGTGAAGGGCAACCGATTCATGGGCCCTACGGGTGAGTCCGGGCGATTTCAGGAAATGCTCCCGGGAGGTCAAAACCTTGAGGTTGGTCTTTCCTTTTACCTTCTTTTTGTTCCCGTGGCATTCGAAACAGTTTTGAGAAAGGAGAGGAAGCACCTCCTCGAAAGTGGGAGCTTTTTGCAGGACGAGCGGACCCTTGGGGTCCCCGTTTTTTGGTTTTGTTTCCTCGTTTCGGTCGAGTTCCAGGTAGTCCATCCCCATCAAATATCCATTGCCTCTGAACTTGCGGGCCTTGGGGTTTCCTCCCGTAAGCTCGAAAGACATGGCTTGGGTCCCTTGCTTCAGTTTGAATTCCCCAAGGGTCAAAGGCTTGGCCAATTCCACCCGGGTGGAATATAGATCGATTTTTTCGGCAACGACTTGGCCGTTCAGGCGGACGAGAAAAATTCCATAGTCGGGAGCCAGGGTCAGGACGAGGGAAATCCCGTATTCCCCATCATTGGGGATGTCAAAAGCGGTTTCCATCTTTTCTCCGACCAACCCGTTCCAGAGCAAATGGGCATTTCCGCTCCAGTGCGGTCCGAAATTTTGCATTCCCTGAACGCGGGACTTACCTTTTAACTCGAAGGCCGATTCTCCTTCCCGCAAGTTTGAGGCTTTGGTTCCTCCAGGCCTTCCGGAGACCGAATGGTAATCGAAGGTTGCACTTTCGCCTCGTAGTGAGACCTCCCAAACGAGCGAGAGAGCACAAACCAGAATGGCACGAAGGGCGAAGAATTTTAGGGGCAAGAAAGGTTTCATCATTCTTGCGAAATTGAGGGATTCCTTTTTGCGGACGGGCTAAACATATTCAGTGAACATCCATTTGTTCAATTTTCGGAAACATTGTCAAATATGGTTGTGCGACTTTTGGTTTTCGAAAAGAAGGAGTTGGTGGAGTTGACTTCATTGAATGACCTCTGCAAAAGTTCCCCCATATGCTTGAATCCCATTTCGGTCATCCAAAAATGAAGACAGGTCTCATTATTCCCTTATTGCTGTCTTCCATCGGTTGTGCCCCTGATACCGGTTCCGGGGTTGAAACCAACGAGTCAAAGGACCATCCGCAGCAAGTAGTTGTACCTGTATTCAATTCGCAGGATGTTCCATCCAGTCAACATAGTCGGTTGGCGGTCAGTCGCGTTGCTCCCTCTCTGGTGAATGCGCTTGGTTCTGCAGGTCTGGAATACGGTAGTCCCGTGTTCCTGCGGATTTTCAAGGAAGAACGGGAACTCGAGCTTTGGGTTGGGAAGGGGGCGGCGTACAAGTTGTTTCGGACCTATCCGGTAGCCGCAATGTCGGGCAAGCTCGGGCCGAAACTGCGTGAGGGTGACCGTCAAGCCCCGGAGGGTTTTTACTTCGTGTCACCTTCCCGCATGAACCCGAACAGCCGTTTCCATTTGTCTTTCAACTTGGGTTATCCGAACAAGTACGACCGGACATGGGGCAGGACGGGGAGCGCCCTGATGGTTCACGGCAATGAAGTCTCAATCGGTTGTTTTGCCATGACGGATGCGAAGGTCGAAGAAATCTATGCCTTGAGCGATGCGGCTTTGCGCAACGGGCAAAATTTTTTCCGGGTGCATGTTTTTCCCTTCCGTATGACGGAGCGCAGAATGCATGAAGCCCGATCCGATCAATGGTATTCCTTCTGGAAAAACCTGCAGGAAGGATACGATTTCTTCCAGAAGACCGGGAATCCGCCTAACGTACTGGTGAAGGAACGGAAATACGCTTTCGAGAAAATTCTGCCGGACGGGTGATGCCGGTTGATTACTTGGACGGGACCCGGTTGATCGTCAGGTAGGCCATGTCCTCGAAGGGTTCCCCGTCGGCGGCTTCAAGGTTCAGCCCGATTTTCATTTGGTTGACCGGTTTGATTGCATCGATCGCAATATGAACGGATTTGCCGTCTGGAGACAAAGTGACCTTGTCGATTCTGATCTTTTCCCGCCCCGTCTTTTCTCTTCCGGGCAGGTACTCTTTCGAGCCATATCCGCTCGTCCATTTGTAATCCCATTGTTCAAGTTGATAACGGTTGGTATCCTTTGCGACCTTTGGGTCGAGCGTGAAGTTGAAAGACAACTCGATTCCGTCCTTCTTCACTTGGACGTTACTCAGTAGGCGGGCGGATTCTCCGGTGTAGCGGAAGCGATGGAGGTGCCCTTGAGAGAGCCCCCTGCGTCCTCCTCCGTTCCATCCATTCAGTCCGGCTGCATAGACTTGCCCGTCCTTGGGGTTGACCCGGGCTCGCTGAATGCCGGTGAGGGCATCGATTTTGAGTTTCACGATGGCTGCCTGGCTTTGGCCTCCGATTTCCTGAAGCATCATGTAGTAGAGCCAGCCTTTGCCGAAACTCGTATGCAGGAGCTTGCCCGACAAGGGACCCCACCTCGGATCGTCGACCCACAGTTGTCCCCCCGAGGAATTGTCGAAAGACTGAGGCATCCAGATCAAGGGTTGGTCGAAAGTCTTGGGCGGGATGACCTTCTTATGGTCGATTCGCCCACCGTCGGGTGCCCAAAGGGCGCCTCTGCTATGGGTCTGAACATATCCGTAAAATCCGCCGGGTTCGCACAGGCTGACTTTGGATGCAGGCATCCAACTTCCCTGGTTGTCGCTCACGGTTACCCGTCCGTCGGGCATGATGCCCATCCCATTGGGCGTACGGAAACCCGTGCAGTGAATTTCCCTTTTCTTGCCATCGGGGGAAACCTTGATCACGGAACCTGGTTGGGCATAGGAAGTGTATTGTCCGGATTTGGCATAATAAAGGTTTCCTTTCTTGTCGCGCTGCAGGTCGAAATTGAAGGCATGGAAAAAAGTCGAGACGTCGTCGTCGGCACTGAAGCTCTCATAAAAGTCCGCTTCGTCGTCTCCATTGAGATCGTGCAAGCGTACGAGACGGTCCTTGCAGGTGACGTAGATCTTATCCTTGATCACTTGTAATCCGAATGGCTCGTACATACCGGCGGCGAAGCGTTTCCATTTGATTTCTTCCAACTTGTCGTCGATTCCCGATACGATCCAGACATCTCCGCCATGCGTGCAAACTGCCATTCTGCCGTCCGGGAAAAAGGCTAGGGCGGAGGTTCGCAGCCAAGTTTTTCCCGAGGGAATCTTGGGCAGCGTCAGGGTGTCCAAAACATAGGGTTTCTTTTCCGTCGAAACCTTTCCCTTGGTCGTCAGGATCTCGGGCCAATGAGCGGGTCCCCCCTTTGTCTTGTCCTTGAGATCAGGAATAGTCTTTCTTTTTTGCAGGTGAGTCAAGTAGCTGGCGAAGGCCAGCAGTTCGCCTTCTCCCGTACCGGAGAAGCGTATGACCCGAAGGGTTTGGCTCTTTCCTGAAGCGGGAATGGTTAGGGTGATTGCGTTTTCTTTGCCCAGTTTTAGGCGTGAGTCGCTGGAATCACCTTGGACGAATACTGCGGTGAATCGACCGATTGCTCCGTCGTCTTTGACCATGTTGACGGCTATGTCTTTTTGAGAATCGCCGTCAAGTTTCGCCTCCCTGGCTTGCAAGGGAAGGTAGCCCCGAACGATGTTGTCCTTCTCCAGTTTTGCGACTTGGAGAAGGAGGTCTTTGTTTCCGGATTCAACCCGCAGGGTTTGAACGATGGCTCCGAATCCCTCGGGCTTGGAGGGCATCTCGAGAATTTCCCGCTCGTTGATCGAGTAGGAAAGCACGACTTGGTTTCCGAAAAGATAGTGCCCATGATACTGCATCCATTTTGCAGGCATGGGGCCACGGGGCAGAAGATTATCGGTCGGATAATCGAAGGTTCCTCCGTGAGCCCATTTCCAACTGGACAGGCCAACGATTCTGTCGCCATCGATCATGGGGACGCCTTCCCCGCGCTCACGGTAGTGCTGGGTAGATGCGAGGTCGAGAAACCCGTCCTTCCAAAGATCCGTCAAATCCATACTGTGCAGGTCATAGCTGATGGTATGCTTGTCACCGAGCTTTATGGTGAGCACGCTCGAAACATTTCTGCCCAACTGAGAGGCCAAGGCGGGACCGAAATCGCGATCCGGCCGCTTTTTCTTTGGCGCAGGGGCTACCGTGACCTTGGGCAAGCCCTCGAGGTAGTCCTGGGTGATGGGTTTGTATCCCTCGTACATGGGCTTCATGAACTTTTCCCGGATATAATGGATGACGTCATAGCGTTCTTCCGGACTCATCCAGGTTTGCGGTCCCATCAACCCGTTTCCCTGGGTCAGGGTCACGAACATCGAGTAGGGATCATCCCCGAACTTGAGGGGTCCTTTCCCGAAAGCCCGTGAAATCGGAAGGGCAGGGGTTATCCCATCGGTGCCATGACAGTTGGCGCACAGGTTCTCGTAGGTCGATTTTCCACGGGCTTGGCTTGCGTCGTCCCAAGATTGCAGAATGCCTGCATGGTCGACTGAATTGCCTTCTTCCTTGGCAGGGGCCTTTTGCCCGCAAAGAGGAACTGCCAAGAGTGAGAATGCGAGGAGTGAGGAGACGGAGACTTTTATCATTTTACGCCATGATTCAAGTTAGTTGAGGGAAGTCAAGGCAGACGCCCGGATCTTCTATCTATTGACCGTTCGTACCCTTGGGGAAAATGTGAGTGAGAGGAGTGGCCAATTCGAGTCCGTGTTTTTCTTGGAGCCGATAGGCATGCTCCCGAACGCAATTTCCCGCTTCGATCAACCGATGGGCCGACTGGAGTGTGTAGGACAGGCGCCAGCGTACCCCATGGTCTCCGCACTCCTTGTTTCCTATCGCAAAACCACCGTCCTTATCCGCCATTCCGTCATTCACGGCGTTGTTCCACGCCTCCTCGAGCATGATTTTGATCTTGTCCGGATCAGTACCGTACCCGAACCAGAAGTCCTCGAATTCGCGGATTCCCTTCTTCAGATCGGTCTTGAGTATGTCGACCCGGGCGAGCCGGAGCCTGGAGTTGGGGAGGATGATGTCGTGCTTGTTAATGAGATCGCGAACGATGGTCTGGAAACTTCCGACCTGAAGAACAATGGCTACAAGATCCTCGTCCCTAATCTTTATAACATCCCCGCGTTCGATCTTTCCTTGGCTTATAATGAGAATTCCGCTCAAGAAGTCTCCCGCCCAGTATTCCTTGCTCGCAAAAACGAAAAGGGCGAGGAAACCAAGTACACTGGTGGTCTGGAGCCAATCCTCGAAGCCCCAGATGTTGATCAGCAGGACAATGCTGATGCAGAGGATTACGAAACAGACGAAGAGTTCGAGGGTTCTCGAAGTGTGTGTTTCGGAGGTTCTGGAAAAGCCCTCGATTGCCTTGGACTTTCCATATTTCTTGAGGATGAGCGCCTCGGCAAAGTGGATGAGCAAATAACTGGCGAGGATGACGAGAAAGGTTTGGCTGATCGACCGGCCAATGCTGATCTCAAAGATGACCGCCAAGAGGTAGATAATGAAAAGGAAAAAATTGGCGAAGTGAAGAATTCTCAACCGGGAGCGGCCTTTTCCCTTGTCCTTGATCTCTTCGTAGCGGGTCGCAAACCACTTGGAAAAGAGGAAGATGAATAAGTTGACCGCCAAAGTGAAATGATCGATCGGCCCCAACACCTCGAGGTGATTCCGGATTACCTCGACCGCTTGGTCCAAGCTGAAGACTGCGAGTGCTATTTGCACTTGTGCTCTTGGTTGCGGAAGTGAATTGGCATCGGATTGGATATCGTGGAAATCACCACGACATCCAAGGAAATACCCAGTGTTCGATCAAGGGAAAAAATCAGCCTTTCTTTCCGTCTGCAAAGAAATGGTTGGGAATTCGGGGTCGTCGTTAAAAAAGACAAGGTCCGCGACCTGAGCGGGTTGGTTTTCCGCAAGGTACTTTTTTTGTCCGGGAACAAAACGCTTCCGGTATTTTTCAAGCAGGGTTTCCATGTCTCCAAAGTGGGCAAGGTCACGAATTTTCGCCCGTTCGAGAATGACCTCGACCGAACACATTACCAGGATTCGAAAGTCAAAGAACTCGACGAGTTCCTTGCGTAACAACATCACGCCCTCGAAGAGGAGGAAGGCATCCTCGGGGGCCTCCTTGAATTCGACCGTTTTTGCTTCTCCTTTTTGATGGTCGAAGATTTCCGGCGCATACCGCCGGTCGCCACCCGGTCCCAAGGGTTGCAAAAGATTTTCCCTGACTGCCGCGTAATCGAATGAATCCTCGACGTAGCCCTCGACCGACATGGGGCCTTGCCTATGCCTGATCTCGGGCGGGTTATGGAAACCGTCCAGTCCCGCCCGAACGACTTTCTTTCCCTTCTCTTGCAAAACCCCGGCAAGCTCGTCGGCAAAGACGGTCTTGCCCGATGCGCTCAGTCCGTCAATCCCTACGCGTACAGGGTGGGGTAATTCGATTTCACCTATGGCGTGGGCGATTTCGTTGAGGATTTTTTTTCTCGGGGAATCTTTCATGAGGCGACGCGCAAAGTGATTTTATGCTTATTGCATGTCGGGTTAATCGACAACCCGCTTTTATCTGGCTTGGCTAAACCGAGTAACTCGTGCAAAACAATCCGTTGCGAATTGCTTCGCTCCTCACCTGTGAAATCATTTCTTCCAACAACTACGCTTGCTTGCCCGTTTTCAGTTCCTCCTGGGACAGCTTGCTACCGGCGCACTGCCTGGTGATCAAGCGGGATGGATAACGCGGATTATTCCGGGGCCGCTCTTTGGCAAAGGAGTGTGGCCGGTTTCCGTGCCAACTTGATCCCGGGCATCGTCCTCTGGGTTGTCGGGTTGAGCATTGCGCTGGCCTATTACAAAATGGATTCGGCGAAGGGCTTCTTCGACGGTGTCATCTCCGTCAAGCAAACCCACGGTTTCCTTTATTCCTTTCTCGCGACCGGTTTGTTCGGGGGCTTGATTCCCTTTCTGTACCTGTGGGCAGCCGGTAAAATCAAGAAAGGGACCGTGGTGAGTTACGGTGCATTCTTCGTTTTCTACTGGGCCTTCCGGGGAGTGGAAGTCGATGCCTTCTACCGCTTGCAAAGCATTCTTTTCGGGGATGGAATCGATTTGCGTACCATCGCGGTCAAGGTATTCGTAGATCAGTTCGTTTATTGCATCGTATGGTCGGCCCCGCTCACGGCGACCTCCTACGGGTGGAAAGACGCCGGGTTTTCTTGGTCGCGGTTTCGACAAACGACGACCCGGCAGGCTTTCCTTTTTGAAATCGCGCGCCTTTTGCTTACCACCTGGATCCTTTGGATACCTGCCACCGCGATCATCTATTCCCTACCGCTCGCTCTTCAAGTTCCGCTCTTCAACCTGACCCTTTGCTTCTTCGTTCTTTTGGTCAGCGTGTTCTCCAAAGAGGAAAATTCGGGGTAATTGAATGCGAATGGCAGCGAGCAACTGTACGGTAGCAAAGGCTTTTGTCCTTCCCTATGCGAGTGGGGCAGGAGCGATCGTCTCGTGACGCCTGCCTTTTTTTCTCATGCGGTTGAAATTGAACATGTTGAAGAAGTGCATGAATCCCAAGACGAGAAGCACAACACCCAGTTTGGTCGCAATGTACTCGATCCCATCCACTAGCGTTTCGGGTGGGGTGCCCAAGCGAAGGAAAAGCAGGATGAAACCGAAGTTGATCAGGTAAAAGCCCACTACCAGCAGGTGATTGACCGAGTCGGCCATCTCCTCTTTCCCCCTGAATGCATCGAGGAGAAAAATACGTCCGTTCTTATGCAAAGTGCGGGCAACCCAAATGGTCATCCCGATACTCGTTATGGTGTAAGCCATGTATATATATACTGCTGTGTTCATGATTTTTCTTTGGTTGGTTTAGAGGAAAGCGCAGTAGCCGTAGGCAATGGTTTGGTAGATGAAGATGGCCGTAAGCGCGTGATAGCCGCACTTCAGAAACCAGTTCGTGAGGTACTCGGAGGCGTCAAAGAAGAAGAGTTGCACAATCAGTCGGGCTCCCCAAAAGACTGCGATGAAAGCACAAATGGAACGTGCCTCGAGGCTTTCGCCGGATGCCATGGCTTTGTAGTTGACGATGCTGATGATGCCAAAGGCAAGGATCGTCATGACGATGAACACGCCATAGACCCAAAAAAGAGTGCGAAGGAACGGCATGAGTTTCCCGAGTTCGCCTTTCCAATCGAGCGTTTTCGGGACCATGGCGGACGCGATTAAGGTAAGGAAATGGAGTGCCCCGCCAGTAAGGATTAGTATTTCGTTCGTACTCATAGGGCTTTGATCGCTTTGAGGAATGGAAGGATGACGTTCAGGACAAATGGCTCGTGGAATAACCAATAGGCAGGACCGACGGTGAAGATGCACATGAAAACCCAGCCCTTGGCACCACCCTTCAAACCCAGACGCCTGCCATGATGAGAGCGTTCGATCAACACCCCGATTCCTTGTATCATGAAGTATGCGGTCGGGAGTCCGAACAAGGCTCCGGCTGGCAAGGAAATGATAAGGTCGTGAACGAGCCCACTGACAAGAAAAACAAGCAGGATTCCCAAGCTTACGCCCCCCCGACGGTAGGTTGCGCGAAAAACAAGGTCGTGAGCCAGTTGGTTGAAGCCGCGGTTCCAGCGCTCGGACCAGAAAAGGCTCAAGGAAGTGGCTGTGACCGGGGATCTCATGATCGGTTCCGCGACCACCCCGGACGAACGCCATGCCAAGGATATCAAATGGAAGGAACCGAAATGCAGCATGAGAGTCAACCCCAGCATTCCGGTCCAAGCGGAAAGGGTGGTGCTGGTTTCCCCGATCCTCGGCGTCACCCCCCAGAGAATGATGGCTCCTAAGATGAACTTGAACGCTGCGGCCAGCCATTCGCCTGTTGCGGGTGTATCTGCAACTTCAGAATCTGCCATGAACCGCTTGGCATTCATGCCCGGCCAGAGCAAAAGGTAACCAAGGGAACGGGCGAGACCGCCTTTCACTCCGTTGATTCTGGCACGGACCAAGGTCAACCACTTGCACCCGAAGTAAAAGGCGAAGGCCAGCACCCACATGAATATCCACTTCTCCGGGAAATGATTTTGGAAAGCAATCGGCAGTCCCGACAGGGCAAGGAGGGGGAACCAGCTCAGGATGCCGGAGCACAAGGGACAGGTTCCGGCGAAAAGGAGGTTATGGACCTTGTTTTCCGTCATCCTTCGTAGCTTTGCTCGGGTGGTTCACGATTAGTGGGTTCTTGACAGGTTAAAAGGGCAGGAGTTTGAGTACCTTGTCGGTCATCCTCGACAGTTTGCGAAGAGTGCTGGTGGGCAAGGTGTCGATTCTTTCGAAGCATCCCATGGCATCGTCAAAAAAACCTTTCATGTCGGAGAGGCGTTTCTCGGTATGGCTATCCGCCCTTTTGGTCTTTTTAAGCTCATCCAGGCACTCGGCAAGCATGGCGGCGGTCGGGTCCATTTCCCGTCGCTTGCGCTCCCTTGCCACGATCCGGAACATTTCCCACGGATCGTCAAAGGTGGCGAAGTGATCCTTTCGGTCGCCTAACTTCTGGATTGTCTTGAGCAATCCCCATCCGCTCAACTCGCGTAAGCTGTTGCTCACGTTGGAACGGGCAACCGAAAGAGTCAGCCTGATTTGCTCTGCGTTGAGCGGTTCCGGCCAGACGTAGAGTAGGGAATGAACTTGGGCAACCGTCCGGTTGATCCCCCAGCGCATGCCCATCTCTCCCCAGTGCAGGATGAATTTTTGTTGAACAGGTGATAATTCGATTCGATCTTTCATTTCTGTAATTTCTGTATAAACAGAAATAAAAGAAAAGTCAAAAAAATACTTTGGTAAAATGATCGGGATAGTAACCCTGTCGGAAGGGTGTTCTTGTCCGACTCAGAGCTCCTTGATCCGGATGTCCTTGTACTCGACGCGCATCTCCTGGCCACCGTGCAACTGCAGTCCGAAGAATCCCTTGGTCCGACCCTTGTCGTTCTTCAGGTCCGAGCAAACCACCCCGTTGATCTTGACCGTGACGTCCCGACCGACGGCCCTGAGCTCAAGGTCGGCCCATTTGCCTTTTTCGTATTTCCTCTGTGCAATCGCTTGCTTGCCCGGCTTGTTCACCCAAGCCCGTCCGCCCGTCTCGTAGAGCCCGCCGGTTTCTTGCGAAGTGTCGATCTCGACTTGAAAACCATTCACGCTGACGGCGCTCTTCACCTTGCCTGAGCGAAAATAAAACCCGCTGTCTCCCTTGTGCACCCGGAACTTGGCCTGGATGACGAAATCGGAGAACTCACGGTTGGAGAGAAGGATGCCGTGCCTGCGTTCCGATTTCGGGCTGGTCCCGAGAATGGCCCCATCCTTGACTTCCCACTTTCCTCCCGGTCTGGGGGTCCACCCATCGAGTGACTTTCCATCAAAGAGCGCTTCCCAAGATCCTTGTTTTGCAGATGAATCTGTTTTCAGGGCATCGGCGATACAGTCGGCCACCTTTTTGCCCAGGGCTTTCTTCCCCTCGGGTTTGAAATGAACGTTATTCTCGGCAATCGCGTACTTGGCCCATTGCGGTTTCATGAAGCCGTGCAGGTCATTTACCTGTACCCCGTTTTTTTTCATTACTCCGAGAGCTGCCTCGAGATACTTGCGCTCAAGTGCGGGGGATATCCGGATGTCCTGCTTGAACCTTCGTTTCATGGTTGTTTCGTTGGCCGGGCAAGCGGGTGTGGTGGTTGCCCAGATGAGCTTGGCTCCGGTCTTCTTCAATCGAGCGACCAAGAACTCGAGCCTCTTCCCATAGGCCTCGGGGGATCGGTCCTCTTTGTGGTATTCCCAACCGTACATGTCCCACAAGCCCCAGTTGAAATGAATGAGGTCCCATTTCCCGTCGCCCAACCACTCCTCGATCTTGGCAACCCCCCGGATGGTCGGCCCGGCGTTTCCCTTGTGACGCTTGACCTCGGCTACCCCTTTTAGGTTCTCAATGACGTGGGAAGTATATCCCATCGAGATCGAATCTCCCATGATCAGTACCTTGGGCAGGTCGGCGTTTCCTATCGAACAAAAGGCAAGGAGCGGTACAAAACAAAAAAGGCGTCGATGGTTCATGATTTAGGAAAAAGTTTCAGTCTCCGACCGAGCGGATGGGCTTGCCGGCTTTGAGCTTGGAGCGGATGCCGTCGTGGTGGCGGGACATATAGTAAAAGGACTGGGTCGAACTTCTCTCGCCGAGGCAAAGCTGGAAGGATATGCGGTATCCGCCCTTCGGCCAGTTCGGGCCTTCGAGGGCAA
>Ga0315322_10000999_pt1 | contig 21744 bp, 16 predicted proteins | sample M110021515metaG_FD_203461 | JGI IMG/M metagenome (GOLD analysis project Ga0315322, IMG submission 203461) | Ammonia-oxidizing marine archaeal communities from Monterey Bay, California, United States - M1 100m 21515 | ecosystem: Environmental > Aquatic > Marine > Intertidal zone | place: USA...
CGGATCCAGGCTTTTCTCGAAAAAGACACTATGGATATGGTCATCGATGGCAACCCTATCCGAGGCTATCGCTCCCCGGACACGCCAGCAGTCTGGATCCGTGACCACTCGGACATCATGAGGGGCACCCGGCATTTCGAACAGGATTTGACCTCCGCAGTGACGCACTTCGCCGAAACCCAAGGGCGTAACGGTCGCGTATTCGACTACTTCACAGTGCAACCGGAAAAAGTCCCTTGCGAACGTGAAAACTGGTCGAAATACGTGCGCGTCCCCGTAGAAGCCGATGTCGAGTATCGATTCGTCAATGGCGCATTCATCGCTTGGCAAGCCACCGGCGACGATGCCTGGATTCGCTCTCTCCTACCTAATTTGGAAAGCGCGCTACATTACGTCTTCAGTCACCCCTGGAGATGGGACCCCCAGACCGAATTGGTCAAACGTGCCTACACGATCGATTCCTGGGACTTCGCTTACACCGCTGGCAGTCATGATTGGCTCCAATTCCAAATCGACGAAAATACCTTCTGGGGCATCATGCACGGCGACAACAGCGGCTACTATCAAGCCTGCAAGCGTCTCGCGATAATCTACCGTCATCTAGGAAATGAATCCCGAGCCACTCATTGGTCCCGATTCGCAGACGGCCTCAAAAGCCGCATGAACGAAATCTGTTGGAACGGCGACTTCTACACGCATTTCGTCAAACAAACCCCCGTCGAAATCCCCGGCGTCGATGAAGCTTCTCAACTGAGTTTCAGCAACCCGATGAACATCAATCGAGGCGTAACCTCTCCCGAGCAAGCCAGCTCAATTTTGCGGGAATACCGGAAACGCAAAGAATCCACCCAAGCATTTGCCGAGTGGTTTTCGATAGAACCTCCGTTTCCAGACGGAATCTTTGGCGACGAAAAAATCATCGGTGGCGCCTACTGCAACGGCGGCATTATGCCTCTCGTCGGCGGGGAGCTCGCCCGAGCCTACCTGGAGAACGGATTCGAAGCCGAGGGCATCGAGACGCTGCAGCGCTACCACAAACTCATCTCCAAAAATAACGAAACTTACCTCTGGTACTTTCCAGACGGATCCGAATCCACCGTCGACACGAGCACCAGTCCCGATGCCATGCCGACCGACGGATGGGGATCGAGTTCTATGCTCTACGGCCTTGTCGAAGGCCTAGCCGGCGTGCAAGACAAGACCAAGCAATTCGAATCCATTTCCCTGAGCCCCCGCTGGAGCGCGGCGAATATAACGGAAGCCGAAGTCGGCGTCGGCTACGAATGTTCTGGAGCAGCCGTCAGCTATTCCTACACGGAAACCGCGAATGGGATCGAACTATCGATCAACGCGAAGAAATCAGCCGCGAACATTCAACAGCTCCTCCCGACCGGGGCCACAGTTGCGAGCATTTCAAATGGCAACGCCAATCTCGATTTCAAGGAAATCCAAATCGAACAAAGCCGCTACGTTACATTCGAAGCCAATATCGCTCAAGGCGCCGACTTCTCCATCACCTTTCGCTAGATAATCAACCGTAAGGTCAGCAATCCGAGGTAGCTACGCGAGGGTTTCGCGTGGTTTATGCAATTGGCTCTACCTTTTGGCCTCGAAGGAGTATAAAACAGTTTACCATAAACCTTCTCATGCATGCCTCGAGCGGGAAAATACGCTTCAATGCAGCCCGCTAGAGATTCTGTGTCTCAACCGCTGAGAATACATCTCTCCGGCAACGATCTGCCCCAAGCTACCTCATGCCCGAACTCCATTTCCTAAATTCGCTGGATTACACTGTATTGGGCATCTATATGCTGATGATCTTAGGCATTGGTTTCTACGTTGCCCGATTCAATAAAAAGACAGTCGATTATTTCAAAGGAGGTGGCCACATCCCATGGAAACTCTCTGCCATCTCACTCTTCATTTCAGGATTTTCGGCCTTCATGTTCGTTGGCGCCTCAGGCATCACTTACAATGACGGCGGCGGAGCGGTTCTCCTTTTCAGCTTCGCCATGCCCGCCTACTTCCTAGGCTATCTGATTTTCGGACCATTGTGGCGGCGTACGCGCATCGATACCCCACTCCAGTTTTTGACGCGGCGATTCTCGCAAGGCACCACCTACTTCTACACGCTGCTGGCAGTCGTTCCCAACACTCTCGTTCTGGGAATCATGATCTACACCCTATGTATTTTCATATCCTCGGCCTTAGGGATTAACGAACAGGTATTCAATGTCGGGATCGCCCAACTCGATGGCTTCGAATTCATGCTGCTCATCACCGGCGTGGTCATAGTAACCTACACCACACTCGGCGGACTTTGGGCGGTAATGGTAACCGACGGTATCCAGTTTCTAATCATTCTCCTAGTAACGTTCATAATGACTCCAGTGGCATTTTCGCTTCTCGGCGACGGAAGTATAATGGACGGAATAAGCCGAGTCATAAACGAATCCCCTGATGGATACTTCGATCTAAACCTCAAAGACCGAGGTTTCCTCTTTTGGCCAACTTGGTTTGTGTACATAATATTTGGCTACAACGTCAACTGGCACATCGCCCAACGCTACTACAGCGTCGCCGATGAACGTGACACCAAAAAAATGGCTCTCTGGTGTGGGGGGCTTTCCTTTATTCTCCCCATCCTCTGGATTTTACCCATTTTCACAACACCCATTCTATTCCCCGATATGGCCGCCCTCTGGCCGGATCTAGCCAAGCCAGAAGAAGCCTCGTTCGTCACGCTTGCGCTCGCTACATTGCCTCATGGAATGCTCGGACTTCTCGCAGCTGCGATCTTCGCTGCAACGATGAGCTCCACCGATACGCTTTTCAATTGGCTAGCTGCGGTTCTCACCAAAGACGTCTACGTTCCCGTCGCAACGCGACTATCCGGCCATGCCCCGAACGAACGAATTCAATTATGGGTCGGAAAACTCTCAGTCGCCTGCCTCGGGATAATAGCCATCTGGGTCGCCTTTAACGTTAAAAAGTTTGGCGGCGCATTCGATGTCTACATGAAAGCGGAATCGCTCTACAAGATAACGCTCTTCATTCCCGTATTCATTGGTATTCTTTTTACCAAGACCCCTTGGTGGTCCGCAATTGTATCCGTATCCGTAGGCGTGCTCGCGGCGCTCGTAGTCGGCATATTCGCTGCTCGCCAGAGCGAGCTACCTATAGGATTCATGAACATTCTTTTCGCCGACATCAAAGTCACTTGGTTTGGATTCGACCTGACGCGCTACGAACTCAATGCGTGTGTAGGAATTTTCGTTACCGGAACCGTCTTTCTCGGATCGGCCTTTTTCAACAAACGCGAGGGAGCGTTTAAAGACTCCATCGAGAGCTTCGAAACCGATCTCAAAACTCCAGCCTACTCCGACCCTGATAGTAAAATCGGCACAGAAGGCCTTAAAGCCTATCGACTGATGGGCTGGCTAGCTATCCTCATCGGAGCTATCGTAATTCCAATCACCTTTTTCAGCCTCGACCGCAGCGGTTGGCTCAACGCAATTGCCGGAACCCTATCAATCGCAATCGGCATCGCCGTCCTGAAAGCGGTTTCTCGATACAAACAAAAACACCTACCTCACAGCGAATGACTATTTCTCGCCGAGAATTCTGCTACTTGGGGGCTTCCGCCTCTCTTTTAACCGGTCTAAGCCCATTCGCGAGCAGAGCCCGAGCCACATCCAACGACCCGAAGAGCGACCGACTGTTTTTCGACAAAAGTGACATCGAACAGATTCGAGCCAATGCCTCGTCCGAATTCCTCGGCCCGCTCTACCGCGATTGGTCCAGCCATTCTCCAAGCGAACTTTCCGAAAAACTGGATGCGTTTAACGAATCGCGAGACATAATCGGCGATTTCGCCGCCGCTCTCGAATCGCTCACTTACAGCTCGATGACGCAACTCATCGACCCAAGCCAGGAACGCCGAGATTCCCTTATCGAAGGTATTGAACGCTTTATTGAGTTTCCTTTTTGGGACTATTTCCTCGACGGGCCCAACGACGCCATTGGAATCCAACGTGCCGCAACTGCTATCGTCAGGCTCCTCTTCGCCCGCGAAGTTCTCGACGATGAAATCGACTCGAAACTCGATCGACGTCTTCTATCCGCAATCGCCGAAAAAGGATGCCTCCCGTGCTACCGGACCGTCTACGGTATGGATAATCCCGATACCGTAAAAGGATGGGGCTTCGACGAACGACACGCTGACTACTACGACATCGACATGTCGCGATGGCCCGAGATCCTCGGAGCGAACAATTTACGCGCAGCTCCATGCAGCGCATTGGGAATCGGAGCAATCGCTCTTCGAGGACACGATCCCAGAGCGGATCTCTGGCTCGAAACGGCTATCGCGAGCTCACGTCGCGTATTACCGTTATTCAGTCCCGACGGTAGCTATTTCGAAGGAATCAGCTATGCTGGATACACGCTCCGCACATCTTTTGGTTTCTTCGAAGCTCACCATCGCTGTATCGGCGATATCGATTGGGCCAAAGAAGCCAACATGGAAGGAATTGTCGAATTCATACTCGGCGTCCAAATGGGACTACAGGAAGACGGCTCCCCCGACATCGTCAATTTCAGCGACGCTAAGAACAGCGTCTACCCCTGCGTGCCATCATGGATTGCTCGCCACACAAATAACCCACTCGCCCAACACACAGCCGAAAACGCCTCGAAGCCCTACTATTTTCTGGATTTCCTCTGGTACGAACCGAATCGAAAATCCAAGTCGCCTCCAGCCGCCTTAAAGAATATCCACAACGATTTAGACTGGATTCTCACTCGCAGCGGATGGGAGCCCGATGACGCCGTAATCGCCTTCAAAAGCGGTGGCCCAGCTAATCACGAGCATTCAGACCGCAACCACTTCATTTACAAGATTCATGGCGAACGCATGATCAACGACAACTTCGGAGCCGCCTATGACCGCCGCCATGCGCACTGGTTACTTCGCCAAACCGAGGCCCACAATGCCGTTCTCGTCGATGGAAAAGGTCACCACTATCACAACGGAATCGAAGGAACGAACGAAAGCCTTTCCTACGCCAATATCACCCAGTATCACGTAGACGGCGACACCACGTGGTGGACCAGCGATGCTACACCTGCCTACCGAATCGAAAACGAACACATTTTCAAAGTCGTTCGTACCGTCATTTTTTCGAAACCGGATATCGTTATCGTCCTAGACCAAATCCGACTACGCTACCGACCACAGCCTGTCCAACTACGCTACTTCCCCGATAATCGCGACAACGAAGCCCGACTGAACATCGACGAAAATCAATTTTCGATTCAGCGACCAAACGCGACGCTTCACGCCCGAGTAGCCGCCCGATCCGGAGCATCGGTCACTAAATCCGTCCTAGACCTCCCCCAGGAAAACGGAGTCTTCCCCTTCATCCAGATCAGTTCCGAACCGTCTCTCTCCCATGAAGTCCTAACACTGATGGCCACTACTCCTGGTCAATCCGGGAAAAGCCCAACCATCAAATCAAAGCCCGTCAATGGCGGATGGGAAATCCGAGCAGGCAAGTTCAAGGCAATCTTGAAAACCGATCGAATAACCCCAATGGTGGATATCGCTTAAAAGGCACCAAACAAGTGAAGCACCTTCCCCCTTTCAACCCACGGCTGTCGCTTGCGCCACGCCGCTTCACTAAAGACTAACCTACCGCAGCCAGCGATCCAGATTCTCCTTCACGAATTCGTCGTCATTCAAGCTCGGATAAGCCTGACAAACACGATCCAAGGCTTCGGATTGACCAGGCGAAAGCACTTCATTCGGATTCAAAGTCCACAGTCCTTCCAGCAATCCTTGGCGTCTCAGGATTTCATGAATGCCAGGGATGCAACCCGAGAAACTATTACCCGCATCGAAAATTGCCGCATTGGCGTCTGTGAGCTGTTGAGCTCGAGTTAACAGGGAAATCGGAATTTCTCCACCATGCGCCCGTAAATCCTTGATCGCCTCCAAATCCTTGACCGCTTGATGCGTCCACACGGCCCACTGACCGAGCAATCCGCCTCGAAAACGAATTCCAGGAGCATCCTCCTCTTCGCTAAACCGGACCGGAGTTAGCAAATCGAGCAAGATATTGTCGTCGTTTCCTGTATACATCGCGATACTGCCCTGACGGTTTCCATCCGCGACAGCCCTCAATACATCCAAGGTATCATAGCGATTAAATGGAGCCGTCTTGATCGCAACTAAGTTTTCGATCTCAACCGCTGCTCGCCAGAAATCGTAATCCAATCGACGACCTCCAACCGATGGCTGTAAATAGAATCCGAATATCGGCATCACATCGGATACCGCATTCAAATGCTCGATCATATGATCATTAGTCCCGTCTTTGAACGCACTCAAACTTACAAGCGCGATATCGTATCCAAGTTCCGCTGCCAACTCAGCTTCTTTGACTGCCTGAGCCGATTTGCCAACGACGCCGGCGACCTTAATCAAAGGCCGATTCATACGTGCTTCATAAGCCTTCATCTCTTCGGCAGCCAAACTAAGCACCGGTTCGAACAATCCGATTTCCGGATCGCGTATCTCGAACTGAGTCGAATGCACACCCACCGCAACGCCACCCGACCCGGCGTCCATATAATAACGCAGCAACGCTCGCTGCCTAGTTTCATCAAATTGACGAGCACTCGTCAAAGCGAGAGGCAGTGCTGGGATAACTACACCATCATCCAAAAATCGATGGATCGGTTCAGACAAAAAAGGCTTTTGGGAATTCATCAGACTATTACTTCACTAAAACTGTCCATCGCGCTTCTCAAACCCAGTTGGTTTTCCATGCGTTTGCCCTCCTTTACGCAACCACGCCGCAACCCACGCGATCATTGTATCCAACTTAACCGATGGATATCCGAATCGACGCTGTGAAAACGACGCATCGCTCAACCACATAGTCTCCGCTTCTTCCCCTTGAAATTGCGGAGCAACGCTAAAGCATCTGCCGAAACGTTCCGCTAAATCGCGAACCGCCACATTATCCGGCCCGGCTATGTTGACAGGAACCGCTGGGCTATCGGCGATATCCAAGGCTTGAACAATCTGATTCAAGGCATCGTTCTGCCAGATCACGTTCACGTAGCCCATCGTGACATCGACAGCCTCTCCCCTCAGAACCCTCTGGCCGATATCAAGCAAGACGCCATAGCGAAACTCGACCGAATAGTTCAAACGAACCAAAGTCACCGACGTCCCGAACCTATTCGAAGCTTCCTCGAAACGACGTTCGCGTTCCAAGCAAGACAAAGCGTATTCGCCAATTGGATTCGTTTCGGAATCCTCCGTTGCCCCGCCCGATTCGGGAGTCACGTAAGAATAAACGCAGCCCGTCGAAAAGGCGACGATTTTGGAATCTCTAAATCGTTTGGCTATCGCAGCCGAAACCTCGACATTGATCTGCTGAAGTAATTCCGGATTATCCGAAGTGCCGAATTTCGCCCCCACCAAATAGAAAACCGTCGGACAAACAGGCAGCGATTCAACGAATTCGGAGTCGCGAAAATCGCCCGCTAAAACTTCGATTCCGTTCTCCTCGTATGCCGATTTACTATTGAGACTGCTAAAACGAGAAGCTGCAAAAAGACGATTGCGCTTATTCAAATCACTCAGAATTCCCTTCAATAAAAGACATAAATGAAGCCCCATTTTCCCTCCCGCTCCGAGAACGAGAATATCGCCTTCAAGCGCTCGAACCGTTTCTATCGCCCCAGCTTGAGGAGTGGACAAGAACCAATCGACTTCATCGATCGAGCATGGGAGCTCCAAGTTTTCCTCGGTAGATTTCATCATTTCCTAACTATTCAATTTCGTATCCAAAATCCGGTCTAACCTCTAGAAATCCATCGCTTCAACGTTTCCGCGTCGCGCTTGAAGCTCTCCACTGCGTTGTCCTTTACATGCTCAATCGTAATCCATCGTTCTCGCCCGCTTTGGTTCAGAACACTAAGATAATCTGCCCAGTCCTGCTCGCCATCGGATAATAGATGCGCATTCGGCCACGCATCTTCGCCAAAGAAATTACAATGGATATTCGTAACCCGATTGATAAGCATTTCCAAACCCTGCAAACGATATTCATGACCTACGCACAGCTTGGTTTGCCAAAATGTACCGACATTCGAATGCCCGATATCATCAAGCAATCTCACCGTGGCATCATTTGTATCAGTCAATGAATGATCATGGAATTCGAAATCAATCCGTATGTTTCGTTTCTCCGCCTCGGTCCCCATCTTCCAGGCTTGCTCTACGAATCTTCGACGGTCTGCATCCGAAATATCTATCGAACTCTGCCGACCCGCCCAAACGCGAATCGAAGGAGCCCCTATTGCTTCAGCCGAATCTAAAACTGCCTCAAACTCAGGCCCTTCGTCATCAGTATTTTCGAAGCACTCATCGAAACGATAGTACGATCCGTAGGCTGAAACCTCCAGACCAGCGTCGCCTGCCAAGATCCGTGCCCGCTCCGCTGCAATTAGGTCCCCATGTGGCGCATGGACATCGCCTCCCCATTCGATTCCCCCTAGCCCGGTTTCGACAACCAATGCGACTATCTGCTCCATAGAGAGCTCTCGAAAACTTATAGAAACAAGACCTGATTTCAGCAGTGTATTCATAATTGGTTAGTACCTCGTAATTTCTCACGTTCAGAGCAAAAGCATCCATTCATTTTCATGGTTACGGTAAAGATCATTTCGACCGCTTACTCGGACTGGGGCATGCCCGGTTCCCCCAAGTGCTCCCAATCATCAAGCGAACAACCAAACGCCGCCTCCGTAATCGTCCGAATACCAAGCATCCCATTATGGATCCTAAGCGTAGGAAATCCTATTTCTGACGACTTATAGACATCCGAATGCTGCGTCAAAACACGTTCTTGCATCCCCTTCGGATACATACTCAACCCAGCGAAATAGTGGTGCCCATTACGTTCCACATGATCGATGCCCAGACTAGCCATCACTGACAAATCATTCAACAAAGCCACAGGTCCGACATTCGCCAAATCCTCTCCGCTCATAACCCATGGTCCCCCTTCCGGCGACTGCTCTTGTTTCCACCGCAACAAGCACCGATTAGCGATTCCCTTAAACACGCCTTTGCAGTTTTTATGGCTCGTCCCCCGGTATCCCAGCTCCAAGGCTCGCGGCAAGCTCGAGAGCTCTCCATCTGACTCGTCGATAATCATTGGCGGAGCTTCAGGCCATTCGGCCAAGGCCGCTCCAACAGAATCCAGCAAAGCGAAATCGCGATGCAAGGGCTGCTCGACGAACAACAAACAGGTAGGGTCCAACAAAAACTCCAATTCCGGCTCCCTGATATAGGCCTCCCAATGCTCCCTGAATTGGGCGATATCACGAAATTGTTCGTTCCCATCGAACGTAATCCGAGCTCCCGGGACCTTTCGGGCCAAGAGACTAGCAATTTGTTTCAGGCGGGCCACGTCCGCTTCCAAGTCACCGCGAATCTTTACTTTAAAGTATAGCAAACCATAACAATCGATCGATTCTTCCAACGAATGCGGCAGCCCGTCATCGATTTGATCTTCAGCGGAAATCTCATTCTTAGTCAGCGGATCGCCCAAACCTACCGTATGTCGAATTGCAATACATTCAAGCGGCACGTCAGGCAGGAAATCCTTCACGTCCATTCCCTTCAATTCCGAATGGATCCGTCCCAGATCCATTCCCAGTCCATTCTCTCGAAGCAAAACGCAAAATGGCTTTCCTTTCGCCCTACAAAACCCATCGATAACCGCTCGCTCTATTAAACTTGTACCCAAATGAGCCAATAGCGGAGGCAAACCTTCCGACTTCGACCAAGCATCCTGTTCTCGATATAGTACGTTCCAAAAACCGAATACCGATTCCTTCTCGCCCAATGCAACAGCGGTTTTCGCCGCATGCTCAATTGCCGCAAGCATTTCAGGCAAGTCTTCCTCGAAAAGCGTCTTCGGATTCTTGGTGAACCATTTAGGCGGAAGCCCTTCGGAACTAAGACCGTCAATCACAGCTCCGTTCACTTGCAATTTCGCTTTCAAGAAAAGGTGCGGCAAACGCGTCATACTAGCGATCCCATATTGAAACGGAAAACGCGTTTCCATCCAACGATGAGAATATTCAATTTCGAGAACTCGAACAATATCAGTCATATCAACCCTTCAATTATTATTGATCATACAAAGATACCAAGACATTGAAACCTTTTGTTTCAGTCAGATTCACGCAAAACCGCGGCAAGACCTTTTGCGAAGCCTTGACCAATCATATCCGGCAACAATCGATCTGCAAATACGGCAAACCAGCTCCACAAACGCACACTCATGCTTCGAGAGTCCTCTAGCCCCGTCAACGCCATCCTGCCAGAATACGGCGTCTGCATCCTCGAAAGCCACCACTTCCGTTTCAAATTCGTCCGAACAGCGCATTCAAGACTATCTCTCTCAACTGGAAAAAGAATTTTTCCTCGAGGAACGGCTTGAAAATACCGCCGCACGACTCGGGATGAGCCTGCGCCGCTTCACCACTCACTTCCGAACGCAGGCCGGCCGATCGCGTCACCAAAAGATCACCGAACTCCGAATCGCTCATGCATGCCGCCTCCTTTCCGAGCCGAAACGAAGCGTCATCGGAATCGCCTTCGAATGCGGTTACGGCGATCTCTCCAGTTTCTACCGAGCATTCCGAAAATCCAAAAAACGTTGCCCAAGCGGCTATCGTAAGCAGCTCGCCCTTACGAGTGAAAACGCTTCGACGCAATAAAGCATTCCCGAGCTATTGAAAAGGTCGCGACCGATCTCCGAGCGGTCATATCTGTCAAAGCATTTGAAAGATTGAATCGTTCAGAGTGAACGCACGGAGATCGGCCGCTATCCAGTTCAGCGACTAAGCCTTTCGACAGACGCAGAGTCTGCAACTGACTTCGAGATATTTACCTGAAGGAGAATAAAAATGAGCCACAAAGAGGCACGGGGATATTGCACAATTAAGCCAAAGGCTCCACCCGCCTAAGCTACAGCTACTGAAGCCCTAAGAACAAATCGCGACCTTTTACCAGCGATTCGATCTTACGTTCGGCGATCGAACGCTTCAGCATCCAGAACCCACAGTCAGGATGCACCCAAGCGACTCGATCAGAACCCGCTTTCAAATCCGCTTTCTCAATACGTCGGGCGATCTCCTCAGGGCTCTCGATATGATTCACCTTGATGTCTATTACGCCGATACCGAGTTTGATCTTCGTGTCGATTTCCTTGAGCACGTCGAGATCTGCTTCCGGCCGGTGCGCAAATTCCATCACCAAGTGATCCGTATGCAGGCTATTCAGAAAATTCAAAAGCGGCTTCCATTTCCCTGACTGGATCGTCTGCCCACCATAATTCCCGAAACAAAAATGAACCGCCTTCTCCACCTTCACTTTATCTAAAATACGATTGATCGCCTCAGCTGCCAACGGAGCGTTCTCCGGACTTCCAGGGACATTCGCCTCGTCAATTTGAACACAAACGCAAGGAAGCTCCGAAACTTGCTCAGCCATTACGTCGGCGATTGCCAACGTTAGTGCTTCCAAACTCCCGTAGTGATTATCCAATAACGTCCGCGCCAACATATAAGGGCTCGTCAACGTAAACTTCATTGGGCCTCCCGCGACCTGCGACGAACGCGTGCACGCCTCGACCAAATCCAGCGAACCTTCATTCAAAGCCTCCGTAACCACGCCAGCTGGTTTGCGACGAAAAGACATCTCATTCTTCTTCGAAAAAGCCTTCGCATCACTAATCCCAATCCGTGTGCTTATCCCACCAATACGAGATATGAAATATTCGATCATTCCATTCGTATCCGGGTGACTGATATCATAGCGATACAACTCGCCATCCGTCGGCAAATCGATCCCCGCATCACGTTGCAAACCGATCACGACGCGCGTCGCATCTTGAACCGTTTGCTCGCTCGGCAAGGCATAAAGCCAATCGATCTGCGAGTACGAACCAACCGTCGTCGTTTTAATACTGGGGCCCTCGGAAAATAAATGAGATGACATAGAATTACACCATAGCACCTCCCCCTGAATCGACAAGGCGAAACCGGCAATTCTCGCTATGCAAATGCGGCGCCCCCAACAAACCTAAAAGTCAAAGAAAGTTTTATCCACCTCACCCACCAAACGCTTGACCCACCAACCCTACCAAAGGATATTCAATCCCTAAACCGTTTCACCATTCTCACCTCATACATCCACCATGGTTGCCGGCCTCTTACCCTGGCTCGGCACAGCGCCTTTCGTACAAAAGCAAAGCCAAGAACGTATTGATCACTTGAAAAACCAAGACAATATCTAACACCGAAAACCACTTTCGACCCAAATGATCTCACGCCGTAACTTCATCAAAACAACTACCGCCGCAACTCTCGGCGCCACGCTCAACTCCGTATGTTCATCCGCCAACGCCAAGCAACGCCATGGCGAAGAACCGGTTACGGTGAGCAAGCGTATCGAACCGTTTTATCCAGGTTGGGCCTACAACCACGGCATTGGCGAAGGGTTTGCGAAGGTCGCCTTCTATGTCGACGAGCATGGCCAAGCCTCTGAATACTTTGTCATAGAATACTCTCAGAAAGCATTCGCCGACGAATTCATGAAGGTCCTGCCAAAATGGAAGTTCAAACCTGCTAACAAATTCGGCAAGCCAATCAAAACCGTCTGCCACGCCTATTGGGAATTCCTTCCCGATCGGCCCATTGTCACCAATGCCTTATTCGATACCAGCAAGCGCATAAAGAAAAGCGACAAGCATTCGCGCCGCGATCTACTCGTTCGTGAAGAATCGGAACTGGATTCCAAACCGCGCATGCTCGCGTTCCCCGAAGTCGTGGCCTCGCAAGGATTCGACGAATCGAAACTGACCGATGCCAAAGTCTCAGTAAGCTGCGAATTCTACATCGATTCCGAAGGTGCCGTCGCCTTACCGGTAATTACTGATTCCGGCGCTCACGAACTCAATGGACACTTCGCAGCAGCCTTTTCCCAAGCGAACTTCGAACGCCCCATAGCCGACGGTAAACCCGCAATCGCTTTTCTAAAAAAGACCTACTTAATTAGCGTCACCGTTAAGTAAACTGTATGAATCTTATCGATCGTTGATCTAAGGTAATCGATCAGGGATTTTGGATACAGTATTCCATACGATGAGATATCGAAGCTAATTTCGTGGATTGAGACCTCCGAGTCGATTGTTCAAGTTGCCGATATATCTCGAACGCATTCGATACAGCTAAATGTTAAAGCGTTCCCAACAAAGTTCTACACCCGCACCCTAAGACCTATCCGCATACAAAAAAGCGTAACAGACTTACGCCTGTTACGCTTAATAAATTTTCGAGAAGTTTCTCGATAGACGTTCCTAGCGACCGCCGCGGTAGTTGCCACCGCCTCCGCCGCCGCGATAGTTGCCACCGCCACCGCCTCCGCGATAGTTGCCACCTCCACCGCCGCCGTCACGAGGAGCTCTTGGGGTCGCTTCGCGAACAGATAATGCTCGACCCATATTGTCTTTGCCATCGAGATCTTCGATTGCCGCTTTAGCTTCTTCTGCGCTATCCATCGTTACAAACGCGAAACCGCGTGAACGACCAGTATCCCGATCTGTAATGATCTTCAAACGAGAGACCACGCCAAAGGATTCAAATGTTTGCTGAAGGTCCTCTTCAGTTATGTCGAAAGACAAATTTCCTACGAATATTTCCATGTTATCAGTTGTTAAAAGCATCAGTTCATCTAGATAAGGTAGATTCGAACAGCGACGCTTAGACCGGAACACACCTCGAATCCTAAATACATTAGAATCCAGCAATAAAAAACCTCTAAACATCGAATTTCGCCACATTGCGAGCACAAAAGCTAAAACCTCCAGCAAAGCTCTATCCTAAAGACACCTATCAATTGCCCCTAAAACCCGAAAGCTACTGGTTTTCAGAACCCGGCCTTGCGAATTTGCCCAAGATACCAGAAAGCCTTTCAACTATTTCCTAGCATGAATGACCGATTTAGAGAATGCATTCTACAGGCCACTGGAGCGACTGATCTGGTAGAAACCGAGACTATCCAAAGCTTATGGAGCGGCTACGGAAAGGTCGTCCGTATCAAGCTGATAAACGCCTCTATAGAAACTGTAGTGGTCAAATTCGTACGATACCCCGACGCAGGCAATCACCCCCGAGGCTGGAACACCAATCGCTCTCACGAGCGAAAGCTAAAATCCTATCAAGTGGAGGCCGCCTGGTATTCCCATTGGAGCGACCGCTGCTCAGACCCCTGTCGCATCCCTCATTGCTATGCACTTGAAACCAAGGGCGAAGAATCGCTCATGGTGCTCGAGGATCTAGACCGGGCAGGCTTCCCTCTTCGAAAATCAAACGTATCCCATATCGAAATCGAAACCTGCCTTTCATGGCTCGCGAACTTTCACGCGACATTCATGGGCGAAACGCCTACCGAACTCTGGGACCAAGGCACCTACTGGCACTTGAGTACCCGTCCAGATGAATTAGCCGCCCTGGATGATGGAGAACTCAAGCAGGCTGCCTCCCAAATAGATAAGGCACTAAACGAAAGTCCATTCCAGACCTTTGTTCACGGCGATGCAAAACTGGCTAATTTTTGTTTCTCGCAAGATGGCGACCGCGTCGCAGCCGTCGATTTTCAATACGTCGGCGGCGGGTGCGGTATGAAAGACATAGCATACTTCATCGGCAGCTGTATCCACGAGAATGATTGCGAACAATTCGAGCACCGGCTTCTGAAGACCTATTTCCGACACTTGAAAGAAGCCATCGAACGGCTAGGGAAATCAATCGACTTCGAGGTACTCGAAGCAGATTGGCGAAAGCTCTACCCATTCGCTTGGGCCGACTTTCATCGCTTCCTAAAAGGCTGGAGCCCTGGACACTGGAAACTCAACAATTACAGCGAACGTCTCGCACGCAAGGTCGTGGACGAGAGCAAACGCTCGATCCAACCTGACCTGAATGAATTAGCCGAGCTCGCAATCGATGCCGCCAAACAAGCGGGTCGACTCATCGCGGAACGCACCCAGAGCTCAATTTCAATTTTCAAAAAAACTGCCGGCGATAGCGAATCTTCTCAAGTCGTCACCGAAATCGACCACCTCTGCCAAGATCTCATCCTCAAAGCGCTTAGCCCGAGCCTCGAACAGTTCGCCCTCGGACTCCTGACAGAAGAAAGCGCCGACGATCTAAGTCGCCTCGACAGAGAGTACTTCTGGTGCGTCGACCCGCTCGACGGCACGCTCCCCTTCATCGAATCCAGCCCTGGTTACGCCGTATCCATTTCCTTGGTTTCGCTAAACGGAACGCCTCTTATCGGAGTTATCTACGATCCAGCCGAACACACCCTCTACCACGCGATCGAAGGCCAAGGTGCGTTTCGTAACCGCGAACCCTGGAATCCTAAACTCTCCCTCCCAACCGATCAGACGCCTTTGTCGGTCATTGGCGACCGAAGCCTTGCCCTACACCCTCGCTACGCTGAAATCGTATTCGAGATAGAAACTATAGCCAGCGAGCTAGGCTTCAATGGAACTCGATTCATACTGCAAGGAGGTGCCGCCATGAACGCCTGCTGGGTTCTCGAAAACACTCCTGCTTGCTATTTCAAATTTCCAAAACCGCAAGATGGAGGAGGTAGCCTCTGGGACTATGCAGCCTCCGCTTGTATATTCAAGGAAGCCAGAGCGATTGCCAGCGATATATACGGAATGCCCCTCGACCTCAACCGACCCGATTCGACCTTCATGAACCACCGCGGCATTCTCTACTCCACCGATTCCGACCTCGCCCAGTGCATAGTCGACTTTTACGCCAGGCCCTAACTCCACGTCCAAAAGGTATCGGCCGATCTCCAAGCGGCCACGCTCGACGGCATGATTATTCAACAACCATGGAGACTCGGATATTGGCCTAATTAAAACCATCTAATCAAAGTCCCCACCCCACGTACTCGACTCGAATAGAATGAAACACATTCCAGACCTAACCCACAATCGGTTGTTTACACGCGAGAGCTAGCGCCTAAATATTCCCTACGACCTATGGCCAATCCCAGAAATGAGATAGTATTCGTCTGCACCGCCAACACCTGCCGCAGTCCAATGGCAGAAGGGCTTTTCCGGCACGCTTTACTCGCCCAAGACGAGCCGATGAAATCGCTCATAGTCTCGTCCGCAGGTGTTTCCACCTATGATAAGCAGCCCCCTGCGAATAATGCCGTAACCGCGATGAGCAAAGTCGGCATCGATATCAAAAATCATAAAAGCCAGCCGATCACAGAAGAGTTGATCGACCGAGCTCTAGCCTTTTTCGCGATGACCGACACGCACTTGGCAATGTTATCCTTTCGCGTCGATCCGCCACCATCGAACGCTTTTCTGATGCGGCAATTTATCGAAGCCGATGCAAACGACGAAATCCCTGACCCTTTTGGGATGAGCCTGAATCACTACGAAGCCTGCCGCGATAGCATGGTCGAAGCAATTCCCTCCTTGCTGCAAGTGGTCAAAACGCTTTACGAAGCTCAGCTCGGCGGTCAATCGGTCGATCAGTAACCCAGCAAAACCGCTGCCTACTTCGATTTCCAATCCATTAATGAAACGATCGCTCTCGGATAATCTCAAACGTTCCCTGGGCGATCGCTCCCATTCGGATATTTCGCTCAATTTCATATTAGACAATGTCAAAGAGCAAGGCTTCGGGCTTCTGCTAATGACGCTTTCGCTCCCCAGCGCCCTACCCATTCCAGCGGCTGGCTATTCGACCCCCTTCGGCATTCTATTTATAATTCTTGGGATGCAGTTGCTAATCGGACGCCATCGCCCCTGGCTCCCGCAATGGGCTCTCAATCGCTCCATGAGCCGATCCTTCGCCGAGAAAACCCTCGGAACCTCCGCTAAATGGCTGGCGAAGATCGAACCCCTCGTACACCCGCGCTTCGAGTGGATCAGCAGTCCCTTTGGCTCGCGTTTCTTGAGCGTCGTCGTTATCGTGATGGCCGGGCTCATGATTCTCCCAATCCCTACGACAAACACCTTTCCCGCTGGAGTCATCTTTCTAATTGGCGTCGGCCTTTCGGAAAAAGACGGCCTTTTATGCCTTGGAGCCTGCGTCCTAGGCGTGGCAGCCATAGCTCTCTACGCATTCGTTATTTACCTGCTCATCACCCAAGGCATGGAAGGCCTCGAACAATTCAAAGAATGGATCAAGGGCCTAATCGGCATCTAATTTCTCGCCCCTCTTGCCCACGAGTAACGCTCATCGAATCCAAGCTGTTACAGCATGAATACTCTTATCAAGATCCTTGTTTCGCTAATTCTCATCTGCGTCATCGCTGCAGGCGGGATTTACTACTACCTCTTTCTATCCGGCGACAAAACACCCCTTGAGCAACTAGTACCCAGCGATGCCATCGCCTATGCCGACGTAAAAGAGACACGTAAATTAGCGATCGAAATCGCAACGAGCGGGCAGGCTGACGCAATTGCGGAAATCGGCAAAATCACGGGTGGGTTATTTGCCCTGCTTTTCACCCAAATCGAAAACGAGGACAGTACATCCAGCTTCTCCGAGATGCCGCAGATCGAATGGCAAGCACTTCTCGAAGCCGCCACCCATTTCAATCGGCAAGTCGCGATATTCGCCCTCGAATCAGATATCGAATCCCTTCCATTTCATGGATACGCTATCGCACACTTCCAAGGCAATTCGGAAAACTTCAACGGCTCCATCCAAACTTTTCTCGATTCCGTCAACAGGGAGCTTGCAGCAAACCAATCAGAGACCTCTCCCTATGTCATTCAAACGGAAGCGATCGACCAATACACGATTAACTACATTGGATTGCCTCAAGTAAAAGAAGGGATCTCAGTCGCCTGGGAAATCAATCCTAGCTGGACCGTTATTGATGGGCGATGCGTCTTTGGACTTAACCCCCGCAGCCTCGCCAAATATTTGGATACTCTCAATTCCATTACGCCGAAAACAAGCCTAGAGCAAAACGCCAATTTCGCTCTCGCCGCCGAGCGCCAACCCAAAATGGACGGCCAAGCATATATCAACGTTGAAACCTTTATCGAAGAAACCGCTATTATCCTCAACGAAACACTCGGAGCCCAAGCTTCCGACGCAGGCATGTCTATCGACAACGGGATCGCCGCAATGGGTCTCTTAGAAATGGAGACAACCTTTTACACCTACGACTTCGATGCGATCTCTAGCACAATAACCCAAGGGGTCACCTATCGCGAACCCAAAGGTATTCTGTCGATATATGACCATTCGAGCGAAATGAGTCCGCCATCGTTCATTCCTCTCAGCTCGTACTCGGCAAGCAGTACAGCCGTAGATTTGGGGGAAATGGTTCTAATGATCAAAGACATCATCCTTCAAACCGCTCCTAAAACGGCCTTGATGTATCCAAACTATAAACAAATAGCTGATCAGCAAATAGGCCAGGATATCGAAGTTTTCCTTCAAGATACATTCGCTAATGAATTCCATGCCTTTAGCTCGGTCAGTTTAAGTGGATCGGATAAATCGCCCTACTCTGATGTCTCCCAGTCTCAAGTCTACGTATTCGGCCTATCAGACGTGGAGAGCTTCACTCAATTTCTCGACGAGAAGATTTCACCATTTCGCGAGATAGGAATCATCCCGCTCATTGAAGAAAACGTAGCTGGGTTCTCCACCTTCGTATTCAACAACCCCGAAAACCCCCAGAGTCCTTCGTTCGGATACTCTATAGCCGCCGACAAACTGTTCATTAGCTACGGAACGGGCTATGCTGCACTCGATTCGATGCGAGAATCTCTAGCCCTCCTCGCCTCGAATGGGCCTGGAGCTATGCAAGCTCCAAAGATTTCCAAGTTCTTTGACGCCCACAGCGAAAAAAACGTCGCCATGTCAGTCATAGATGTGGGAACGCTCCTCGATGTCGCAATCGAATTCGCAGAGCGATTCAAAGCTTCAGCCGATCAAACCGAGGATGCGCAGATAGTCGAAATACTTAATCAGATAAACTGGGAAGCTCTTGAATCATTCGATATCAAAATGGCGACCATCAGCCTCAGCGAAGACCACTTGATATTCACGAAAGTTCGCACGCTCTTGGAGTGATGCGTCTCTAGGCTATTTAAACTTGGGTCTACCGCTTATCTGCAGAAGCCATTTTCACCGCGATTCCTCTTTTCTCTTTCTTCTAAACCTACGCTATCGCGGGGTAAACCCGCTCCTGCGAGGACTGACTTTGCAGGCCCGAAGAATCCCTGTAGAGATGCCGGAGTTAATAGTGAATATCGTCCAAGAGCAGCACGATTCAATCGGCGCCGTCCGCTTCTTTTAGCGCTTCGAAAAACTCGTCTGGCGACCAAGCACTCTTTTCGGAGCGTTTTACGATCGAGCCGTCCTCGGCTATCAATACCGTCGCCAAACTATGCATAACCGCATCCACATTATCGATAGCGGTTACGCCGTAGCTTTTTATCAAGTTTCTCACTGCGGGCCTGGGACCCGTTACGAAATGGAAGTTATCGCCATCAATCCCATAAACCTCAGCATACTGCCGAAGTACGCCAGGGGTATCGAATTCTGGATCCATCGTTATCGAGACGAATGACACGTCGAGACCTGCCTCGGCAACCATTGTCTGAAGGAGGGCCATCTTGGAAGTCGATAGCGGACACATGTGAGCATCCGTGCAGCGAGTGAAAATAAAATTCAGGTAAAGGGGTTTTCCTTTAAATCGTTCGCTGGTAATCGTTTTTCCGAATTGATCGAGCAACGCGAAATCGGGTGCCGTATCTCCTTCGCCATAATAATACCCCATATCCAATGCATCGGTTTGCTTTTGGAGCTGTTCATTGAATTTCTTCAAATCCTTGGCCGCTTCTTCGTCCAATGGCCATATTCGGGTAAGTTTAAAACCCCCTTCTTCGGTCCGTATCAGTCGAGCTCGAATATTCTGTCCGGCGCGGGCATTATCGAAATCCCCAGGATCTACCTCGAAACGCATCGTCATCGCCGGCATGAAATCCGGGATATCCTCATGGGTTACTTCCAGAGTTCTCGTCTCCTCGTCCACCGAGATGATAACGCCAACAAGGGGATACCCTGGCGCATTCTCATCTTCTTGACCTTCGTTATTCTGGCTACATCCCACTAGCGCTGTCAACCACAGGACAAACAGGATTTGCTTTAGACGATCATTCGCCCGGCTAATACTTCTCGATTCGCTTCTCATTGTCTGGAAACCGTATAAACAATTGCTATTCCATCATTGCAATAATCTTTCCTATGTCATCCGAATCTCACGTTCTACAGAAAAGCCTATATAAGCCCGTCCTCTTTTGGGGCGGTTTCTTTACGCTTATCTGGATTACCTTTCTGCTCTATGCGGGCGGCTTTACTACAAGCATACGAGCCGGAATGGCATTCCTCGACTGGCCGCTGTCTAACGGGTCGATCAATCCAGATGGATGGCTTGAAAACGAAGACATGATGGCCGAGCACAGTCACCGCCTCCTCGGAATGGTGATGGGATTGCTTTCTATCGGACTTTGCGTCGCCGCATTCGCGACCAAAGCACGCCATCAGATACGCAAATTAGGAGTCGGCCTGGTTGTTCTCGTCATCATCCAAGGATTGCTAGGCGGATTGCGGGTTAAACTCGATGCTTTAAACCTGGATATCGACCACAACTTGTACGCCCAATCTTTCGCAGTCGCCCACGGGACGCTAGCCCAACTCTTTCTCTGCTCCCTAGTGGCATTCGCCGTCATGAACAGCCGTTCCTGGATAGAACGCAACGCGGGTTTCGCCGCTAAACCGAAACCGTTGGTCGTCAAGATCGGCATCGTCACTTGCTTGGTCGTCATTCTGCAACTTCTTATAGGGGCCGTCATGCGCCACAGTTACGCGGGTCTGGCCATACCGACATTTCCGCTCACTCCCTATGGAACGCTCGTGCCCCCAGCCTTTAATTTTCAAGTCGCTATTCACTTTGCCCATCGCGTGGGAGCGGTTGTGGTTACGGTCGCGATCGTCACTTACGTGGTCGCTGCGCTGAGAGACTCGAATTCCCGACAGGCTCTCGGCTCCTTTGCCGGGGTTCTAGTAGCATTGCTCTTGATTCAAGGTTACCTCGGAGCGCTCGTCATCTGGACGGTCCGCAATCCTCACGTCGCCACGATCCATATGCTCAATGGAGCCTTCCTCCTCGCATTTTGCTGGATGATGACATTACGAAGCTTGAAATTTCGTCTCGATCCCTCCCTCCTACCTTCCGAGACGCAGGATCGAATCGAATCGACCCCTGCAGCCTAAGCTTAAGCCATCCATCTCCCAGCGAATTGACCGACCAAACAAGCAAAAAACCTATCGCCTGGGGTGGATTCTACGAACTCTCGAAACCCAGGCTGAGCCTACTATCGGTCATCACTGCCCTGATCGGTTACTTGGCCGCCTTGCCAAACCACAACTGGTCTTTGGTTTTTCACTTCGTGGTCGGAACCGCGCTTTGCGCCGCCGGAGCCGCAGCGCTAAACCAATGGTGGGAACGAGGCCCCGATTCCGTTATGGAGCGCACCCTCAACCGCCCGTTGCCCTCAGGGCAGGTAACCCCGTACAGCG
>Ga0315322_10001001_pt1 | contig 21729 bp, 18 predicted proteins | sample M110021515metaG_FD_203461 | JGI IMG/M metagenome (GOLD analysis project Ga0315322, IMG submission 203461) | Ammonia-oxidizing marine archaeal communities from Monterey Bay, California, United States - M1 100m 21515 | ecosystem: Environmental > Aquatic > Marine > Intertidal zone | place: USA...
ATGGTTACGTCTTCGGTCTCACCCGAGCGGTGAGAGATTACCGAGGTGTATTGGGATTCCTTCGCCATCTCAACGGCATCGAGGGTTTCCGTAAGGGAGCCGATCTGATTTACTTTCACGAGAATCGAGTTGGCTACGCCTAGATCAATCCCCTTTTTAAGGAAATCAACATTGGTCACAAAAAGATCGTCTCCTACTAATTGCACCTTTTCGCCGATCGCGTCGGTCAGCTTTTTCCAACCATCCCAGTCATTCTCGTCGAAGCCATCCTCGATCGAGCGAATGGGAAACTTAGCCACCAAATCTTCATAATAGGCGACCATCTCATCGGAATCTTTTTCGGATCCGTCGCTCTTGGAGAAGACGTATTTGCCTTTCTCTGAGTCGAAAAATTCGGAACTTGCTACATCCAAGGCGAATTCGATTTCGTCTCCTAGCTTGTAGCCGGCTTTTTCGACGGCTACGACCAAAGAGTCCAGGGCGGCTTCATTACTCGCTAGGTTCGGTGCAAACCCACCTTCATCACCGACTGCAGTGGAGAGACCCTGATCCTTTAGCACTTTCTTGAGGGCGTGGAAAATCTCACAGCCCATGCGGAGTGCTTCGCTGAAACTGGAAGCTCCGACTGGCATGATCATGAATTCTTGAACATCAATGGGGGCATCCGAGTGGGATCCACCGTTGAGCACGTTCATCATAGGCACAGGTAATACTTTCGCATTGGGTCCTCCAATGTATTTATACAAAGGCAATCCGCAGGCGGCAGCTGCTGCATGAGCCGTAGCCAACGAGGCGCCTAGGATGGCATTGGCGCCGAGTTCACCTTTGTTGCCCGTTCCGTCAACGGTGAGCATGGTCCTGTCTACGTTAGTCTGATCCAACGCGTCCATGCCAACGAGAGCTTCGGCGATCTTGCCGTTTACGTTTTCAACGGCGTTGGTGACTCCTTTCCCTAGATAGCGTGAATCGTCTCCATCTCGCAACTCGATGGCTTCATGTTCGCCTGTGCTGGCTCCCGATGGTACGGCGGCTCGCCCGTAGGCGCCTCCGCTCAGTTCAACCTCCACCTCAACGGTGGGATTGCCTCGAGAGTCGATGATTTGTCTTCCGTGAACTTCTACGATTGTGGTCATGTGAATAATGAATTTGGTTGAACTAAAAAGGGTCGGTCATGATGACCTTCGAGACCACAATGTCAAAAGCCTTCGGCATAACCGTTTTAAAACTGCTTGCCACTTGCCCATAATAGATATTTTTCAAAAGCCTTTTAACCTAACGATATGGCCAAGGAACGAACTGCAATTTCACCCACTCGGGAAGAGGATTACCCCGAGTGGTATCAACAAGTAATCAAGTCGGCGGATTTGGCCGAGAACACTCCTGTGCGCGGATGTATGGTGATCAAGCCGTGGGGCTATGCCATATGGGAGAATATTCGCGAAGCCTTGGATTCAATGTTCAAGGCCACCGGTCACAAGAACGCCTATTTCCCGCTCTTCATCCCGATGAGCTTTCTCCAGCGCGAGGCGGAGCACGTCGACGGCTTCGCCAAGGAGTGCGCGGTGGTCACTCACTCACGATTGGAAGCGGACGAGGCAGGCAAGCTCCGGCCTGCGGGAGAACTGGACGAACCTCTCATCATTCGACCGACTTCCGAGACTATCATCGGCGAACTGTTCGCTCGCTGGGTTCAATCCTACCGGGACCTGCCTCTACTCATCAATCAATGGGCGAACGTTGTGCGCTGGGAAATGCGACCGCGTTTGTTTCTTCGCACGGCGGAATTTTTGTGGCAGGAAGGCCATACCGTTCATGCTTCCTCGGAGGAAGCCGCACGGGAAATGAATTTGATCCTCGATCTCTACGCCACTTTTGCGGAAGAGTGGCTGGCCATGCCCGTGCTGCGGGGTGAGAAAACGGAAAACGAACGTTTTCCCGGAGCCGTTACCACCCTTTGCATCGAAGCCATGATGCAGGACCGAAAAGCGCTGCAAGCCGGCACCTCTCACTTCCTCGGACAGAACTTCTCGAAGGCTTGCGGGATAAAGTTTCAAGACGAGCATGGTAAGGAGGAGCTTGGCTGGACAACTTCCTGGGGTGTCTCCACTCGTTTGATCGGCGGAATGATTATGTGTCACGGAGACGACGATGGCTTGGTCGTTCCCCCGAAGGTGGCTCCTTCGCAGGTCGTCGTGTTGCCCGTAACGCCCAAGGTGGAATCCCGTGAACAGGTTCTAGAATACTGTCGAAAACTGGTTGAGGAAATCGGCTCTCTTTCTTATGCAGGATCGCCAGTTCGAGTGGAGCTAGACGATCGTGATCTCCGCGGTGGCGAAAAGTATTGGCAGTGGGTGAAGAAGGGAATTCCCATTACCTTGGAGGTCGGTCCTCGGGATTTGGAGAACGATGCCGCATTCGTGGGGCGACGTGACGTCGGACGTTCGGGCCGCGAGGGGCTGTCTCGTGAGGTTTTGCTTGCTCGATTGCCGGGCCTCTTGCAGGAAATTCAGGACGAGCTTTTCCGCAGAGCCTTGGTGTTTCGAGAAGAGAACACCCGCGAAATTAATTCCAAGGAGGATTTTTACGAATTTTTCGCCGCTGCTGATGGAGGAGCTCAGGGAGGCTTTGCCATGGCGCACTGGGATGGCGACGCCAAATGGGAGGAGCAAGTGAAGAACGAGCTCAAGGTTACCGTGCGTTGCGTCCCCCAAGGCGAAGGTGAGTCGGGTACTTGTATCTTCAGCGGAAATCCAAGCCCGCGGCGCGTGGTATTCGCACTTGCCTATTGATCGGACCGAGAGTCCTCCATTCATGCAAGTCATACGATCCGTAAATGAGATGCAGGCCATCTCCATCGGTCTGCGGACCGAGGGTAAGCTGATCGGCTTCGTTCCCACCATGGGTTACCTGCACGATGGGCATCTCTCTCTAGTTGAGGTAGCCAAGACCAAGGCCGATGTAACCGTGGTGTCGATTTTCGTGAATCCATCTCAGTTCGGCATTGGTGAAGATCTGGAACGCTATCCACGCGATCTCGAACGTGACCTAAAGCTGTGCGAGAACTGTTCGGTAAACATTGTCTTCATTCCTTCGACGGAGGAAATTTATCCTGATGGGCATTCTACTCAAGTCGAGGAGACAGCAGTGGCGACTAACCTTTGCGGGGTTTCTCGACCGACACATTTTCGAGGGGTCACCACCATCTGCGCGAAGTTGTTCAATCTGTGTAGACCCGATTTAGTTGTTTTCGGACAGAAGGACGCTCAGCAAGCGGTAGTTATTCGCCGAATGGCTAAGGATTTGCATTTCCCGATTGAAATAGTGGTTGCTCCGACGGTTCGAGAGGAGGACGGTTTGGCTATGAGTTCTCGCAATGCTTATCTCGATTCTCGTCAAAGAGAGGATGCCCTATTACTTTCGCTATCACTGTTCGCCGGAAAATCCCTCGTGGACGAAAAAGGAATAAGAAACGTGGACAGGATCAAGTCCGAGGTCACCGGGATCTTAACCAGTGGTCGCTGCGTCCGGCTGAACTACGTCGAAGTGGTAAATGGCGAAAACATGGATCCCGAGCCGGAAGTCGTTCCCGGACGTTCAATGATCGTCGTGGCGGCGTGGATAGACGAGGTTCGCCTTATCGACAACGTTATGCTCTAATTTCCTTCCTTATGGGCCAACCCATGAAAGCGGAATACGACTTGGTCATCGTCGGCAGTGGCATCGCCGGCCTTAGCTTCGCCTTGAAAGTTGCCCAAGCGGGTAACAGCGTCGCGATTCTCACAAAGAAGGACAAGGCCGAGTCCAATACGAATTACGCCCAAGGCGGAATTGCTGCCGTGACTTCTGCCGGAGACGATTTGGAGAAGCATGTGAGCGACACCTTGGAAGCCGGTGACGGGCTTTGCGATCAGCAAGTCGTACGCGAAGTTCTGAGCGACGGGCCGGCCCGCATCGAGGATCTCGCCGAACTTGGAGTCGCTTTCACCAGTCTGGACGACGGGCGAATCTCTTTGGGAAGGGAAGGGGGCCACAGCGAGCGTCGAGTACTCCATGTCAAGGACATGACGGGCAAGGCTATCGAAGAAGCCTTGCTCGCCGCAATTGCTCGTGAAGGCGTTGAAGTCCACGAGCATCTTTTCGGCATTGATTTGATTACCGCGAAAAAGGCTCGAAAGCTAGGGATGATAGTCGAGGGTGATGGGAAGGAGGATTTTGTTCTCGGGCTATATGCCTACGATGCTAGTGCCGACAAGGTGCGTACCGTTGCTGCTCGTTCTATACTGTTGGCTACAGGCGGGACCGGGCAAACCTATCTCTATACAACCAACCCGTCCATCGCCACGGGCGATGGGGTGGCAATGGCTTCTCGTGCCGGTTTGTCCATTGCCAACCTCGAGTTCATTCAGTTTCACCCCACTACCTTTCATTCGCTTGAGGCAGACCGATTTCTCATCACTGAGGCAGTTCGCGGCGAAGGAGCCAAGCTTGTGGACCGCAATGGCAATCCTATCATGGCCAAGTATCACCCGCTGGGCGATCTTGCCCCTCGGGACATAGTGGCTCGAGCTATAGACCGTGAGATGAAACGTTCGGGAGTTTCCTGCCTATGGCTTGATACTCCGTCCATGAGCATTGATTTTCAGGATCGTTTCCCGACAGTTTACGAAAACTGCCTAAAGCGTGGGGTTGATCCTGTAAATGAACGCATCCCTGTTGTTCCCGCAGCTCATTACTCTTGTGGAGGGATTCCCGCTGGGCTTGATTGTTCTACCGAGATGCCCGGTCTGTACGCTTGCGGAGAGGTAGCTTGCACGGGTTTACATGGAGCTAATCGTTTGGCGAGTAATTCTCTGCTCGAGGCTGTGGTGCTTGCATTTCGTGGCGCTGAAGCGGTTAATGCTTATTTGGCCGAAAAAAAGAAGCCGGAGTTCTCTCTGCCCGAATGGGTGGATGGAGATGTCCCCGCTTCGGATGAGCGCGTAGTGCTTTCCCATAACTTGGAAGAGCTTAAGCGAACCATGTGGGATTACGTGGGAATTGTTCGCTCCACCAAGCGATTGGTGCGGGCTCGCTCACGGATTCGCAATCTTTCGCGCGAGATAAATGAATACTATTGGAATGCCAAGGTCGACCTGCCTCTCTTGGAGCTACGCAACCTAGTATGTGTCGCCGAACTGATAGTGCGTTCGGCTCTTCGCCGAAAAGAGAGCAGAGGACTGCACTACACTTTAGATTATCCCGACAAGGCGGAAACCGCCGAAACCGTTCTTGTGGAACCGTTCAGATCGTGAACTCAGTTTCTCGGGTGGGCAAAGTTGCCTTGGTCGGCGCGGGCGCGGTGGGAGGCTTCTATGGCGGGTTGCTTGCTAAGGCAGGGGGCGACATTCGGTTTTTGTTTCATTCCACTTATGACGACGTCCTGCGCGACGGTCTGTCTCTAGTTATTCAGGAGACTAACGAAAGTTTTTACGTCGAACCCCTGAAAGCTTATGAAAACTCTTCCGAAATAGGTGTTTGCGACTGGGTTGTCGTGTCTACAAAGGCAACGGCGAATTCGCAACTGGGAGAAATTCTTGCTCCCTTGGTCCATGAACAAACTTCCTTGCTTACTCTTCAGAACGGCATGGGAAACGTGGAATGCCTTACCGATCTTTTCGGAGACCATCGAACTATCGTAGGTGGCTTATGTTTCACTTGCATAAATCGTACTTCGAGCACTGTGGTGAAGAGCATTCTATCGGGTTATGTTCAATTCGGCCAAGTCGGTCGACCCTTGTCGGATAAGGCTTGTGAAATGATGCGTGCTTTTGCCGAGGCCGGTGTGGATGCCCGGGAGGCAATATCCCTCGACGATGCTCTTTGGCGGAAACTGTGCTGGAACATACCCTTCAATGGCCTTTCCATTGCCGCCGGCGGGATAACAACCGATAAGATTCTGGCAGATGAGGATCTTGCCCGACGCGCTCGCTCCTTGATGAAGGAATTACAGACTGTTGCTGCTGTTCTCGGAATTGAAATCGAGGATGCATTTCTAGATCGGCAGTTCACTCTCACCGAACCGATGGGTTCGTACAGTCCATCTAGCTTGATTGATTTTCTCGCGGATCGCAAAGTTGAAGTCGATGCAATCTGGGGCGAACCTCTGCGCCGAGGAGAAGCGGCGGGAGTTCCTACTCCCGAGCTCCAAAAGCTTCACGGAGAACTTCTTGCATTTTGTCGGTAAGGCCTTTTGTTTTGCTTCAAAGTAGTTTCACGATGGCATTTAAGAAGAGTGTCTCTTTTCGCTTCTAATGACTAGAGATATAGGTGCTATGGTCGTCGCTGGATTTTCAACCTGCTAATTGATTTATCTCGTATCTCGTCTTCCAAGTAATGGAAGACCCTGTAGCTTACAGAACAGTTTGTTTTTCAGAGGAAACTCTTAAGGTCCAATGGAACTTCAGTATAAATGACCAAGTAGTCGTTTTCTTCCGACGTTAGGCCGATTTTCCGATTAAGCTATTTGTTCGGGTGGTTCAGGTGGAAGTGGAGGTGGCGCGAACGGTGGTTCCCCTGGATTCCAGGGGATGTCGTTGCGCAGATAGTGGTTAACAGATTCTTCGTATCCAGAGAAGAATAGATTGAGCATGGGGTGTACGATGGGCTCGCCGGACAAATCTGATTGGAGGTTGTTTTGAGCCACGTATGTCACTTGTTGCTGTCCGTCCACCAGCACGTGGTACCAGGGCTGGTTCTTGTCAGGTTGGGTCTGGTTCTCCTTGTACCAGTTTTCGCTGGCTTGGCAGGTGGGATCGAACTCGACGATTAGTCCGCGGTAGCCGTATCGTAAGTGGAGCACGACCTCGCCGGGAGAGAACTTGGCTTCGTCCGGCGGGACGAAATAAGGTTCATGTAGGTTTATCATTAAAAGTGAATTTACTAATGGGAAAGGGGGAGGGCAGGGTTTGTTCTTCGCCACTAGGTGAGTTTGTCCTTAGATAGGTGATTAAACGTGGATTTAGCCAAGTATGTGATATTCGAGTGCGTATTCAGGTTAGTAACTAAGGAGATTGCTCTGAAAAAGAAAAAGGGCCGCCCGGTGAACGGGCGACCCTCTTTCGTAAAACTTGTAAAACTTAGCTAAGCCTGAGCTTAGAAAGTGAATGTAAGCTCAAGAGCAAGCTCGTTGGCGTCTCCACCAGAACCAGTGTCTACGTCACTGTACTCGAGGATTACGCCCAAGCTATCGGTGAGTGAGTAGTTGGGAGCAAGAGTTACCTTTTCGTAATCATTGCTACCATCCAACTCGTTGCTGCTGATACGCAAGGCTACGCCGAGCTTTTCGCTAACGTCGTAGTCTGCAACAACCATCCAACCATCGAGGTCTTGTTGTTGAGCTTTATTGGCTCCGCCGTTTTCGACTTCGATGAATTCGGCGCCGAGGAGGAACTTACCCACTATCGTACTAACATGAATGTTGAGTACGTCTTCCTCATTGGAACTATCGCCACGATTGTCGAAACGATATCCGCCACCAAGATTAAGATTTTCTATGCCCGTGTAGGCGAAAGAAAACTCAAGGTCGAGCTCGTTGGCTTCGATGTCTGAATTCGAAGTATTCTGCAAGGAGAGTCCAACCCCGATTACGTCGGAGGAATATCCAAATCTAACACCTTCGTAGACGTTGGAGTCAACGTCGCCCAAGTTGAATTGACTTGCAGATGATCCACCATAGGCACGGCTGAAGGTGTAGAGACCTCCTGGATCCTCGCGCTCGAAACCGAGTTGGGAACCATACTTACCGATTGTAAGAGATACGCCGCTTTCCAAGGTATAGCCGATGAAGGCTTGCTCCACGTCAACGTCGGTGTCCGTGCTGGGTTCATTATCGACATCATCATTGTCGTCGATGTGGATAGCACCGGATGCTCCGCCTACATTGAACAAGAAGTTCAACTCCCATTCGTCGAGACCGAGCTGTTGTTCGTCGTTACCACCGCCAGCATCGTCTTCTACGTGGGTGTATGAGGTATCAATGAAACCATTGATAGATAGATTCTCGTTGATTTCGATGGCGGAAGCAGATCCCACCAGACCGAATGCAACAAGAGTAGCTATGATTTTGTTTTTCATAATTTAATCTAGTTTGTTTGTTTGTTTTAGGTTAACCAATGTTCATCTCACGCAGTTAGCGTAGAAAAGAACATATCTTAAAATGAACTTTTTAGGACAAAAGTCAATAAAAGTATTAACAATTTTGAACGTAAAAAATGTTGGAGAGTCTTGGTGCACTCATTGGAATATCAAGCTGGATTAAGCCGTCCGGAACCGGTTCTTCGGTAGTAGATCGGAAATATTCCTCACCTTTCGTGAAATGGGCTTTCGAAAGATACTACCCTATCGCGATGAAAGTTTACTACTCCCTTTTCTTTCACACCATCCCCGTCAAGATCACCTTCGTAGCGATAGACTCGTTCAATACGTGGATTTAATGAATTTTTAATCTTGGTGGGGTTGCCGAGAGCACTGCGCACCTGGAATGAGCTAACGTTGTTTCGAATAGATCTCCATGATTCGGGCTTCGTCCAATGACCGGCAGCTTGTGCCTGCTCAATCTTCAGTTCTTTTTTAATTTTTTGGAAGAAGGATTTCTTTTCCTCGGTGGCGTCGGTAGCCGGGGCCGGTTGTTTTTGGAGATTCGAATCTAATGAAATAGGAGCAGTTCGCCCAACTTTAACCGGAGGGACCGTTTGTAGCATGGGCTTGGGGCTTTTACCTTCAATGGCGTTAACTCTCGTTTCAAGAGAATCGACCTTGAGGAGGATGAGATCCAGCTTGCGAGAGAGATCGGAGTTGGATACGGCGTCCTGTCCGGCTAGGGCGTTTGCGGAGCAGGTTAGGATCATTAAGGCGATAATTTTGTTATTCATTTTGGAGGAAAGGTTATGAGTAAAGAAAACCAATGGCAAGCAAGAGAGTCGTTTAAACGTCCGGCGAAGATGGCCAAGCTGTTACTCTTACCAATTAATTGGCTCGTCCCAGACAGCGAATGGCCAGTTCCTTCATTATGGTCGACTGGTCTTCCTTGGGGGCGCCTAGGAGTTGCTCGAATGCGCGGATGAATTGTTCCTGGAAGTCGATCAGCCTGCGGGCATTGTACTTGGCGGCGGATGGAACTAGGCGCCCGAGGTACCATGGGTTCTGCGTGAACACGTTTAGAGGGTTCTTTTCGGTGGCATCGGAAAAATGGACGGAGCGTTTGCGGGCGATGCGGTCGAGAACATCCTTGTTGAGACGAGACCGTGGGTCGATTTCTCCGGAATCGATTAGGACGCGAAGCTGAATGGCGAGACGATTGCGCCCTTGGAGGGAAGACAGCAGGGGGCGGGAGTCTTTGGCGTGGAAAAAGTGTCGATCGATTGCTTCGAGTGTCCATGCCAGGTCTCCGGAGGCAAACGCTTCCGCGGCTTCGAAGAAATCGGCTTCCCCGAAATCGGGTACGAGATCGGCCACGAGTTGCTCGGTGATTTCGGTTTCCTTCGTGCCCAAATAAGTGGCGATTTTTTGGGTTTCCTCGGCTGCGAGGCGGGTGTTCGCTCCAATTTTGGCGGCAAGCATATCGACCGCGCCCGGAGCGAAGATCACTCCATATTCCTTGGCGGCATCGCTGACTGTACGGCGAAAGGCTGCGTCACCCTTTTCTCCTTTGGACACGTCTTCGTAACGAGAGTTTTTCTGTAGCCATTTGACGAAACTATGGTTTCGATGAACGGGGCATGCAGAAAGAATGACTTGGCTGTCTTGGCCGATGGAATTGAGTGTTTCCTTTGCCGTTTCGAGGGAGTCCTTGGTACCTTGCGAAGCTCCTGTACGGGTTTGGTTGAGAAAGTTTACCTCGTTCAACCATACGAGTTTGCCTCCCCCGAATAGAGATAGAGTTTCGACTGCCGATCGGGTTTCCTTGAGGATGCGCTGGGCATCCTCCACACGGTCAGCCCTGCCGTCGACGATTTCGCGGGACAGATCGTCGGGATAATGTTCGAGGAGCGAATCGAACACTTCCTTGGCTTTTAGACGTACGAGGAAATCGTCGTCTCCGACGATGGCGTGAAGTTGTCCGTCGGACATGATTTTTTATGGCGAAGATAGTCCGTGATTAGATCGAAAAATTTTCGGTCTCGCCGGCAGCATATACATCCTCAAGCTTATACTTGCGTAGTTTCCTGCGCATCCAGTCAAGCGCCCCCGTGGTCGCCCGTCGTCGGTTGGATGCGCGATCGCCGCGAAGTTGCAACTTTTTCGCCCAGACTCCGACGGGAGAAGCGTAGCCGAGGTATATCGAACCCACCGGCAGAACTTGAGTGCCGCCAGTTGGTCCCGCAAAGCCAGTGACACTTAGACCGTAGTCCGCTCCAAACCGTTCGCAGGCTCCGGTGGCCATTGCAATGGCCACTTCTTCGCTAACGGCGCCGTGTTGATCGAGCATGCTTTCGGGGACGTCGACCATCTGTACTTTGGCGTCGTTATGGTAGCAGACGGCACCTCCGTGGAAGACCTTTGATATGCCGTCGATCTCGGTGAAGGAAGAGGACAGCAAGCCGCCGGTGCAGGACTCGGCGACGGCAAGGGTCTTACCCAACATGCGTAATTCACGAAAGATGACTTCGGCTAGAGTTCGATCCCCAAAGCAGACGAAATCTTCTCCGATAGCTTCGGCGCAGGCCTTGCCGATTTGGGTGAGCTGTTCATTGGAAAGTATTTCGCCGTCGAGGGAGCTAAGGCGCAGATCCACCATTCCGGCGTGGGCGCAATATCCCACGATGAGCCCATTCCTGCCATCAAGAAGGTGACCGACCTTTTCGGCGAGGTCGGATTCGCCTACACCGGCAGTACGAAGTTGCAAATAGCAATCGATTTCGGGGAAAACACCATCAGCTTGCAGGCGTGGAACGACTTGCTCCTCGAACATCGGGTGCATTTCGCGGGCGGGTCCGGGAAGCATTACTAGAATCTTTCCATCCTTTTTGATGAATAGCCCGGGCGCGGTACCGTAGGGATTAAACAGAATTTCGGCGCTCTGGGGGCGATAGCATTGACGAAGGTTGATTTCCGGCATGGCTCGGCCGAGAAGCGAGAAGCGTTCCTTGATGTGTTTCTCAACGGACTCATCGAAAATTAACTCCTCGCCCAGAAACTTGGCAATAGTTTCCCTTGTTACGTCGTCGGAGGTAGGACCCAAGCCACCTGTGGTAATTACCACATCGGCTCGTTTCCAACTTTCGGCGAAAAAGAGTCGGATTTCCTCGGGGTCGTCCTTGATTACCAAGTTGGCGGCGGCTTCCAAGCCGTGATGAGCCAATTGACTTCCCAAATATGTGAGGTGGGCGTTTTCGCGGATGCCGAGTAATAACTCGTCACCCAAGGTGATTGTCTCGACTCGAGGGGTCGAACTCATGAATGCTGCCTAGGTTTAAAGTCCAGTTTGTTTTTGCGGAAATCGTAGTCATGACTACAGTAGACTATTTCTTTTGCCAATGCAAAACCCACTCGTAGATTTGCGTAGAAAAGCCCGCACGCTGCCTCAAGGCTCGGGTGTGTATCTCATGAGGGATCGCCTCGGGAAGGTCATCTATGTTGGGAAGGCGAAAAACTTACGGCGTCGGGTGACCACATATTTTCAGAAGTCGCGTAAGTACGTTCGCTCACAACCTAAGATCGCTGCCATGGTGGAAATGGCTAGGGATGTCGAGATATTAGAGACTAAGAGCGAGGCGGAAGCCCTCTTGCTAGAGGGCAAATTGATCAAGGAGTATAGACCCAAGTACAATACTGACTTTGTTGACGACAAGCAATTCCTCCTTGTCTGCGTGGATATGCAGAATGAGCTTCCTCGTTTTCGTTTGACCCGCAATAGGAAGAACGACGGAGCTCGCTATTACGGACCTTTCCCACGTGCGGGTATGCTCCGCCAAACCCTTTCGGAAATGCGAAAACGTTTTGGGATCCTTCTTTCAGACGGACGTCCGACTCGTCTCTCCGATGGCCGTTTTAAGCTCTACGACGACGCTCGAGCGGAAATATTTGCGGGTCAAAACGAGACCACTTCCGAGGAGTACGTTGCTCGAGTTAGAGAAGCCTGCTCTTTTTTGGAAGGTAAGGCACAGCTCTGGCTTGTCGAATTACGAGAGGATATGAGGGAAAGGGCGAAAGTACTTGATTTCGAGAAAGCTGCGGAACTTCGTAATCTCGCCGATTCTCTGGAAAATACCATTTCCAAGACAAGGAGGTTCAGAAATGAGATGCCCCAAATGCCCGGTGATGAGAAATCCGATTTACTCGCTCTTCGAAAGGCGCTCGGCTTGAGGAGAAAGCCCAATTGTATAGAATGTTTTGATGTTTCGCATGTTTCGGGAACCTTCGTGGTGGCCTCGATGGTTCGCTTCGTGGGAGGCAAGGCAGACCGCCGAAGTTATCGTCGTTTCAAGATTCGTGGATTCGAAGGGAATGACGATTTTTTGGCCATGGAAGAGGTCGTTGGAAGGCGTTATGGAAGGTTGCTCGACGATGGCTTGAGCTTCCCCGATCTGGTGGTAGTCGACGGCGGGCTCGGGCAAGTCGGTTCGGCTCTTAAAGCCTTCCTTTCGATCGAGGCAGAACCACCATTGGTCGTCGGCTTGGCCAAGAAGGAGGAGACCATCGTTTTTCCCGACGAAAGGCATGAACTTAAGTTGGATCGTCGCGATCCAGCCCTTCGACTTTTGCAGCGTATTCGGGACGAGGCTCATCGTTTTGCAAATCGTTTCAATGCCGAGCTTCGTAGTCGTCGGATACGCGAATCGACTTTGGATGATTTCCCAGGTATCGGCCCTGCTCGAAGAGCATTCCTATTTAACCATTTCGGCACTATTGAGAAGCTTCGAAAAGCAAGCCCGGAAGATCTATGCGTTGTCGAGGGAATCGGCCCGAAACTTGCGTCTGAACTTGCCCTTTTTCTTAGAGAAGGAAAAGTGGAAAAATAATGAGGTCTCTGTGTCATCCATCTCTGCTCTACCTTTGTACTAAAGTGCCATTTTCCTGTCTCGCGGATGGGACTCCCTTCTCCTGCGAATTCGGCGGCAAACCGAGCCAACGATGAAAGAGCAACTCGTGCTCAAATCGATGGCGTATCTGGCTTCTAGGTGAATATCCTCGATCCCTCATAATGATTACCCTGGTCTCTGTTCGAGCATGCGCGGCGAGCATGTCTTTGCTTCCCAGCACTTTTTTTAAGGTCATGCGCAAGGCTTTTTTATTGTTGCTGCCTTTTTTCGTCACCCAGCTATTTCCCGAGGATTGGCCTCGTTGGCGTGGTCTGAGAGGCGACGGAACCAGGGAAGCTCCGAAGCTCTCGGACAAATGGCCCGAGGATGGGCTTCAGCGCATCTGGAAAAGAAGTGTTTCTCCCAGTTTTTCGGGTGTCTCGGTTGCCGATGGACGGGTCTTTTTGATGGATCGTCCGGACAAGAGTAAGCATGGCGAAACCGAGCGCGTTCTTTGCTTGAACGCGGACTCCGGCGATATTCTTTGGAGCTTTTCCTACAAGGCCGAATATGGGGATCTCGATTATGGTAAAGGTCCCCGTGCCTCCGTTACGGTTAGGTCGAGAAAAGCCTACACCCTTGGAGCTGTCGGGCATGCCTTTTGCCTAGATGTAGAAACGGGCAAGAAGCTGTGGTTTAGGGACTTAGCCGGGGAAGAGCAGGCTCGGGTGCCGACTTGGGGCTTTTCCGCTGCTCCCGAGCCTTACGGCGAACGGATGCTTTATCACGTTGGTGCTCGACCGACTGGTTCGGTGCTGTCTCTGGATGCGACTACCGGCGAAACTCGATGGCGAACAGGCAAGGAACCCGCCGGATACGGGCCCCCCGTCTCGATCACTCGAGGTGGTCGCAGCGAGTTGATTTGCTGGGGCCGAATCACATTGTAGGTCTTCCAGCGTGTGGGGGTGAAGAGCTATGGAGGATTCCCTACAAGATTACTTACGGCGTAGCCATCGCGACTCCCATTTACCGAGAAGGCATTGTTCTCGTGTGCCGCTATTGGCATGGTTCCAAAGCCATCAAACTGGGTGAGGAACCCGGCGATGCCAAGATCCTTTGGGAAGAGGAAGAAGCCCTCTGCGGACTCATGTCCCAACCGTTGTACAGGAATGGGTATTGTTATCTGTTGGATCGTCGTCGCGGTCTCATCTGCTTTGAGCTGAAAACGGGCAAAATCCTTTGGCGAGACAAGCACAAACTGACGCCCAAGGATCGCAATCCGCAGGCCAGTCTAGTCTGGGTAGGGAAGGCAAATCGCTCTCTCGCCCTAAACGCAAATGGTGAGCTCGTCCTTTGCGAACTTACGTCCAAGTGTTATCACGAATTGGCTCGAGACCAGATTCTCGGCAAGACTTGGGCTCATCCCGCTTATTCCCAAAACCGCGTATATGCTCGAAGTGATCGAGAAATCGTCTGTCTGGAATTGCCTCAGAAGTGAGCTTTCCGCTTGCTTTCGAGCACTTTCCTAAACAGGGTTAATCCTCGTCTATGGGGCCGTAGCTCAGCTGGAAGAGCGCGTCGTTCGCAATGACGAGGTCGGCAGTTCGATTCTGCTCGGCTCCACCATCATTTTTCGATTTTACAACTAGTTATGAAGCTTTATAAAACCAAGAGAGGTTCGGTTCTTCAATTTGAAGAGAGTTTTCGTTTTCTAGCAGGTGAGGAGGATTGGGACACTTTGGTGAATCGAGATGACCTCAGAGGCCACCTCGTTCAGGCTATGGGCGAGAATGAACCGAGTAAGGAGGCTGCATTATCGGCTGCGGAGGAAGTTCTTGCTCCCATCGGTTCCCAGGAGGTTTGGGCGGCCGGCGTGACTTATTTTTCAAGCCGCCTTGCCCGGATGGAGGAATCCCGAGATGCGGGTGGAGGAGATTTCTACAGTCGCGTCTACGAGGCGGATCGTCCGGAGTTGTTCATGAAGGCTACACCTGCTAGAGTCGTCGATCCTGGCGAACCTTTTAGGATCAGGGAGGATTCCGAGTGGGACGTGCCCGAGCCCGAACTGACCCTTTTTGCTTCGTCATCCGGGAGAATCGTAGGTTACACGGTCGGTAACGATGTGAGCTCTCGCAGTATCGAGGGGGAGAATCCGCTATATCTACCACAGGCAAAGACTTACGACGATTGCACATGCCTTGGTCCCTGCCTTTACGTTCCAGAAAGCCCTATTGCCGTTGAGGGCGGGGTCAACCTGGTGATTCGTCGAGAGGAGGAGGTCGTTTTCGCTGGCGAAACCTCGCTCGAGCAAATGAAGCGTACGCCGGATGAGCTCGTCGGATACTTGTTTCGTGAGACCAGCTTTTCGACTGGCGTCTTCCTCATGACGGGTACGGGTATCGTTCCCGGGCAGGACTTTACCTTGCAGTCCGGAGACGAAGTTTCCATAACCATTGACGGTATTGGTACCTTGACCAATCCCGTGGCTTGATTTTCAAACCATTTTTCACTAACCATCAAATATGTCCGAAATCGAAACTTCCCTGATTGGTTTTTCCCGTGGCGATGCCTCGGGCGATACCTTTTACGCATCCAACCCCGCGACCGGTGAACAGTTGCCCGTGGCTTATGTCTCAGCCTCAGATGCCGAGGTGAATCGTGTCGCCGAACTAGCGGAGAAAGCCGCCGGTTCACTTGCTGCACTGTCCGGAACTGACAAAGCAAAATTTCTTCGGACTGTAGCCGAAAACGTGGATGGTATCGTCGACGATCTTGTTGACATCGTGATCTCTGAGACGGGATTGCCCGAACCACGAGTTCGTGGAGAAACTGGGCGGACTTCAGGTCAGCTTCGGCTTTTTGCCGACTTGGTTGAGGAAGGATCTTGGGTGGACGCCCGCATCGACCATGCAATGCCCGATCGACAGCCGATTCCCAAGCCCGACCTGCGTTCCATGTTGCGTCCGATCGGTCCTGTCGGCGTGTTTTGCGCGAGCAATTTCCCCTTGGCCTTCTCGGTTGCAGGAGGCGACACCGCCTCTGCCCTGGCCAGCGGTTGCCCGGTGATTGTTAAAGCTCATCATGCTCACCCCGGCGCTGCGCTTGCAGTTGGTCATGCAGTCATTGCTGCGGTGAAGAGTTGCAACTTACCCGAAGGCACTTTTTCATTGCTCTATGGAGGCGGTCGCACGGTGGGGCAAAGCCTAGTGAAGCACCCCGCGTTGAAGGCCGTTGGGTTCACTGGATCCCGTTCCGGAGGACGAGCCCTTTTCGACTTGGCTGCGGCGCGATCCGAGCCGATTCCCGTCTATGCCGAGATGAGTAGCGTGAATCCGATCTTCTTGTTGCCCAGTGTCTTAACTGACCGATCTGCGGAGTTTGCCACAGGTTTACAAGGTTCTGCCGTTATGGGCGTTGGTCAGTTTTGCACCAATCCCGGTGTGGTAGTTCATGAAAAGGGCGATATGGGCGATGCCTTCAAGACTGCTTATGCGGAATTGATGGATCAAGCACCGGCATCCGCCATGCTTCATTCCGGTATCCGAGATGCCTACGGCGATGGTGTGACCGCTCTTTCGGAAAGCTCCAACATAGAAGTGTTGACTGATGCCGGTGAGGGACGTGGCATCGGTGGTTGCGAAGCAGCACCTGCCGTCTTTGCGACGGATGCTCGGATCTATCTCGGAGATTCGAGTCTGTCTGATGAAGTTTTTGGGCCATCTACCTTGCTTGTTGGCTGTGAAGGCCGTCAGGAAATGCAGGAAATCGCCGGTGGTCTGGAAGGTCAACTGACTGCGAGTATTTTTGGTTCGGCTGAGGAACTGGCTGATTACCAAGATCTTATCGATGTTCTAGAGACGAAGGCTGGGCGACTCTTATTTAACCAATTTCCTACTGGAGTAGAGGTTTGTCATTCGATGGTTCATGGCGGTCCTTATCCCGCAACTACCGACGGACGATCGACCTCGGTTGGTACTGGAGCGATCCTGCGTTTCGCCCGACCCGTTTGCTATCAAGGATTCCCGGCCGAACGGCTTCCTGAAGAGTTAAAGGACGAAAATCCTCTCGGTATCAAGCGAGTGGTGGACGGCCAAAGAGGGTAGGGGAGTACCTTGTTTTATTTGAATCAGGAAGGGGAGGTTCCTTCGGTATTCCCCTTGCCTTTCACTTGAACCATGGATGCCAGCAGGATGAATAATATCGTTCCCAAAATTGCCATGGCCATCCAAAAGTAACCCCAAAAGAGGGATGGCATCCCCGTGATTTCCGCTAGGCGACCTGCGTCTGACTCTTGAAGATTCCTGTCTATGGTGTCGTCTTTAACGTCAAGGGTGGCGTACAGGCAACTCGTCAAGCCGATGATTCGAAGAACCCAGTCATTTACTTTGGTTGGAAGATAGTTGCCTGATGCCATCATTACGCCGCCGAGAATGATGCAAAAGATGAATCCAAAGCTTATGAAGGGCCTAATCCAGATGAATGAAACCGCAATCAGGATTGCTCCCAAGCCGATCATGATCTGCTTGTCTCGCTTGGAGTTTGCCGCGCTCATCAGGATTATTCCGCCCCAGATCAAGCTTCCGAGATATCCGGCCGAATATACGAGAAAGCCATTGCCGCCGGCGATCAGGCAGTGACCGCCTTGCTCGGGAACTAGAACGATTTCCCGTACTTCTCCACCTGTCGCGATCGCGGCCAGAGCATGGCTCAATTCATGGAAGAAGACAGTTAGTATTTTCAGTGGATAAATGATGATCGTATTCCATAAAAGGTGATCAAGTAGAATAATTCCGCCATAAATCCCCAGAGTTTTGCCATTCAGTCCACTTTGGATTTTCGTCCACCTTGAAGGTTTTTTCGTCATTACAGCTTTGTAGGATCGTATGTATTTTACAGGCTGGACGATTTTGATCCATTACAAATTTAAGCTTTTTTTATAATGGATTTGCCCGGATGATTGCTGTAAGATTATAAATCACATCATCAAGTTTAATAATAGAAAAGTATATATTCTAATTGGTTTTGAACAAAGCGCTTGACCGTTTTATGTCCATACTAGAGATATTTATTCCCTACCATTCGCCTAATATACTTTATCACACAGGAGAACATCATTCATGTTTACATTAAGAAATCTCTTCTTTTCAATAGTTCTTGCGAGCTTCGGCTTTTTCTCAGGTTGTGGCGGGGGCGACGATTCCTCTGCTAAACCTCTTCGCATTGCTTACAGCGATTGGCCGGGTTGGGTGGCATGGGAAATCGGTATCCAAAAGGGTTTCTTTAAGGATGCCGGAGTAAACGTCGAGTTCACTTGGCTTGATTATGTTCCATCCATGGATAGCTTTGCGGCCGGCAAGGTGGATGCCGTATGCATGACCAATGGAGACGCCTTGGTGACTGGAGCCACCGGACAGAAAGGCATTGGCATTCTCATCAACGACTACAGCAACGGCAACGATATGGTCGTGGCCAAGCAAGGCATTGATTCCGTCGCGGCTTTGAAGGGCAAGAAAATTGGGGTAGAAGTCGGCTTTGTAAGCCATCTCTTGCTGCTGAAAGCCTTGGATAGCGCCGGACTCGCAGAGACGGACGTCACCTTGGTTAACGTACCGACGGACAAGACCGCCGAAACCTTGGCCACGGGTGACGTGGATGCCATTTCCGCTTGGCAACCGAATTCAGGACAGGCTCTGGAGCTAGTAGGTGGCTCAAAGGCCATTTTTACGAGTGCCGACCTTCCGGGTATCATTTACGATCTTCTCTATGTAAGCCCTGAAAGCTTGGCCGCCCGCAGAGACGATTGGCAAAAAGTGGTCAAGGTCTGGTTTCAAATCGTAGATTTCATGAACGATCCCGCGAACAAGAAGGAGGTCTTGGAAATTCTCAGTGCTCGCGTGCAGATTAAGCCCGAGGATTACGAACCCTTTCTTCAAGGCACTCGCATTCTCACCTTGGCCGAAAACAAGGAGCGCTTCAAGGATGCCGAGGGACTCGACTCGGTGGTTGGATCCAGTCGCATCGTGAACGAGTTCAATGTTGCCAATGAAGCCTACAAGGCGAAGGAACAAGTCGAGGACTACATAGATTCGAGTTTCGTGGATTCCCTGTAAACTCTGTTTCTCCAAAGCGATTCCACAATACTTTTAATGGATTGGTTCGCGATTGGGCGAGAGTTGTCCCCGAAAGCTCGGGGGCTCGTTACCCTTTGCTCCTTCCTCTTGCCCTTGGCGGTATGGTCGGCATTTAGCTATCTGCCTTTTCTTTGGCATCCCTTGATGCAGGTGACCGAAAGTGGTGATTCCCGGTATTTTCGTCCGGGCATGACCGTAGAGCGGGAGGCATTTGATCAAGAGAATGCTCGGCTATTGTCCAAGGGTTCGGATGGTGTAAAGGGCTTTCCTGCAAATCCTGTTTACTTGCCTGCTCCGCACGAGGTTGGAAAAGCCTTCTATACTGCTTTTGTAACCGAACCGCGTCTGCCTGGTGATCCTTGGTTGCATCAGAGTCTGTGGCATAGCATTCAAGTGATTTTTTGGGGTTTTTTACTTTCTTCGATCATTGGAGTTCCTCTGGGAGTCCTTTGTGGCGCCTATTCACCCATTGCCCGTTTGTTCGAACCGTTCATTGATTTTGTTCGCTACATGCCCGCGCCTGCCTTCGGTGCCTTGGCGGTGGCGATCGTGGGTATCTATGATGGGCCGAAGATCGCCATTATTTTCATCGGCACCTTCTTTCAGCAAGTGCTTGTCGTCGCAAACACGACGCGCGGACTCGATCGGGCCTTGGTGGAGGCTGCGCAAACTCTTGGCGCAGGTAAGTTGCAATTGCTGACGAGGGTCGCTTTGCCCGGGATTTTGCCCGACCTGTATCGTGATTTGCGAATCCTCTTGGGTTGGGCATGGACATACCTGATCGTGGCGGAACTGGTGGGCGCGAAGACGGGGATAACCGCCTTCATTCACCAGCAGAGCAAGTACAAGGTTTACGAGAACGTCTACGCCGCGATCATCATGATTGGCTTAATCGGATTATTTGTGGATATCATTCTGGGAACCTTGGGTTCCCGATTGTTTCCTTGGGAAAAGGATGCCAAGCCGGGAATTTTGTCATCCATTGCCAAAGCATTTGGTTTAGGAAAGGAGGCTAAGCCTGCGTGAGCGCTGAAGATCAACTGGTCGATTATCGTCAGCAAACTCCCGAAGTAAAACGATACTTCGAGGATCTTCGTTCGCGAGAAGTCGTCTTGAAGGTGGAGGAATTAGGCAAAGTTTTTGGGGAAGGACCGGGAGCGACGGAAGCATTGCAGGATGTTTCCTTTAATGTTCATCACCGTGAATTCGTATCTATCGTGGGGCCTTCCGGATGTGGGAAATCTACCTTGATTCGAATCTTGGCCGGTTTGGAAACCTCGACCTCGGGTGTGGCTATGCTGGACGGTAAGGAAATTCGGGGGCCGGGTTCGGGGCGTGGCATGGTCTTTCAAAGCTATACCTTGTTTCCATGGCGTACGGTGGGCGGCAATGTTACCTTCGGTCCGGAGATGACTGGAAAATCCAATGATGATATCGAAAAAGAAGCGGAGAAATGGCTTGCGATGGTGGGGCTAGCCGACTTCAAAAACCATTATCCACACCAACTTTCCGGAGGGATGAAGCAACGCGTGGGCATTGCCAGAGCCTTGGCGAACCGTCCTCGCATCCTGCTTATGGACGAACCTTTTGGTGCCCTCGACGCACAGACTCGCGCCCTCATGCAGGCATATCTTTTACAGATCTGGAGGCATGTGGACGTGACCATACTTTTTATAACTCATGATCTCGACGAGGCCATATATTTATCCGACCGAATTCTCGTTTTGGAAGCGAATCCGGGTCGCGTCGAGGAGTTCGTGGAAATACCTCTGGAAAGGCCGCGAAAGCCCGACCAATTTCTCGATCCCCGGTTTCTTTCCGTCCGTCATCGATTGGACGTCCTGATACACGGAGAATTTCCCGAAGAAGCCGATGAGCTTTCTTTTATTGGTGGTGTGGATCGATTTTCCCAAGTCGATGCGGATTGACCGAATGAGCTTTTTTAACCTTAACCATTTGGAATCTCTAATTTTTCAATCTTTAACAAAAGGATGTACCCATGTTCAGGAGACTATGGAATCTAATTAAAGGAATGCTAGGAATGGCTGTCTCAAAAGCCGAGGCTTCGAACCCCGAAGCCTTGCTTGAACTGGAAAAAGAAAATTTGCGTAAGCAAATTGCCCAGTACAACCAAGGCTTGGCTTCGCATGCCGCGTTGGTGGAACGCTTGATATCGCAGGTCGAAAGGGAGGAGAAAAGAGAGAGAGACCTTAAGGCCAAGGCCACTGCCCACATCAAAGCGGGTAACAACGAGCCGGCTGCTCGTTACGCTCTATCCTTGCAGGAGATTCGCAAGGAACTGGACGACAACCGGAGTCAACTTGAGGATGCGGAGAAGACTTACAAAGAATTGACCAAGGCCCGCGACGTTACGATTCAGGAAGCGAAGCGAAAGATCGAGAGCCTTAAGTTCGGCATCCAGGACATGAAAATTCAAAAGGCCACTGCGGAACTTAGCGAAATGGCTACAGGTATGGTGTCCGAGTTGGGTGGCAGCGGTGAAACGCTTGACCGTTTGGAAGGAATCGTTCGGGATCAGCGCGAACAAGCGGCAGGTCGAGCTCGAGTGGCCCGGGACAGTGTGGATATGTCCGAGGTGA
>Ga0315322_10001003_pt1 | contig 21717 bp, 17 predicted proteins | sample M110021515metaG_FD_203461 | JGI IMG/M metagenome (GOLD analysis project Ga0315322, IMG submission 203461) | Ammonia-oxidizing marine archaeal communities from Monterey Bay, California, United States - M1 100m 21515 | ecosystem: Environmental > Aquatic > Marine > Intertidal zone | place: USA...
GTTCGGCATACCATGTTTTCTGTTGATCCAGAAATTGCTGAAGCCGAACCTGCTCAAATTGAGTAGGCATTCGAGTTAAAACTCGTTGAAATGCCAGATTGATTTTTTCAGACTCACTTGAATCTTCAGACTTAAGGACTTGTTCGGCTAGCATCTGAGCAAATTCGAAGAATGCTCTGTCATTGGCTAACGTCAGCGCCTGCAGCGGTGTATTACTTCGTGATCTGCGAGTACAGGTTGTATTTGCTTCCGGGGCATCAAATGTTGGCATGAGCGGATATGGGCTAGTACGCCAGAAATAGGTGTACATTGCCCGACGGAAACGGTCATCCCCTTTACTTTCCGGCCAGGCTTTCTTTTGTTGCGTAAGAATGTAAATCCCTTCAGGTTGTGGAGGATAAACGCCCTTCCCCCCGAGTTTTGTTGAGAGGATACCAGCAGCCTGAATGCTGCAGTCACGAATTGCTTCAGCTTCCAGACGAATACGTGACTGACGAGCAAGTAGTCGGTTGTCAGGGTCTTGTTCAAGTAATTCAACAGTCATATTGGATGACTGTTGATAGGTGGCAGAAGTCAGTACCAGTCGATGAAAAGCTTTCATACTCCAGTCTGAATCCCGGAATTCCGAGGCCAGCCAATCTAATAGTTCAGGATGTTCTGGCAACTCTCCCTGTATCCCGAAGTCATTCTCCGTTCGCACGATTCCTAATCCGAACAAGCGTTGCCAGAATCGATTGACTGTGACACGAGCCGTGAGAGGATTTTCGTCACTCATGAGCCAGTGCGAGAAATCTAATCGTGTGACATAGCTGTTTTGTGTGGAAATAGGAGGAAGTACTTCAGGCACATCGGTTTTTACTTCAGCACCCTGGCGGAGGAAGTCGCCACGAATCTGAATGTGTGTGGTGCGGGGCGTATTTAACTCTGCGATCACCATCGTTGTGGGAATAGCTTTTTCTAACGCTGATAGTTGAGACTTAAGTGAGTCGACTTTTGATACCAGCTCTTTTCGTGTGAGATCGGTCTGTTTATAGGCTTCGACGATCTGAATGTCTTCTTCTTTCGGTCGTTCTTTTTTCTTTAAGAGAGCAACAATACTGGCGGGGGTATCCAGTAAGGCGGGGTCTTCATTGGTGACAGAGAGGCTAAAACAGCCGACGAGATAATTAGGGGCTGTGTTGTTATGAAACATCGTGACTGTCAGTCGAGCTTTGCCGTTCACTTCGACAGCTTTGACGGGCATAAAGATGGCCTGACGATCCACGTTGAGTGAACCGGATTTTACATTAATGGCCCAACCAGTGTTGTCCTTTCCGTCAATCGAATGGTAGACCGGATAGCCTCCCTGAGAGTGATCGGCAATGGCCCTTCCTAATTCGACTTCCACCTTGTCTCCACCTTCCGGTGTGATAAACGCGTTGAATTCACTAAGGACAAAATTGCCGTTTCCTGCCCGACCCGGCCCGGATTCAGGCAGACTGTCGTGCGTATTTGCTTCCAGTCGAATCGCCGTCAGCTGATCGACGTCGATATCATAATGAACGAGATAAGTGTCATTGGCGGGTACGCTAAAGTCGACTAGTAACTGGTCCTCTTCGATCTTATTGAGAACGGCCCCCTTGTCCGTTGTCCAGTCGATCGGAACCTGGCGTTTCCAGTCGACCTCTTCGGCGGCTAGTATTTTGGCTTTCCAATCGTCGAAGCCCGCCATAAATGCTTTGTCGTGTTCGGTGAGGGGTACTTCGGCTGCCTTGAGATCTGCCTGCAGTTGCTTTCGTTGTGCTAGTTGTTTATCCGAAGGGACACTGATTTTAGGGCCGGAGCCACTAGCATCATTATTGTCGGAGGTGTTGTTGAAGATAGCGTAGAGTTGATAGAAGTCACGTTGTGAAATTGGGTCGTATTTGTGTTGGTGGCATTGAGCACAGCCGACCGTTAATCCCAGATAGATAGCACCGGTGGTATTAACCCGATCCACCACAGCCTCCACTCGGAATTGTTCGTCGCTTGTCCCGCCTTCCTGATTAATAAGCGTATTACGGTGAAATCCGGTTGCAATCAATTGAGAGGTCGTATGTTCTTTCATTAAATCACCGGCCATCTGTTCATGGGTGAATTGATCAAACGGCATATCTGCGTTTAAGGCATTAATAACCCAGTCGCGATACTTCCAGATCTCACGTGGACCGTCGATAGTAAACCCATTCGAGTCAGCATAGCGGGCGAGGTCCAGCCAGTGCCGACCCCAACGTTCACCGTACCTGGGCGATGATAAAACCAGCGCAACCATTTGCTCGTACGCATCGGGGGTCTCGTTATTTACGAACCAATCGATTTGCTCCGGAGTCGGGGGGATGCCGAGTATGTCGAGGTAAACACGTCTTATCAAAGTCTCTTTGCCAGCTTGCTTGGAAGGCGACAGCCCTTCCTTGCGAAGACGTTGTAAGACGAAAGAATCAATCCCGTTCTTTCCCCAGTTGTCATCGGTATGATGTGGTACGTCCGGACGAACGATAGGCTGGAATGCCCAGTGACTGCTTTGGCGGCGGGTAATAGTGGTTGATGCTTCTTCCTCAGATAATTTGGCACCCTGAGCAATCCAGTCTCGGATCAATTTGATCTGCGTTTCCGTTAAAGGATCTGCTTCGAGAGGCATCTGAGGAATCTCTCCCTCGCCTTGCAGGACTTTCAGTATGAGGCTTTCTTCAGGTTTGCCCGCAACGACGGAGACACCCCGGTCGCCACCCCGTACAACCAGCCCACCGCTATCAACACGAAAGCCACCTTCTTGCAGATCCATGCCATGGCAATCCGCGCAGTGCTGGCTTAAGAGCGGTTTGATTTGGCGGGTATAGTCAATTTCCTGACCCTGTGCAAAAGCAGGGGCAAGCATGAGTATCCATGCCAAACTAAGCAATGAATATCGCAACATAGGTTGTTTTTCTCCCGTAAAGCTACCGTCTTCAGTATAGCTGAAATCTGCCGGAGCTTCCCGTTCAATAGCGAACTGGCCTTACCTGGAAGCGTTCTTGTTTCTTACAATTTGCACCACAGGTTGGAGCCTGTTTTTCAGGCGTCAAAAATGCTGTTGGTTCGTGACTCTCTAGGAGCTCTCACCGGTGAAGAAAACGACTATTTACATCCTTTTTTTACTAGCTTTAGTTGTTGCTGGTTGTTCTGTGGAAAAGGCGATGCAGGCGCCGGATAAGAAGAATCTTAATATCTTTCGGGCTGGCACAGCTCGTTTGCAGTTGATCGCTGAAGTAGGGACACCTGTGACGACGGAATATAGAAATGGTCAGCGAGTGGATATCTTTATGTTTAAGCAGGGGATGCATAAAGAGCTGAATTATTTACGTGCCGCTGGGTACGGGGCCGCCTTCGTACTGACTGGTGGGATCTCAGAAGTGTTAACCTATCCCGTGGAGTCGGAAGCTAATTTCCCAACGATAGCAGCTCAGGTTACTTACGATGCAAACGACTCGGTCGTTTCACTAGAATTACTCAAAGATGGCATGCTAATGAAGACCGACGGGCCGAAAAGTCCGAGTGTCCAGGAGACACCTGCAGCCTCGATTGCCTCGCCCCAACAACAGCAGGATACTCAGCTTCAGAACTAGATGGCGACAAAGACTTGCTGAAATGCTGATTGCCTGGCAGTCTAATCCAGCATGCCTTCAACGGAGATGCTGTAAATATCTCTTTTTCCTTTAACTTCACCCACGTAAACAATCCGTTTGCCATCCGGATGCCAACAGGCAAAATCATCTTTTCCAGAGTTAATCGTAACCTGCTTTTGGTTCGACCCATCAGCATTCATGATAAAAATCTCGTAGTTCCCCTGGCGGAGACTCGTATAGACTATTTTTGAACCATCCGGTGAGAATGATGGACGAGTGTCGATGCCTGAATGATCCGTAAGCTGGAATATCCCTGTGCCATCGGCGGACATGCGGAAGATGTCAAAGTTACCACTACGTGTCGAGGTGAAAGTAAGGACGTTTCCAGTTGGAGAATACCTGGGATAAGCGTCGATGAAGTCACTCTTCGTAAGTTCGGTCTTATTCTGCAGTTTGTTATCCGTTTGCCAGAGCTGTTGCGAGCCATTCATTTCCGGGAACGAGTAAACGACGTTTTGCCCGTCGGGGCTGATCGTTAACGCTCGAACACAAGCAAAACCACCACCTGGATTCAGGCTATGGACTTCACCGTTTTCGACGTCCTGTACTTGAAGGCTCGTGTGAAGATTGCCGTCATTACGAATATAAGCGTAATGCTTCATGTCCTTCGCGAAATCGATATAGATTTCATTCGTATTTGCGCTGGTATGAAAATCTTCGACGTTTCCAGACTCGAGATTTAGCCGCTGAAGTTTAATCAGTTGCGGAGTCTTCAGTACGGAGTAAATAAGTTCTTGGGTGTCATGAGTGAAACAGAGGTCCTGTTTCATTTTGCCATCGGTAGTGAGCCGCACTGGCTCGGCAGCATGAGAAAACTGATTTAAACCGGAGATCAGCAATGCTGCTAGTAGTAAGGATAAACGGCAAGCATTGTTTTGCTTAGAAGAGTTCACGAATGAATTCTCCTTCCGGGAGTACATTTAATTCAGCTCGGGCAATACTGTCGATTCCCATACAGTCGAGCATGGTTACACCGACGCCGGTAGGTTCGATCCCGCGTGTAACCGGACGCTCACCTTTCGCGTCACTCGCACCAATGACCTGCCCTGTTTTTACTCCGGCTCCGGCCCAAATTGAGAAGTAGTTGTGTTGCCAGTGATCACGCGCAGCTCGGTTATTGATTCGTGGTGTTCTTCCAAATTCGCCCATGCAAACGACGAGTGTGGAGTCCATTAATCCCCGATCATACATATCGTCTAAGAATGCAGAGAATGCTGTATCGAGAACCGGGCAGTGCCGATTTGGTAGTAGGTCGAAGTTTTTAACATGGGTGTCCCAGCCAAAGTCTGTGTTGGGGCTAAATGCTTCGACGAATTCACTCCAACTTACATTTACAAACGGGACTTCAGCTTCGACCAGGCGACGCGCGAGCAATAAACTTTGTCCGAAGGAAGACTGGCCGTAGTTTTCCCGAAGTTCAGTGGGTTCTTTGGCCAGGTCAAGTGATTCAAGAGCATGTTTGTTGGTTAACAGGGTGAAGGCTTGTTTGGATTTGCTATCCCATGCGTCAAAAGTGTCTGCAGTCACATTGCGTTTGATTTTGTCGAGTTGATCCTGCAGATTTCGGCGATGGGCAATTCGGTTAGGGGTGACACCATCGACAAGTTTGAGGGCTGGAATATTGATGCTGCCTAATTCGTCGCACTGAATAAGGAATGGGTCATAGGCTTTCCCCCAATCACCACCTCCGTACCCGTCAATTGTTTTAACAACGTCGCGAGGAATGCCACGCGATAGCATGACATAAGGTGGTAACCCTGCCCCCGCTCCGTGGTGCCGCGATACGATAGATCCCCAACTGGGTTGGATCGTGATGCCTCGACCCTCGCGGTGCCCCGTATAACCGAATGTACCGGCCCCCGGGTGTCCGCCGTCATGAGTGATATTACTTCGGATCAAGGCAAATTTATCTGTCCTGGCGGCTAACTGTGGAACCAGTTCCGTAAATCGGACGCCAGGCAGAGTTGTCGGAATGGTCCCGAAAGGGCCGCGGTAATTAAGCGGAGCATCGGGCTTAGGATCGAAGGTGTCTAGGTGACTGGGAGCTCCCCATAACCACACAAAAACGACCGTCTTGGCACGTGCTTGTGCAGCCGCCTGTGCAATCTGCTCCCCGGTCAGCATTGCTGTCAGTGGTAATGCCGCACCGGCTTGCACAAAGGCTCGCCGGGAAACACCATCGCAACTTCGACTTTTGAATTCACCTAGTCTTAACATTACAGTTCTAATTCCAGATACGAATTGGTTGTTTCAACCTTTTAATTATAAAAAGCATTGCACCGGACTGCATGCCTTAAGTCTTCATCCGATATTTTTAATTATTGGTTAGAACGACTTCATCCCCCAGGCTGATATTTCCACCCCTGCTGCTACTAGCCAGCATGGTGTTGGTGGCTAGACGATAATAGTGATCAAATCGGTCAGAATCACTCCATTCCGGAAGGAGTCTCTTCCGGTTTTCAGCGATCGTATCCGCAAATCCAGTTGTGACGGTGCCAGTTTGGGGACAACGAGTTGGAACGACGCATCGTTGACAGGGGGCGGTTCCAATAAACTGAGCCGTACCAATATGAAATGGAATTTTATTATTAAATAATCGATCCTCCCAAAAGGCAGGAACGCCGGATACTTCGATGTTTGGTCTAAGTCGTTGGCGAATATCGTGGAGGGTGAGGTCCTTAAACCAGGAAGCCACTAGTTTCAGAGTTGCTTCGCTAATAATAGTGGGACCGTTCGCTTCGCGGTCATCGGGGAGCCCTGAAACTGAATTGTGCTCGAGCGATGCTACATTGGGTTGGAACTGTTGAACCCATTCAACCAGCCTTTGATGGTCTGTCCTTAAGTCGAAGAATTCCATAGCAGACTCGGCTGGTCGGGTAATCACCATACTGTACCAATCCTTATGGAATTGGCTTTCAAACTGATGGATATCAGCGTAATTTTTAGCGTTAAAGTATTTTCCATCTTTATCCACTAATGCCAGTTGCCTGTCGTGTTCCAGGGCACCAGAAGCAAGTACATCACTGAATTCTAAATCGATACCATCAAATGACTTTAATGGGTAAACGGTGATCTTCCCAACAAGAGGAACCATTACTTAACAGCCTCCGTCTCCACCGTTTCACGAAGTTGGTTGAGGTCGGCCTGTAGCTGATTCTCTGCATCGTCCGTTAAAAAGGGTGCCATCAATCGTCCAACCCCACTATAGAAACAGATGACTTCCTGTCGAACGATACTGTGATCACCAACTGATTTTAGATCCCATGTCGTTTGTGTTTTAAAAACTTGTGATTCTGAAGAGGTTCTTAGGTGGGTGCTGGGTAAAATAGCTTCGATCGTGATGGGAATTCGATGGTCTTTTTCACCGCCATCGAGAATCAGGGTTGCGGTATGCCCTGGTTGATTGAATTCATTATCTCTGAGTGAAACGGATTTTAAACTAGTTTGCCACACAGTAACCTTTTCAGAAGCATACAAGTAGGGAAAGATTTTATCAGCGGTCGAATTAATCTTCACTTCAGCGTGGTAAACATATCGCTGGCTACCCACAAACATCAGAATTGAGAAGGGTAGTGCGATTAACACAAACAACCAAAATATGATTTTGAATAGTTTGCGTTTAATAAGTTCCAGCATTTAATAATTACCTGCTGCGCCATTGACGCTTGCCTATACCACCGCGAATCTTTCCGTTCTGATGCTCCTCAGCCGTTTGTCCAAGAACAACATCGAACTCTGCTTCGAGTTCTTTCAGTGGCGATCCTTTGATAGGGTTGAAAGCTGCTACTAAGCTGTTGCGTGCTTTATCATCCTTAAGATTACGCCAAACTCCGTCACGCTGATTAAGAGGGGATCCTTTAATTAGTATTTGCGACGTAAAAACGCGATGACCATTAAGGCTTACAGCGATGTGAATGTGAGGAGTACGTCCCGGGTAAGGGACGGGTTTGATCGTTCGGAAGTAGTAGTTCCCTTTGGAGTCGGTAAGAAAGCGGCCGTAACCCTGGAAATTGGAATCACGTTTGTCGGCATTGCCGGTCCCGGCGTGTAAATAGGCTCCATTGTTATCGCACTGCCAGATTTCCACGAACGCGTTTCGCACGGGACTTCCAAGAGGAGATAGGATTTTACCATTCAGGTGTGTGATCTGGCCGACTCCGGGAGTGATTGAGTCATTGATGAGCAAAAGGTCGTTGTCCGTATCCAGTGGAAGCTTGTCAGGATAAAACGGTCCCTCAGTCGATTCAGCTGTTTTCACTAATTCTTCAGCATAAAGTCCTGGTGTCGTCATGGCTGCAGCCATAAATGCTGAGCCATGGATGAGTTTACGGCGATTGAGCATGATCAAAGTCCTTGGTGGGAGAGCTTTATTTCTTACATGCAAATTGTAGTAACCAGACGGTGCGCATGACTACCGCAGATGTTAAAAAAATGATAATTTTCACTCTGTTGTAGATGATCGACTGGGTAGCGAAATGGAGGTAGTCCGGGATGGTGAAACGTACCACTGAGGGAAACTCATTTAAGGGCTTTCGAAAAATGACCCCGGGGAAACAGGAAAGTGTGATTTACTCCATGATAAAAGAACACGCTAATTCAAGTGTTGCCACAAAAATATTACTTTGGATAGTCATCGTTGGTCTATTAACAGCGATGGTTTCCTTGTTGTTGCGGTAGCTATCTATCTTCCTATACTTTTCAAGTAGAACGTCTTAACGGTAGTTCACGCTTAAACTGAAGAATGGCATGAAGGACTTGACCACTCATTATTCAGTGGTTTAAAAAGAATAGACAATTACCTTTCCCAGGAATAATAAAAAACACCAGGCGATTACTAACGAGGAATAATAGCATGGCACTTACCTTAGCTCAGGCAAAAAAATTGGCGGCGAAAGCTCAGAAGGAAAAAGAACTTGCGGAAAAAAAAGCATTAGAGGCGGAGGCCCTCGTTGCACAAGCTATTTCGGATGCAAGTAGAGACGCTATTCTTGACTCACTTAAAAAAATGAATGAGTTTGCAGGACAAGTCGGTACGCTAGACAACGAACTGCAAAAAGAAATAAAAACAAAACTGCGTTCTATCGTAAGAAAATCATTTGGTCCTAAGTTCCGGATTACGAAAGTTGTAAAGGTTGGCAATAAACAATCTGTTAACTTTACAACGGAGGAAATCGTGACTGTCCTTAAGAAGGCAAAAGCATTTGGCGAGTCCAGTGGACTGCTTAAAAAAGAGATTGAAGCTATTCACGGCACAAATACAATCAATAAAAAAGATTGCATTTTTGATTCAAATGCATGGTCTAAACGAGACAGGAAAAAAATAAAAGACAACGGTAACAAGAAAAAGATGGTCTACTGGGTCCAAAAATAAAAATAGCGCCGGCTAAAATAATCGTTGTTGTCCCGTGGAAGACGTAGGCGGTAAAAAAGAGGTGCAATTGAGGCTTGGAAATGTTTTGAGGTAACCGAGCTGTTTGCGAAATAAATCAAATGTCTGATTGATCTGGTTGCCAATAATTCCTGTGCCAGACAGTCGCTCTCCGAACGCGACTGAATTGAGTTTGCCTCCGCGTACCTGACGAAGTCTGGAAAGTACACGTTCTTCCTGCAAAGGAAAATGTTGGTGCAGCCAGTCCAGAAAAATTGGTTCGACAGACAGCGGAAGTCGGAGCATGTTGCGTGCTGCGAAGGTCGCGCCGGCATCTCGGGCAGCCTTTAAGGTTTCAGGGATTCCGCTATCGGTGAGCCCCGGAATAATCGGTGCCACTAGGATGCCAGTGGGAATCCCGGCAGTACTCAGTGCTCGAATGGCTCGCAGCCTTGCTTGAGGTGTACTTGTACGCGGCTCCATTCTTCTTGCGATATTCGCGTCCAGGCTGGCTAGTGAAATAACCGGTAGGATCAGCTGTTGCTTAGCCATTTCATTCAGAATGTCGATATCGCGGGTGATCAGAGCATTTTTGGTGATGATGCGAATCGGTTGTCGGGCTTCCAGAGCGATCTCGAGGAGTTGTCGCGTTAGGTTCAGTTTGTTTTCGATGGGTTGATAGCAATCGGTAACGCCACTGAGCATGACGGGCTCACATTGGTAATTCCGGCGGTTGAGCCAGTCACGGAAGAGATCCGGAGCATTGCGTTTAACAATAATTCGTGATTCAAAATCTAATCCTGCATCGAGTCCAAGATATTCATGGGTTGGCCTGGCGTAGCAGTAGCTACATCCGTGGAGGCATCCTCGGTAGGGGTTCAAACTATAGCGAAAAGGAAGGTCCGGGCTGTTATTCTCGGAGACGACCGATTTCGAGGCATCGTCATAGTATTCAGTGTTTAGTGCTGTCTGATCTTGTTCCTCTCCTGGCAGCTGTTCGTAATCCTGTATTACATGTAGTGTTTCAAAACGATTCTCCGGACGTATTCCGGCACCGCGTCCACGATGCCGTTCTGCGAATGGTTCATCCTGAGAATTGCTCATTTCGTAATAGTCACTCGAAATTCAAATGAGGTGAGGGGGTACTGACTAACCTGCTTATTATCGTATTCCAGAATAGAGCTTTCCACACGTTGGCTGAACACAAGCTTACCAAGTTTCTCGGCTACTATATAAATGACGTTAGTTTCGTATAATGAAAATCTAAAATTCGGGCTGGTTCAAGGTGGACAGACCGGCAAATCGATTTAAGGAGAAATCAAGTGACCGAAGCCAATGAACCACTGGTAGGCATCATCATGGGGAGCAAGTCTGACTTGCCGACGATGGAGAATGCTCGTGAAATTCTCAAACAATTCGGTGTTGCTCATGAATGTCGGGTTGTCTCTGCTCACAGAACACCTGAGTGGCTTGTGGAGTATGCAAAAACAGCGGAGACGCGAGGCCTTAAGGTCATTATTGCGGGCGCTGGCGGAGCGGCTCACTTGCCTGGGATGGTTGCTTCACTAACGACATTGCCGGTCTTAGGTGTGCCAGTAAAATCTCGCGCATTATCCGGTTTGGACTCACTTTTGTCGATCGTTCAGATGCCAGGTGGCGTTCCTGTTGGGACCTTGGCTATTGGAGATTCAGGCGCGAAGAATGCAGCCTTATTAGCCATCCGCGTGCTGGCGAACGAATGTTCAGAGTTGCGTACTAAGTTGCAGCAATTCTCTGAGGAACAAACCGCGAAAGTCATGGAGGACTCCGTACTATGAGCCGAGCTATTTTGCCTGGCGCAACCATCGGTATGTTAGGCAGTGGGCAGCTGGGAAGGATGTTCGCGATAGCCGCCCGCAGACTGGGATATCGAATCCACGTATTTTCTCCGGAAAGCGATTCGCCGACTGGTCATGTTGCTGACCTTGAGGTCCAAGCGAATTATGACGATTTAGATGCGGTGGCCGAGTTTGCGCAGAATGTCGAGGTCGTATCCTTTGAGTTTGAAAACGTGCATGCCGCAACGATTGACGCGGTAGAACGTTACGCTCCGGTGCATCCGTCTGGTCGAGTCTTATATACAGCACAACAGCGAATTCGGGAAAAGACATTCCTGCGTAACGCCGGTATTCCCGTGACACCTTTTCGTGAAATCTATACCCAAGCTGAGATTGATCAGGTGACGGAGGAAGATGTTCCGGCAGTCCTTAAAACAGCGGCTTGGGGATACGATGGGAAAGGGCAGGTAAAGGTCGAGACGCTTAATGAGTTACAAGCAGCCTGGGATCAGATTGACAATGCAGAAGCGGTACTCGAACGCTTCGTGAGTTTTGACTGTGAATTATCAGTTGTTGCCACGCGTACTCACGATGGATCGATGGCTTTCTATGGTCCGATGGAAAACCGGCACCATAATCATATTCTCGATGTCTCGGTTACACCTCTGGACATATCTCCGGCAATGGCGGAAGAAGCTAAAGAGATTGCCAGGACAATCCTTACCGAGTTGGAGGTTGTTGGTGTCCTGTGTGTTGAGTTCTTTCTGACGACCGAAGGAAAACTGTTAGTCAATGAATTGGCACCGCGACCACATAATTCAGGGCACCTAACGGTGGATGCTCATTTGTCTTGCCAGTTTGAACAGCAAGTGCGGACTGTTTGTGGGCTACCTTTGGGGTCAGCGGAACAAAAACGCCCGGCAGCCATGGTGAATTTACTGGGAGACCTGTGGCAGGATGGTGAGCCAAACTGGAGGAATGCTTTGGCCGAACCCAATCTCAAGATGCACTTGTATGGAAAGCGAGAAGCTCGGGTGGGCCGAAAGATGGGGCATATGACGGTGTTGGCAGATACACCACAAGAAGCGGTGGAACGCGCGTTGGCCGCTCGTCAATCCTTAACCAATCGTGGGTAATTCAGAGGTTTACTATTTGGTCTGATTGCCCATGGAGCAAAATATCCAAGGCATTTTTGACACTGTTTCGACGAAGTTCAATCAAAGATTCCACCGAAACAAATGCTGCGTGAGGCGTGACAATGACACGTGGATCGTTATAGGGAGCAGTATTGAGATCCGGTGGTTCCGGATCCTGAACATCGAGTGCAGCTCCGGCAAGTTCACCGGCTTTTAATGCCGTTGCTAACGCAGTGGGGTCCACGAGTCCACCCCGGGCGGTATTCACCAGATAGGCCGTGGATCTCATGTTCTGAAATTGTTCTGCACCGATCATATGATGGTTAGTATCTGTTAGCGGAAGATGAAGCGTGATAAAGTCACTTTGTGAGATCAAATCCTCGAACGGTACTAACTCGATCCCCTCAACAGTTTTTGTCATGTCCTGACGAAAGCCAAGAACGCGGAAGCTCAGGGCATTTGCTAACTCAGCAACCCGTTTGCCGATATTTCCCAGACCAATGATACCAATGGTCTGTCCTTTGAGACGACGTAGTGGTGGAGTGACTTCCCTATCATACATTCCCGCCTTACTGTTCAGGTTGTATGTGTTGATGTGTCGACCAAGCGAGTAGACGGAAGCCAGCGTATGTTCGGCAACTTCCTGAAGACAGTAATCCGGAACATTGGTGACGGGAATACTCTGGCTAGTGCAATAATCAACGTCGATATTATCGAGGCCGATACCCATACGACTTACCACTTTACATTTTCCACTAGCCGCAATGACCGCTTCGGTGATATCGGCCCAGCAAGTAATGATGCCGTCACAGTCGTTTGCCAGAATACTTAACGATTCTTCGGATGAATCTGAGGCAATAACTAATTCAACTCCAGCCTCATCGCAGAGCTGTTGTTCAATGATGGTGTCTGGCCAGGCGACATCAGAAAGTAGTAGCTTCAAGCTGTTCATTAGACTACTCCATCCCGATTCCCGTGGCCCTCATAATGATCACGCCGATCGCGATGACAGAGCCTACCCCACATAATACCCCGATGATTAGAATCCAGGGTACTCCGGCGTTTCCGCGCCGGCTACGGGCGCGACGCGTTACCGATTTGGCATTTGGATGTGCGACGCTCGGGAGGTGAGCTGTAGGATTATCTACTCGTACGGGAATTGCCGTTTCGCCGGCGGCAGGATTTAAGGTCTGTGCACTCCTACCGACGGGAATAGCCGACGGACTTGCCATGGGTGCCATCCCCGGATGAGCGGTGGGACTGACTGGAATAGCTTGCTCGGCAATGGGAGCAGTTACCGGTTTTTGGGATCGTAGCTTTGCTTCGTAAGCCGCTCGACTATCCGCCTTTAGCAAGCAGAGTTTGGCCTGAGTAATTTCGTTCAGTAGACGCTGGGAATCATCACTGTTTGGTCCTGTCTGATAGGTTCTGACATGAGCCATTTGACGGTCAGCAGCATTCTCAATCACATCTGGATTTGATTCAAATTCCCCAATTCCCAGCAATTGATAGTGATTAGGAGGCTGTTGTTCCTGCGGGATCCCCAGCCAGATTCGATAGGCGTCAAATTTCTCACTCATCTTTAAATCTTTGAGAATATCAGGAAAATTCTGCTGATTGGAATGTTCTGGCAATAACAAATTCGGCAGAACATCTAAACTCAACTCAACAAAAAGGTCGAACTGTTCTATTATATCTGCTGATTTAGAATTGGAAGAATCAATCTGCCAATTCACTAACTACTTGGCAAGCCAGTAGCCTGTAGTCATCATTATTATATAAACCTTTGCCTGCTTTGGAGCAGGATTTGCGACTCTGGAGAGTATATCCGTGAAGATCGGTAATACCGAAATAGAAGATACTTTTGCCGAAGCATTCGGAATGAAATATGTCCGGTTGATTATTACCGCAGATGATGAGTATTGGCTCGAAGCTGGATTGAAAGAGCTTACCGGTTATAGTTCATCGGTGATAGCTTGTGATGCGGAAACCGGGGTCGAACAGTATTTGCCGGCAGAGGAAACGCCGGATGGTCGAATGGGCGCTGCGGTTCTGATCTTTGGATTCTCCACCGACGGTTTACAGAAAGCGGTACCCAACAGAGTGGGACAGTGTGTCATGACCTGTCCGTCTACGGCGGTTTACGATGGTTTGCCCGATGGCGACAAGCAAGTGGCTTTGGGTAAACAAATCCGATTCTTCGGCGATGGTTTTCAGAAAGCAAAGGTTTTGGGGGACGATCGTCACTGGAGAATTCCGGTGATGGATGGTGAGTTTCTGGTACAGGATATGCTCAACGTAAGAGCAGGCGTCGCCGGAGGAAATGTCATTCTTCAGGGGACCTGTAAAACCTCTGCGTTGGCTGCTGCTCGGCGTGGTGCTGAGGCTGTTGCTAAAACAGCAGGCGCTATTGCTCCTTTCCCAGGCGGTGTGGCACGCAGTGGAAGTAAAGTGGGTTCTATCTATAAAACTTTACCGGCATCGACTTCTGACGCCTATTGCCCAACTCTGCGTGGACGCGTCGAGTCCAAACTACATCCGGAAACAGTGGCGGCTTATGAAATCGTCGTGGACGGAGTTTCCCAAGAGGTTGTCGCTGAAGCAATGAAAGCTGCTATTGTGTCTGCCGCCGGCGAGAACGTCATTCGGATTGGTGCTGGCAATTATGGTGGAAAACTTGGGAAGTTCCATTTCCAATTGCATGAGATTCTAAAGTGAATCTAGCCAAAAAATAGTTATCCAGGAATGCGTTCCTGATGATTGAGTAACGCGTGTTAAATCAGCGCAGATGAAAACCACGTTCCGATTCCCAGAATCAGAACGTGGTTTTCTATCGTCTGTCAACTATCCCGAATGGAGGGGGGGATTTCGAGATAGATGATTTGACTTGTTAGTTACTGGTGGCTTCTCGCTGGGCCTTGTATTCCTGCATGACTGCTGCTTCGCGTTGCAGTTTCATTTCGCCAGTTGGAGCGAAGTATTGGACGTCGTCTGTGAGGTAGTGAGGACTGGGCAGTGTTTGACCACCGATTTGGCTTTGGCAACCAGTTAGAGCACTCAGACCTACAACGGCCAGAACAGTACAGGTTTTGAATAATAGTTGTTTTGATTTGCTGGACATGGTTCAAACTCGTTCCCCTTCGCTGTGGAAGAGGCTTAGGCATTGAATTAGAAATTCGGCTTTTGACTGGACTTCAAATCGTCTGTCGTCGTCAGCTTCTTTGACCTAATTGTCTGAAAACTCGATAAATATTTGGAAGTTAAGTTCGAGCCCAAACCGTTGATACCAGATTACCAGATAGGACAAATAGATAAGCTGGGGGAAACTCTCCTGATAAGCTGCGTAATTTACTGGAATTAATAGCGGTGCACTTTCTATCATTGATAGATGCCACTTAGTCACTGCTCTAACAATCTCCGATAATAGAAGTGGTGTGAAGTGCCTGAAAGGAGTCGATCGACTCAGTTTTTAATCAGGAATGCACAGATATTAGCAGGGGGATTGAAACCGATGCTGCCCATGGATTTCAACAAGTTCAGAATGAACCGTTCAGGTGATCAACGTTTGCGTATTGTCAATGCGATTGCAGTCGTGTGTTTGTTTCTGGCACTAAGTCTTTTTAATTCGACGGCCAGTTATGGACAGGGTTCATCTGGTTATCCCCGGCTGGACTATTGGGTTGCGATGTCGGAATTTTATGAAGGTGAATTCCGTTCTGCCGCGACTGGTTTCAACCGTACCTCTCGAATTAAATCTCCCGAAGGTGAATGGATTGATAGTATTTGCCACCGTGCCATGCTAGGTGAATGTTTCTATCAAATGGGGCAGGCTCGTATGGCATTACAGCAATACGATATGGCGTTAAGTCTGTTTGCAAATAATCCCCAGTGGATGCTGCGGTTGTACATGCCGAACGTACTTCCACAAAGCTTCCGTTCGACAAGAAAAGTTACCTGGGGACCTTCGTCACGCCAAATGGTCATGGGGAAGACTCCGGAGTCACTGACCATCTTTCGAGGCAGGTTAGATAATTTTTTGGTTCTGCAACAAGGTGGAACCGTGCAGCCTGCGATGTTAACTCCTATTAATGCGCGGGAGATTGTTCGTTGCCTTACACTGGCAATTCGACGACGGACAGAGTTGCTAGGGGTAACCTGCCGTCTATCCCCTCTGACAAATCGCGTTGTAGAAATTCTGGAACAACGACCGGCTGTTGCTAATCATTGGACGCAGGGCTGGGTTAGCTTGATGTTAGGTGTTGCCAAACATTCGGTGGGAGAATCTCAGGCGGCTGTCGCTGAACTACAGTCCTCCATTTCGTTTGGTCGCATGGATCATGAACTCTCCGGCCTTGCTTTGCTGGAGTTGGGGAAATTAGCTTTTGAGCAAAAACAATATCCACAGGCTGCGAATTACTTCAAGGAAGCCACCATTAGTTCAGCATTGTACAACGGTTTTGGTGTGATCGAAGAGGCTGTTCGCTGGGGCGTTAAGAATCAGTCAGCGGGTGATCTTCCCGGAAGCTTCCCAGGTCTTGCCGAAATCGCAAATTTTGCACGCCTTGAATCGGAATGGCTTGAGGCATCGACCTATGCCTCGGCTGCAGAAAGCGCTGTGGCAGCAGAACAGCACCAGCAAGCTGAGGCCTTAGTGAAGAAAACGCAGACGGTCATCAACCGGGCAGAAATGGGCGCTGGCGAAATGGGGGCTCGTTTGATGTTTGTGAGTGCACTCTCGGCATTTCAAAGACGTGAATTGGCTGCCGGCCAACAGGCGATGAGTAAACTGCTGACATTCCAAACCGATGCATCCCCGTGGTTACTTCAGATTGCTCATGCGGACGCGTTGTTTAAAAACGGCTCTATCACCGAACGAACGGCGGATCTTGTTTATGAAAGAGTATTACGAGATCCGGGGCCTCTCGACTGGATTTATAGTCCCCGGGATACTTTGAAGTACTTGTTGTCAGATCATGAGCTCGTCCTGGAGCGTTGGTTTGAACTGGCAATGAATCGAAAGGAAGTGGAACGCGCTGTTGAGATCACGGATAGAATCCGTCGTCATCGTTTTTATAAGACCTTGCCCATGGGGGGCCGCGTACTCAGTCTACGCTGGATTCTTGAAGGGCCCGAAGAGTTGCTTTCCAAGACCGCATTGCAACAGCGTCAGGCTTTGCTTAATAAGTATCCAAATTATCAACATAACCGTCAGGTGTTAGAGCAGTTGCTGACGAAGGTTGTGGACCTGCCATTGGCACCGCAGCAGGCAGATGACGTTGGGATTCAGCAGCAAACCTTCCCGATTCTTGCGCAAGGTACCGTGGCTCAGGAAACTTATCTCCAGCGTATGGCATTGGAACCTAACCCAACCGAGTTTTGTTTTCCTCCCCTATACAACATGAAAGAGCTTAAAGCTCAATTACCGCCTAATCAGGTAGTCATTTCATTCTTTGCCACAAAACGGACATTCTATGGGTTTATGCTTTCCAATGATAAGTATCAGAGTTGGAAAGTAGGAGCACCTGCTACCATCCTTGCCTCGCTACGAACGATGTATCGTCACATGGGGCATTTCGACGCCAATACGGAAGTGACCCCCGCAATGCTTGCAAAAGAGGACTGGAAACAGAGTCTGGCAACCATTCAAAATGCAATTTTTGGTAATGTTCAGGAAAATCCATTTGATGCGGGACGGCAGGTTGTCATCGTCCCTGATGGCTTCCTGTGGTATGTTCCGTTTGAATTACTTCCACTAGGTGAAAATCCTCTAATCGCAACCCATATGGTGCGTTATAGTCCAACCGTTTCGTTGGTACTTGGAGATGGACGGAATCAGCGTCCCATCACCCGAACCAGTGTCGTCGATGGCCCGTTTGCCCTGGAAGATGATGAGCAGCTTCGGGCAGAGTTATTAAAACGATTTACCGATCAAATCAACACGGCTGAAGTCCTTCCCGTGGAGTTTCCGGGTACCGGCGCTCAGTTAGGTCCTCTTAGCAATCAGCTGATTGTATTTCAGGATATGGCCGGCACGCATACACCAACTTATGAATGGTCGGTTACCCCAAGACGTGCTGGTAGTACACTCAATGACTGGATGAAAATTCCATGGAGTAATTGTGATATCATCTGTTTACCTGGATACCGCACTGGCGTGGAGTCCGGATTGAAGCAACATGCCGGCGGCAATGAGATCTTTCTGGCAACGGTCGGTATGCTGGCCAGTGGTTCCCGAACGGTGGCTCTTAGTCGCTGGCGAGTCGGAGGCGAATCCACCTACAAACTGATGGGAGAGTTTCTGGAAAAATCTCGTGATTTGCCAGTGGATCAGGCGTGGCAAGTAGCGATTAATACGATTCGGACAGGACAGTCAGCACCAGATAAAGAACCCCGCGCCCGTGATTTTGATGCTCCGATTGATACGTCTCATCCGTTCTTCTGGTCCGGATATATGTTGGTTGACATCTCATCTGCATCGAATGGTGCTGTCCCGATCGATGAGTTAAAGATCGAAAAAGAGGCAGAAGCTAATGCCAATTTGAATCAAAATCCGAATGCCGTTGCCAAGCCAAATGGAGGACAGGTTGGCAATAAGGTTATTCTGGGAAATCCAAATGGAGGACTCAATTTAAATCCAAATGGAGAGGGTAAAAAAGAGGACGACCCTGTGGAATTTAAACCACCTAATTTTCTCAAGGGAAACAAGTAGGCAATCGGGACTTACTTGACTTCAAATTTCCGGAAAATTGGCAGGTGTCTGTAGTACACCTCCAAACAACAGACGGCCATTGCGGTAGCATAAAGACGGCCTCCCTGACGATCATGATTTTCTTTCGGTGTCCAACTGCCTCGGCGATGTCCATCCGTGTGTTGTGTACCGACCAGTAATTCTCGCATTTGCTCATTCCACAAATCCCATTCGGGGCCACCGTAGTGGTGCATTACCTGGGTCCCGTAATAGAGGTAATAAATGTTCATCCCGCCCTGATTGGGTAAGTGATTGTCGATAAGGTAGTTAATACCTGTGTCGATGGTGGACGCATTACGCCCATGGCCCAAGTAATAGCGGCAAAGGATCGCTTCGGCGGTCATGACATGTGTTGGGGAAACCCGGGGTTGGTAGGCGTACAGTTGATTAGGTGCTTGAACACTGTTCAGGAACTGATTGGCTTTTTGGACAACCGAATTGGGAACTTGCAGACCAGCCGCTCGAGCCGACTGCAGCGCCATGATCTGCCATCCCACGACACTCGTATCGCCGGCCTGCCCCGGGTTATAACGCCAGCCGCCCTGCTGGTGTTGCGATGCAATAATGAAGGTAATGGCATTCTGAGCCGGTTGTTTCAGGCGTTGGTCCCCAGACATCATATAGGCTTCGCAGAGAACAATCGCAGCCTGCCCGTGCGTGTACATACGGGTATTACCTCGGGCTCCGGCACTCAGGTCCCCGTCAGTAGCCTGATTCTCCAACAGGTAGTCGAGCCCTGATCGCACTTCATCTTTATACATCCCCACAATATGTGTTTGTCCTGCTCCCAGGAATGGAAGCAACGCTAGTGAGGTTGCACCCGCATCTGTAATTGCCCGACCCGGATCCTGACATGTGCAGCCTGCTTGAGTATTGAATTTGTGTAAGCTCCAATACCCTCCCGGCTCCTGATGGCGTGCGAGCCACTCTAGGCCACGAGCAACGGCCGCTTCGGTTGCGGAGGTTCCTCCTTCACGTGCTACGACCTGTTTTCGAACTCGGGGGTCACGCGCGAGAATCGTTTTGTTAGTTCCCGTTGCCTCATTGATACGTCGTTTGACCGAATCAATATCCGGTAAATTAGGATTGTCAGTATCAAAGTCCTGCTGAAGTTGCTCTGCGACTTCGCGATCCTGATTCACCTTTTCCATTTCCTCAGGATTGTTAGGATCAATATTGTCGGGCGGAGGAAGATCATAATTGTCTTCTGCCTGTGGTGTGAGGTTCGTGACATTCCCTCCTTCTCGATCGGCGTCTCCTACAACGACCGACAATGTGATGTACTCGCCGTCATCGCTTTCAACGTCGTATAGTAGTCCCAGAAGGATGAGGACCATAATGTGTGCAAGCAGGCTGATGATCCAGGCGGGTGTCTGGTTGATCGCCCGACGAGTCCAATGTAGTTTGTCCTCGTACACCAGCATGGTGCGTAAACGGGAGGCCGCTTCACTAGGGACTGCGGCAGGATAGAACGGCAAGCTGGAGTCACGAGTGGTAGTTGCTTTGCGAAGTACCTGCGGCTCTTCACCGGCCGTCCGCTTCATTAATGATTTGACGGCTAATTCCTGTTCGGCACTGAGCAACACAGCCGTATCACAGTTCCAGCAATCCGCGACCATCAGCCAGTGACGGATGGTTACAGGTGCCAGGCACTCAGGACATGAGCACATAAGGCTTTCGCCGTCGAGCCAAATGGAACCAATACGCATCGGAACATTTGGATTGGTACCGACGGTTTCGGCAATAACATCCTCGCCAGGCCCCTCTTCGACAGCATCGGTCAGAGTGACATCCGGTAATTCGGAGACGTCCGGCAGCGGTAACTTGGACTGGAGCGAAAACGCGATCATTTCCGCACGATCATTATGCGCAGTAGGTCCCGTCATCGGGACTAAATCAAAATGACTACCGGAATCAGAAGACACCACAGAGCTCCAAAGAGTCTACAAAACGAACGCTTCCGCTATTATCTGTGACATGGCCTAATTGTTCAACGATCAAACAGCTAGGTTGATCCTTGGAGCTTGTCCGGCAGCGTCTCACAGCTTAGTCAATGTAACGACGTAAGATGACAGTTTTGTCGACGTTATGATTTTCACCAGGCTCAAAAGCGGCCGGAATACTACGGTCGATCATGTAAAATGCCCGGTGTCGGCGAACTTCACCACGATCATTACCAATTTCCGACCCCAACTTGTAGCCATCCGGATCATCTACAACTGTCACACCACTCGGGTTCACCGATGTTGGCGGTACCGTGGTCACTTCAAAGTATCCCATGGTAATCCACATTCCATAGACGTTGGAACGTCCCGTCACCAGGTTGTCGAGTCGTTGTACACTTTGGTATTTAAAAGTCGAATGTCGTCGGGTGTTTATTGCCGGATTGAGATAGTCCGTGTTGATTAGTAGCTGGGGATCGGCTTGATTATTCCGAAGAAGAGAAAGCTCCACGTCAGGTCTCCTCAGCGTAGTTAGAGGTACGATGTCTCCACTACCGGCGGGACGTATTGGATTAGTGAAAAATGACGGCATGTTTGCATTGAATGAAATCAAATTGCCACCAGCTCCACCATAACCGCGTCGTGAATCGATCCAATTTCTATAACTTTGGCCCGCATTTCCAGCCGTTGGACCCGCATGACCATTCATTAATCCCATATAAATTGCGGGATCAAAGATGGTATTCATATTAATCTTTCCAGGGTCTCTGAAGTTGGAAATTTTGTTGAAGGGTGGGTGTAGTTCATCGGTGCCAAAGCCAGAACCAAAGGTCAGTGGGTTGAGATAGGTGTAGGCCCCGGCAAATGGGCTGGGGGTATGTAAGTAATCAAAGATTCGTTGGAAGTTAGTTGCGTTATCTCCCGATTCAAAGAAATTCAGGAGGTGATTGTATTCTGTATTCGGACTACCCTCTCGCTGAGGTAATATTCCACCTTCTCGATCGACGTCTATTAAATCATATGGA
>Ga0315322_10001005_pt1 | contig 21707 bp, 18 predicted proteins | sample M110021515metaG_FD_203461 | JGI IMG/M metagenome (GOLD analysis project Ga0315322, IMG submission 203461) | Ammonia-oxidizing marine archaeal communities from Monterey Bay, California, United States - M1 100m 21515 | ecosystem: Environmental > Aquatic > Marine > Intertidal zone | place: USA...
AGTAACGGTTCACAATTTTTTATAATTACTGGCTCTAATGGCATTGACTTACCTGCTGACTATTCACTCATGGGTTCTGTAATCACTGGTCTTGATGTAGCTCTGGCTATTCAAAAGGTCCCGACAAGCACCAATGAAGTCGCGGGAATTTTCGCTTCAAATGTTCCGGTTGAAGATGTCATTGTTGAATCAATCACAACGAGATTAGCTTCCCAAGATGAGGTGAAAAGCTACCGAAATCTCGAATAGTAATTTGCGCAGATATGAAGTAAATCTCATTCCCCAAGGTACGAGGTCCTATAGATTTGTATGATCAGGTTGATGCCTGGTGACACAATGACTCAACCAATAGAACCGATCGATAGCCGATGGTCATTTCCACCGGCTCATACTGCCGACGAAAATGGTCTCGTAGGTGCGGGAGCTGATCTAGAGCCCGGCACATTATTAATGGCCTACAAAAACGGTTTGTTCCCGATGCCCTTGGGAGACACACTCGGCTGGTGGTCACCGGACCCGCGCGGAGTTTTACCTCTGTCCTACTTGAAAGTAGGTAAATCGCTCCGAAGATCATGCAAAGAATTCGAAATTCGAATCGATTGCAGGTTCGACAAAGTAATTGATCTTTGTGCTAATCCTTCTCGCCCTCATGGTTGGATTAATAATGAAATTCGGGAAGCCTATTTAAAACTGCATGAACTCGGATGGGCTCATAGCGTTGAAACTTGGCAGAATGGTGAGCTTTGTGGAGGTCTCTATGGAGTAGCCATTGGAGCTTTTTTTGCCGGAGAATCGATGTTTCATTCAGCACCCAACGCTTCCAAAGTAGCCTTAGTAGCTTTAGTAGACGCCATGAAAATGACTGGTGGCGCATTAATAGACATTCAATGGAACACACCACATCTGGAAAGCCTCGGGGCTATTGAAATCGAGCGGGACAATTATATCGAAATGCTTACCGAGGCGACTCAGCGACCTATGGCAGATGTTTGGTGTCAGCCAATGAACTTTAAGATGATTGACTCCTAAGCTCCTATCAGGCAAACATCTCAAAGGAGTTGTAGTGACTGGCCCAACCAGAAACGAGCGCGATCGTCCCTGGATGATGAGGACGTATTCAGGACATTCAACGGCTAAGGCATCAAACGAGTTGTACCGGAGCAATCTAGCCAAAGGTCAAACTGGTCTTTCTATCGCATTTGATTTGCCTACACAGACTGGATACGACCCGGACCACCCACTCGCGGCAGGTGAGATAGGTAAGGTTGGTGTTCCCGTGTGCCACTTGGGACACATGAAAACCCTTCTAGATGACATTCCCGTCGGGGAAATGAACACGTCAATGACAATTAATGCTACGGCAGCTTGGTTACTGGGTTTATACGTCGCCAATGCGGAAAACCAAGGCGTTAGTTCCAGCAGTCTGCGTGGCACTACTCAAAATGACATTGTCAAAGAATACTTAAGTCGCGGGACTTACATATTTCCGCCAGAAGCAAGTCGCCGATTGATTGTTGACATGATTGCATTTTGTTCAGAGCATATTCCTTCTTGGAACCCGATCAATATTTGCAGCTATCACCTTCAAGAAGCTGGGGCGACTCCAGTCCAGGAAATTGCATATTCTTTGGCCAACGCTATTGACATCCTTGACGCAGTACGAGACTCGGGTCAGGTGCCTGAAGACCGATTTGAGCAAGTAGTTGGCAGCATTTCATTCTTCGTCAACTCTGGGATTCGGTTCGTCGAAGAAGTCTGCAAAATGCGCGCGTTTACTTCTATGTGGGACCAGATTTGTCGGGACCGCTACGGTGTTAAAGATCCAAAAATGCGACGATTTAGGTACGGGGTTCAAGTAAATTCTTTGGGACTTACAGAGGCTCAACCAGAAAACAATGTTCAACGTATAGTTCTCGAAGCTCTCGGAGTTACTTTATCCAAGGGAGCACGTGCGCGTTCATTACAGTTACCTGCTTGGAACGAAGCCCTGGGCCTGCCCAAACCTTGGGACCAACAATGGTCACTTCGAATGCAGCAAGTTCTAGCCCATGAAACTGATCTTTTGGAGTATGAAGATATTTTTGATGGTTCAAAAGTTATAGAGGGCCTAACGTCCAAACTAATTGCAGAAGCTCAAACAGAACTCGACGATGTCATGTCTTTAGGCGGTGCTTTTGTAGCAATTAACGAACTCAAGGGTCGCCTAGTCGCTAGCCACACTGAACGGATGCGAAAGATTGAAGAGGGAACTCTTACGGTAGTCGGAGTGAATCAATTCATTGAAAGCGCGGAATCTCCTTTGACGAGCGAAGAGAGTATTCTGCGGGTCGATCCAGCTGTCGAAACAGAAATACGCGCTGACCTAGCTGATTGGAAGCTGAAAAGAGACGATATAGAAGTGAAAGCTGCTCTCAATGAGCTTCGGCTGGCCGCTTCAAGCGGTACCAACATCATGTTACCAACTATCGCTGCAGCCAAAGTTGGAGTTACAACCGGTGAGTGGTCTCAAGTCTTAAGAGATGTTTTTGGTGAGTACAGAGCACCAACTGGCGTCTCAAGCGCACGAAAGGGCTCAAGCACTCTTGCAGATGTTGCACAACTAATATCAGGCTTGCAACAAGGCCCGCCCAGACTGCTGGTCGCTAAGCCTGGCCTTGATGGTCACTCAAATGGTGCAGAACAAATTGCAGTCGCAGCACGTGATGCGGGTATGGAAGTTATTTATGATGGTATTCGCGTTACCCCCGAACACATAGCAGCAGCAGCGCGCGATGAAGATGTCGATATAGTTGGTTTGTCTATTCTCTCAGGAAGCCACCTACATCTCATACCTGAGGTTCTCGAGGCCTTGCGTAAGCAGGGAGTTACTGCCCCGGTAGTCGTCGGCGGAATTATCCCTCTAGAAGACCAGGGAGCACTCATCAAGGCGGGGGTCTCACGTATTTACACACCAAAAGACTATGAGCTTGCACAGATAATGACTGACATTGCTCAACTCGTCATTGGGGCTAGAGAAATTTCAGCCTGAATCACTATCATCGAACCAGCACTCATCTGCTGCAGGCAAACCTTGGTTATCTGCGCCGATAACTTTACCTGGCCATCTAATTTGGCCTGGTGTTCTAGATAACCGAGCAATTAGTCCCTGCATTTTTATACCATCAAGTTCAATCAGTGAACCCCGGTCAAGAATGTGAGGATCTTCCGCTATTTGTTGCATATTCATTACCGGTGCCGCAGCAGCCTGGGCATTTTGAAACTCGGCAAGTGCTTCTGCCAAAGTACGTCGGGCAACCCAATTGGACATTAATAAATCTAATTCTTCCCGATGGGCTATCCGGCCATCAAAACTCGCAAATCTTGCATCATCAGCAGCTCCGATCAAATCCATCACTCGGGCGGCTACTGAATCACTCGAAGTACTTACTGCTAACCATCCACCATCCGATGCTCGATAAGTTCCCCTCGGCACGCTATATGCAATGCCAGAACCTAATCGTTCTTGCAAGTACTGTTCGCTATGCCAAGCGCTCATCAATGGCCCCATTATTTGCATCATCGTTTCTAAAAGGTTGACGTCTACGCTTTGCCCTCCGCCACCATGAATCGCTACCAACGTAGCAAAAGCTGCGGCTAAGCCCGCTAACTCATCTGTTAAAGCTATTGGAGGAAGAAGCGGCCCTCCTTCAGGGTCACCGTTTATAGCTGCGAAACCACTCATTGCTTCCGCTAGCGTCGCAAATCCGGCTCGGTCTCGGTATGGACCAGTTTGCCCGAAACCAGTTAACCGGGTGATTACTAGTTTCGGGTTTATAGCAATTAGCTCGTCTGGGATCAGTCCAAGGGCTTCTAACTTACCTGGTCGAAGATTCTCGATAAGAACGTCAGCAACACTCAACATTTTCCGCAGGGTCGTTAAATCATCTGCTTTTTTAAGATCTAAAGTTACCGCTCTCTTGCCACGATTAACTAGCTTCCACCAGAGAGTTTCACCATCAGATGCACGCCATCCAATATTTCGTACTGTATCTCCCGATGGGCGTTCAACTTTTACTACATCAGCACCAAAATCAGCTAAGTAGCGCGCACAATGAGGGCCCGCAAAAACGGTTGAGAGGTCAATGACCTTAAGATCGGCGAGTGGCATTAGCTAGAGACTGCCGCGCAAACAGTTAGCGCGTCAAACCGGTGCTGAGGTTCAAACACAACTTAAGCATTAGTGAGCGGCGAATTTAATAGTTTCTGACCGGCCAAGTACTTGTTTCATTCCACCATCGACCACTGAATTTCCATTGCGACGCGTCGGGAGCAGAATCAACCGTTTTAGGTTTCGGCCACAAAATTTCGAGTGCTGCACCGATTGCTGCCGCCTCTTCGTCTGTAGGGGCAGGAGTCATGCCTTCAATAGAAATTGGATTCATAGTGGAATGTTTCCGTGTTTACGTTTCGGCAGATCTTCACGCTTTGTTGCGATCATCCGAAAAGCGGCAATCACTTTCCGACGAGTTTCTACCGGATCGATAACTGCGTCAATGATTCCCCGTTCAGCGGCCACGTAAGGGTTTGCATATTTCTCTGTGTAATCGTTTACAAGTTCTTCTTTTCTCGCCACTGGGTCTGCAGATTGCTGCAGTTCACGACGATTCAATATTTCAACAGCTCCTTGTGGGCCCATTACCGCCAGTTCTGCTGTTGGCCAAGCATAGGAGACATCACAACCAACTGATTTGGAATCCATCACAACGTACGCACCGCCATACGCCTTTCTAGTTATGACTTGAACTCTTGGCACCGTAGCTTCGCAATAGGCATACAAAAGTTTGGCACCATGACGGATAATTCCACCATGTTCTTGATCAACGCCAGGCAAAAAGCCTGGCACATCTACGAAAGTTAGAAGTGGGATATTGAAGGCATCACAGAAGCGAACAAATCGGGCAGCTTTCTCGGAAGATTCAATATCTAACACGCCAGCCATTATCATCGGCTGATTACCCACGACCCCTATCGACCGCCCATCGATTCGAGCGAATCCACAAAAAATAGAACCGGCCCAACCTGCTTGATATTCCATGAAATCGCCGTCATCTACAACTTCAGCGATTACGTTTTTCATGTCGTAGGGGACATTGGCGTTCTCTGGAAGGACGTCTCTTAGCGAGGGGCAATCACGATCAGGGTCATCGATGCAGTCCGCTAGAGGTGTGCCATCAATATTGTTCGATGGGAGGAAAGACAACAAGTACTTCACATCATCCAAAACTGTCTTTTCGTCGGGAGATACAAATGAAGCAACTCCAGATTTCGTACTGTGAGATCCTGCACCTCCGAGCTCTTCTAACGTCACATCTTCCCCGGTAACCGTTTTGACAACATCGGGCCCCGTAATGAACATATGACTGGTATCGCGCACCATGAAAATAAAATCTGTCATCGCCGGTGAATAAACGGCTCCGCCGGCGCATGGCCCCATAACCACACTGATTTGAGGAATTACCCCAGAAGCTCGCACATTACGCCTAAAAATGCCGCCATAACCAGCTAATGAAACAACACCTTCTTGGATTCGCGCCCCAGCACCATCATTTAAACCAATCATCGGTGCACCCACAGATTCCGCTAGGTCCATCACTTTGTGAGTTTTTTCAGCAAAAACTTCACCCAGAGCCCCACCGAATACCGTGAAATCTTGGCTTGACACAAAAACCTTTCGGCCGTCTATTGTGCCCCACCCTGTAATAATGCCATCGGTGTAGGGCCGTTCATCCAGACCAACATCATGGGCACGGTGGCGTGCTAGCATATCCAACTCATGAAAAGAACCAGCATCGAGTAAGTACTCGATGCGTTCTCGAGCAAGCATCTTTCCTTTTTCTTGTTGGCGTTGGACAGATCTTTCTGACCCTGCGCTCAGAGCTGCACTCCGACGATTTTCAAGATCAAGCAAACGTTCAGACATATTTAGATTAGCCACGAGGTCTGATCGTAGCGTCCTATTCAGTATCGTCCCATTCTCATTCGCTCAATTCGGGAAATGGTTGCTTTTAAAAACTTTAGTGAGGTTGATTAAGTTCGATCATATTTCCTGCTGGATCGAAAAAAAAGGTCTGTTTGGCAGACGTACCTGGAAGTGGTTTCGGGTCTCGAACTTTGACCCCCTTCTCTCTCAGCTTTAGAACAGTCGCATTAATGTCCTCCACCCGAAAGGCCCAATGCTGACCTTTAGGAGGTTCCCAATTTTCAACTTCAATCAAATGCACTTCAGCTCCTCCTGAAGTTCGCAGCCAACGGCCGTTGAAACCGAAGTCAGGCCGATCAAGGACTTCCATACCCAGAACATCCGTATAGAAAGGGGCCGTGCCCTCAACGTCTGCAACATTTATAGACACGTGATGAACTACTCCTAGTTCCATTTCAACCCCTTAGGCATTTCAGAAACAAGCTTCGTAACTCGTTCAAATAAACTTGGTGCAGAGATACTCTCACAGATATCGGCAAAGTTACTCCTTGGTCTTTCCCATCGCAGCTCATCAACAGTTTTACTAACCGGAGCATCTGTTCGAACAGTAGCTATTTTCTTAAAAAGAAGCGCTAATTTTTTATTGCTAGCCAAAACATTAGCTAGCTTTTCTCCTCCGCGAACAGATACATCCCAATCAGCATAATTCGCAGGGATTTGTTCAATAGTCTCATACTGGCTTAAAACCAGAGCACTCGATTTAGGCCCCCAGCCTTGGATACCCGGAAAACCGTCAGCGCTATCGCCAACAAGTGCCAGGTAATCAGGGATCGAACAGGGGGCAACACCAAACTTATTTTTGATTGCTAGCTCATCTAAGACAACATCTTTACGTCTATCCCACTGCACTATGTTGCCGCCGACACATTGCCCTAAATCCTTGTCCACAGTGCAAATAAAAATTTTGTCAACTCGCAAATCTGTTTGGGCCATTAAAGCACCGGCAGCTAACCCATCATCAGCTTCAAACTCGACCATCGGCCAAACTGGAATCCCTAAAGCTAATAACGACTCTTCTAGAGGTAAAAACTGACATAAAATTTCTGGATCAACAGCCGAGCCATCTTTATAACCATCCCAAAGCTCATTGCGGAATGAAGTAACTACATGATCCGTTGCTACAGCTATATGCGTTGCTCCGTTCTCAAGGAGACTAACTATGTTTCCAAGAACACCTCTGAGCGCCCCTATCTCAATTCCACTTAAAGATTTTTTCGAAGGTACGGCATAGAAATATCTAAATAGCTCATACGTTCCATCAATAAGATGAACATCCATATTACCTCATCTGCAATTGAATGGACTTAACCTGACCTTAGCCGTCTAACCTATAGAAGACTTAATAACTTTTATAGGGGGACTCACCATGAAGGTGCCGTTCACAATTGCAGATTTCTTGTATCGGGCTGAGAACGCCTACTCTGAACGAATCGCCTTGGTTGATGAGCCTGGAGCTCCCGGAGGCGATCTAGGCGAATTAACCTGGAGTCAATTCGCTCAAAAAGCTCGTAGCCAAGCGGCCAAGCTAGATCAACTAGGAATCGGGCAAGGCGAGCGAGTCGCAATGGTTTCGCAAAACTCAGGTAGACTCATGACTTCTTTTTATGGAGTTTCGGGTTATGGCCGTGTTTTCGTTCCCATCAATTTTCGCCTCAGCCATGATGAAATCGAATACATCATTGACCATTGCGGGGCATCGATGCTTTTGGTTGATCCGTCGATGGAGGATATTTGCAAAGACATCGACGTTGATCATTTCGTCGTCATGGGAACCGACTCAGATGACCAAATGTATCTCGACGGCGTAGAACCAATAATTTGGGAACCCGATGAGGATGCTACAGCTACAATTAATTACACCTCCGGGACAACAGCACGCCCAAAGGGAGTTCAACAAACTCACCGTGCTTTGTGGGTAAACGCAACGACTTTTGGCTGGCATGCCGGTGTCAGTGATCGTGATAACTATTTACATACCCTGCCGATGTTTCATTGCAACGGATGGGGAATGCCTTATGCCATAACGGGGATGGGTGGCAAACACGTTGTTCTTCGAGAGGTACGCGGCGAAGACATACTGAAACGTGTCGAAGAGCACAATATTACTCTTATGTGCGGTGCTCCGGCCGTAGTGTCTGCAGTTCTTGAAGCAGCACAAAACTGGCCGGGAGAGATACCTGGTAAGGGCCGTGTTCGAATGGTCGTAGCAGGAGCTCCCCCACCCACCAAAACTATTGCCAGAATGCAAGATGAGTTAGGATGGGAATTTATTCAGATTTATGGCCTCACGGAAACAGCACCGTTACTGACTATGAACAGGACCCGCGCCGAGTGGGACCACCTTGATCCAGAGGAGAAGGCGCGAAAGCTAAGCCGAGCAGGTGCTCCCGCAGTTGGTGTGAAAATAAAGATTGATGACCAAGGAGAAATTCTTGCCAGGTCGAACGTAGTACTTGAAGGTTATTGGGAGCAGCCACAAGCAACCGCAGAGGCTATTGTCGATGGCTGGTTTCATACCGGAGATGGTGGGACCTTAGATAACGAGCACCATCTAACTATTTCCGATAGAAAAAAGGACGTAATTATCTCTGGCGGAGAGAATGTATCTTCAATAGAAGTTGAAGACGTTCTTTTTGGCCATCCGTGTATAGCTGAAGTTGCTGTTATCGGTGTTCCGCATGAAAAATGGGGAGAAACTGTTAAGGCACTGGTCGTTATCGCCGAGGGTGAATCTGCAAGTGAGCAAGAACTTATTGAATATTGTCGCGAAAAAATGGCGCATTACAAGTGCCCCACATCAATTGAAGTACGAGATGAACTTGCTCGGACAGCCACAGGAAAACTTCAGAAATTCAAGCTCAGAGCACCTTATTGGGATGGGATGTCCAAGCAAATAAACTAGGAGTTTTCTGGATACCGAAGTTTATGCCGTCAAACAAATTCTCTAAGAGTATCAACTCTTAGAGTTGATGCTCTTAGACTTATAGTAATGGCGCTAGAAGATACTCAACAACTCCCCGAACGCCAACTTGCCGTCCAATGGAGAGTTGAAGCTCTTGCAGCAGAGGCTGAAATAAGTGTCGATACAATCCGTTACTACCAAAAAATAGGGATACTACAGCCGCCTGAGCGAGTTGGTAGAATAGCTATTTACAACACTACCCATCTAATGCGATTAGCTAAGATTCGGGAGCTTTCGCAAGCAGGATTCTCACTCAATCAAATAGAACGCCTAGTAGACACTGACCGAGACCCATTATTTGGGGCTCTACAGTCCACAGACACCACTCTTTCATTGCAACAATTAGCAGAGATTTCTGGATTTCCACAAGAAATCGTTGAGTTAGCAGTCGATGCAGGCCTTATCACCTCATTACCGAATGACCCAACCAGATTTAATTCAGAAACACGTGACATGTTGTCTGCTGGCTCAGCACTTCTAGCAGCTGGTTTACCTCTAGATGAGTTACTGCAATTAGCAACGCGCCACGCAGAAAATGTGGAAGAAACGGTAGATGATGCAATTCGTCTTTTTCAGAATTATCTGAAGCCGAACGATCGAGACCAGCGCTCTGAAATCGTTGCTAATCTTGTTCCTCTTGTTAGCGACCTTGTGGGAGGTCACTTTCGCCAGACGTTAATAAACCAAGCAAGCACCCGTCTTTTACGAACAAATCCTGTTTTTGAAGACGGAAAGGAATCACAGGTAAACCACTCGGGAACTCCAGAACGTATTCACACGAGTTTCAAATTTATTAGAGAACTTCGCCCAGGGTGCAACGCATTGGCAGTCTTCAATGCAGCGAAAGGCTTACCGCGCGCATTTTGGTCGATTCCTGAATCAGGAATCAGTATGACCGCTATTGGCGAAATTTTTTCAGCTTCCTCCAGAAGCCACCAAGAGCGATTCTCAGATATCTCTGCAGATATCGGCAAACTTGATCTGGAGGTCACCGGTGTAGATGGGCCACCGGAAAGTGGACCACTACTGATAGGTGGCATTGCTTTTTCCGATCAGCAAACTGGTCGTCCTCCCGATTGGAACTCATTCGGAGCAGGACGTTTAGTTCTTCCAGCATTGCTTATAGCTGAAACTCCTGATGGTACATTTACCACTCGATGCGTAGAAGATGATTACGAATATTTACTTGATTCTACCTATCTACCTTCAGCGCTAGGAGAAGTCACAGAGGTAAACCATCAAAAGGACCCTGACTATGAAGATCTAGTTGCTGCCGCATTAGAAACAATCGCTTCAGGTGAACTGGACAAGGTCGTCGCAGCGAGGTCACTTTGTATTTCAGGCACTTTAGATGAGACTGTCATTCTCAAACGTCTCTGTGAAAGATTCCCTAATTGCGCCACCTTCGCTTTTGACTATGGTGGCCCTATTTTTTTGGGGGCCAGTCCTGAACTTCTCATATCTAGAAACGGGTTAAGAGTAGATACCATGGCCCTAGCAGGCAGCCGTCCACGCGACCAAGACTCAAATATTGATGCCCAGCTTCGTGAAGAGCTTATTACTAGTGTAAAAGAGCGACGCGAACATCAAATCGTTGTTGATGATATACGTGCGACTCTGCGCAACGCAGGCGTTCTACTTGATGGCAATAGCAGCACTGGGGTTCTTCAACTCAAAAGAAATCAACATCTATCAACACCCATAGGCGGTGAGTTGACAGCTTTCACTAGCACACTCGATTTAGTTTCAAACCTGCACCCAACTCCAGCGGTCGCCGGCTTACCGAGACGTTCCTCGCAAGACTGGATTAACCATAACGAAAGTTTTGATCGCGGCTGGTACGCAGGCCCAGTTGGATGGCTGACCCTAAATGGTGCTTGCGAATTTCGAGTTGCGTTGAGATCAGGGCTAATGCAGAAAGACGACATAATGTTGTTCGCCGGCGGTGGGATAATTGAAGGATCAGTTCCTTCTCATGAGTTGGCCGAAACAAGCATAAAATTTGAAGCCCTGCTCGGGGTACTAGGACTTTCAGAATGACGCGCGATCCATATCTAGCTGCCACCGCTTTCTTTACAGAGCTCCTTGACCAAGGATTGACTGACATATTGGTATCCCCTGGTTCTCGATCTACTGCTCTCGCGATAAGTGCCCAAAAAACTATTGGCTTTAAGGTCATGGTTCACCTAGATGAACGATCTGCTGGTTTCTGGGCCCTCGGTATTGCTAAGGCTTCAAACCGGCCCGTAGTTTTAATTTGCACTTCAGGAACAGCAGCCGCAAATTATTTGCCCGCTGTGGCTGAAGCTCACTTCAGTCAGATCCCCTTGATTGTCATCACTGCCGATCGCCCTCCAGAACTCCAGAATCGAGGAGCTGGACAAACAATCAATCAGTCGGGAATTTATGGTGCGCATGTTCGTTGGGCCTGTGAACTCCCTATCGCTAATGACGCTTCTCCTGAATGGTTTCAATCAACCGCCGCCCGATCATTTCAGATCGCGACAGGGCCTCACCCTGGCCCAGTTCACCTGAATTGGCCATTCCGGGAGCCACTCGAACCAATTAATCAAGCTTTACCCAAAGTTTCGAGTAAGCCAATTGTGTTAACTCGACATGCAAGTGTGATTAACTCCCAGGTATTAGAGGCTCTTCAAAACATTGCAAATCATGAGAATGGGTTAGTGCTAGCAGGTCCGATGACTCAGAACCTGTCAGAAGCTGTCTCTAGCTTTTGCATCAAAACCGGATGGCCTCTTTTAGCAGAACCACTCTCTCAACTAAGGCGTCAGCTTCCAGGAGTCAATGTTATTTCACATTATGACCACTTACTGCGGACGAATTGGGGAGAGCGTCACGCACCAACAGCCGTAGTACGAATTGGCCAGCCAATGACTTCTAAACCGCTGAGACTTTGGCTAGAGCGGCACCGTCCTCAACATTTACTTATTGGCGATGGAGTTGCTTGGACTGATGCAAGTACAACTGTAACTGCGTTATTAGACACAAGCACAGAAATTTTAGGTCAGGTGTCTGGGACCGGCGGCTCGCAAGATTGGTCCAAAAAATGGGTCGCAGCTGACAACGCGGCAAGCGCCGCGATTAATGAAGTTTTAGATACTGGACCATTACTTGAGGCATCGATAGCTCGGGAGTTCGGACGGATTCTTCCTGACATGGCAGTTCTATATGTGTCGAACTCGATGCCAATTCGAGATATCGACTCTTTTTTCGAGGCCAACTCCTCCAACTTAACGTGTTTTGGTAATCGAGGGGCAAGCGGAATTGACGGACTGATTTCTTCAGCTGCTGGAGTAGCCTCAACCGGGAGAACTACCATTCTATTTACAGGCGACCTAGCTTTTATTCACGACGTCAGCGGTTTGTTGGCTGCTTCGCAACACAATATCGACCTCACAATCGTGGTGTCTAATAACAACGGCGGAGGTATTTTCTCTTTTCTGCCCATAGTAGAAAACCTTGATGCTCAAAATTTTGAAAAATTATTTACAACACCACAAAAGCATTCGGTCGAAGACTTGTCGAAAGTCGTTCAAGCTGACTACACCGCAATCTCTTCCCTATCCGAACTTAGGGCTGCTTTAAAGCGTTCCACCAAAGGCTTGCGAATTCTTGAGATTATGGTCGATCGAGATGCAAACCTCAAACAACACCATCAGATTACATCTTCGGTAAGCGCGGCAACTGATTGTTTATGAGGCACAAAGTAGACATCGATGACATCTCATTGGCCTATGAATCAACTGGAACAGGGCCATTTCTTATACTAATCCACGGCTTCACCGGGAGCTCATCTACCATGAGCCATTTATGTGAAGCACTTGCTCCCTACAGAACAGTTTTAAGTGTCGATTTAATTGGGCACGGGAAGTCTGATTCTCCTCAACAGGTAAACCACTACACAATAGAAAGCAATATTGCTCACCTACAAGGCATCATGCGCCATGCAGGCGCTATAAAAGCTGATTTCATCGGCTATTCGCTCGGCGGCAGAATAGCTCTCTCCCTCGCTCATGCGTTTTCGAATACGGTTGAGTCCTTATTTCTGATCGGAACTAGTCCCGGCATGAATAGTAACGAGGCGTTGATCCGAAAAATTTCTGATTCAGATTTAGCTTCATTGATAGAAAGTGCTGGTCTCGAAGTTTTTGTAGATCAATGGATGCAGCTACCGATTTGGGAAAGTCTTCAAAAGCGAATCGGACCTGCTAGGTGGGAAAAAAGCCGAGAGCAGCGGCTAGCAAACTCGTCGATAGGTTTAGCTAATAGTCTTCGAGGAAGCGGAGTCGGCTCAATGCCGCCGTTACACAATTTCCTTCACCTAATTACTAACTGCGTACATCTAATTGCAGGAAAAGAAGACCCAAAGTTTTCACGCTTAGCGGAAGAAATGAATCAACTTTTCCCAAATGGACAAGTGCATTTAGTTCCGAATGCCGGACACGCAGCTCACCTTGAACAGCCAAAATTTGTGTCTGAATTAATCATAAAGGCTCTGAAGTGAAGCTCAGCCTTACTAGTGATGAGCTTCAACTTCGAACACCGTTACTTACTGCTCACGGAAAAATCGAAAAACGTGAGATATTAGTTGTTACTGCAACTCAAGACAACGTTTCTGGTAGCGGGGAGATAGCTCCACTGCCAGGATTCGGCTTAGAAAGCCTAAAAGAGGCTTCTGTGTCATTGCAGACTTGGGTAAAAAGTGGATCTTTTCCTTCTTCTCCGGGGGCTGCGGGAGCCGCTTCCTGCGCCATCACCCAGCTAACGGCGGCACTCGAGGGTGTGTCTCTCGATGTTTTTCTCAGTTCTCGAATTCTTTCTAATAGAGATCTGTCAGTTCAGTCGCTGATAGCGGCTAAAAGTATTGGCGACGTGGAAAATATGGCTCAAATTGCCGTAGCTAATGGACACAAAGCAATCAAACTAAAAGTCGGTGCACTCTCGGAGATTTCAGACATAGCTCGGATAACAGCAGCACGTAAGACTATTCCTGACGAAATTCACCTGCGTCTAGATGTCAATCAAGGTTGGAACTTTTCCAGCGCCAAGAGAGTCTTAAAGGCCATCGGCCACCTAAACATTGATTATGTTGAAGAACCCACGACCAACTTGTCAGACTACAAACAGCTCCGATCGGTATCTGGAGTTAACCTCGCCGCTGATGAACATCTATCAGAATTAAATACCGCAAAGAATGTTATCCAGTCCGGCCTTATTCAAGTTGCCATTATTAAACCAACAGTGTTAGGTGGTCCACAAGCCGCCTACAACCTTTCGAAGAATGCACAGGAACTTGATATTCGATGCGTTGTGTCATCTTTCATAGATGGACATGTCGGCTTACGAGCAGCTAGAGATCTAGCACTAGCAATAGCTCCCACGGAAACCCACGGAGTAGGAACCGGGGCCTTGTTCTCTGACTCGATGCCTTCAGATGTGCTTCCTCAACATGGCTTTCTAAGGTCTCCTAATTAAGTACAAATTTCTACCGCTCCACCACAGATGGGGTTTCTTCTCAGACTCCCGTGTCGTTAGCTCAACTTGAGCAGCTAAAAAGCACAATATTCAGAGCAAAGATTTTTTGACTTTGCCAAGAGCCGTTTTCGGTAAACTCTTTCTTAGCTCTATCTGCCTTGGGGCACAAAAAGCTGGCAACGTTTCTTTTACGTGCTCGCGCACTTCATCAAGCGATGGAATGGCTACACCCTTAGCAAGAACTGCTACGACTGTAACTTGTTGACCCCATTCCGAGTCAGCCCTTCCCACCACCACACATTCTTCAAAAGCATGAAAATTCGACAAAGCTTTTTCAACAGATAACGGCCACACGTTTTCTCCGCCAGTAATAATCATTTCACTATTACGACCAAAAATTTCCAAAATTCCATCAGAGCCGATTGCTCCACCATCTCCGGTTCTATACCAACCCTCGCGAGTAATCGGTAACGAACCATCTCGATAACAGCGCATGAGCATTGGGCACCGAAGTTGGACTTCGTTGTCAACTATCCGAAGCTCTACTTGATTTAAAGGCACTCCATCATAGACGACTCCACTACCTGTTTCAGTCATCCCGTAGGTAGTTACAACGTTTATCGGCCGATCAGCTGGCACTGCTGAGCCACCCACCAACACTCGTCGGAAATGGCTGCTATCGATGCGCTCCATCGCAGTTGGAACAAGTGAAGTTAACGTAGCGCCGCGCTCAGCAGCAGCAATTACCCGATCCTTGTCGAAGGATCCATGGGCTTCAACTGGAGTGCCCGTGTGCAGCGCTCGACAAATGACTGACAAACCGCCGACATGAGATACCGGAAGACATGAAAGCCATTTATCTCGGCTTGGATCAACTTTCAAAAAAGCGCTCGTAGCCTCTGCGCTTGCCACAACAGCTTCATGCGTTAGAACAGCACCCTTTGGATTACCTGTGCTGCCACTAGTAGCTACTACAAGGGCATCTCCAAGCTCGACTGGATAGCCATGCGTCTTAGTTTCCCCAGAAACATCAATAATTTTTGACGCGCCCATTTCCGATATCAAGTGCTTCTGCATTTCCAATGGAAATCGTAAATCTACAGGGAATACCGCATCGCCATTATCCCATGCGCGCCTTAATTCTTTCACGAACTGAGGCCCACCAGGAAGAGCTATGGCAACAAGGCGATTCATGCTTTCGAAGCTATCTGGTTATCCCAAAGCGCGTGCAATCAGAATTACCGTCGAAAGTGCTATAAGCACCGTTATCAAATAATCGAACCCTGCAGGCTTTATTCGTCGACCGACATAGGAACCGATCGGAAGTAATATGCCAACGATAATCGAAGCGAGCGCACCTCCGAATAGTCGACTCACTGTCCAATTGCCAGTCAACGTAATAGTTATTATCTGTGTCACAGCTGCCGGTAGAAAAACTGAGGACGTTGAAAAGATAAAGCCTTGCCTATCAAGCTCATACCCCTGGAACCAAGCCGCTACAACCGGTCCTGAAATTCCTATAGCTCCTTGGCTGAAACCACACATGGCTGCGACGAACACAAACAGTTTCTTTCTGGTTTGTGAATCCCAAATAATTGCTTTCTTACCGATAAACCGGCGACTAAGAAAACATAATAGGAGAACCGCCAGAATTAAGAGCAACCACCTTTCATCAATTTTCGACAATGCCCACGCGCCAGCAGCAGCACCTCCACAGCCGACTATTATGAACGACAATAAATTTTCAGGTTTTTTAGCTGACCTGTGCTCATATACGAGGGCCGCGTTGCTCAACGCTGTCGGGAATGCCATCACTAGCACTGCTTCTTCAATACCCACAAAAATAGTGATCACCGGAACAGCTATTAATGGCAGCCCTAAGCCAGTCATTCCTTTTACGGCTGCGCCAACAGCCACAGCAACGGCAACAATCAAATATTCGCTACCGTTCATACAGATAGCAACGCGACAGCAACCTGTCCAGCCACCATCGCGTTATTTTCTGCTAACGCTAGGTTCGCTGGGATACTTTGGCCACCGGTCGCCTTAGCAATCGAAGCAAGAACTACTGGAGTGATCTCAGGCCCCTTTAAGCCAAGTCTTTCAACATCATCTAAAGCAGCTTCCAATGCTTCCGCTACCAAACTTGGATTTATTTCGGCATCAATTGGAATAGGCACTCCCAATAAGGTTCCACCTTGCCCTAAATTTGTTCTAGTTCGATGAACTATCGCCACTTCAGCTACATCATCTAACCGGCTAGAAACACTTAAACCCGAACTGCGTAGATAAAAAGCAGGGAAAAAATTAGTCTGCCAACCTAAGACTGGCACAGATAATGTCTCTAAATACTCTAGTGTTTTAGGAAGGTCGAGAAATGATTTAGCTCCGGCGCTGACAACTAAAACCGGATAATTAGAGATAGCCAAAAGATCTGCAGAAATATCCCCGGTAACGTCCGCTCCCCTATGCACGCCACCAATTCCTCCCGTCGCAAAAACCTCAATTCCCAAGGAACTCGCTATAACCAAGCTCGCCGAAACAGTCGTAGCTCCAACGCTCAACTTTTTTGCTGCTGAAGTTGAAAGATCTCTCGCTGCTACTTTTGTTGTCGATTCTAAAATTCTTTCGTGAGCATCGGGATTTACGCCGGCACACAACTCGCCATCTAAAACAGCAGTCAATGCCGGGACTGCCCCCTCTTTACGTACCGCCCTAATACAACGATCCAAAGCTTCTTCATTTGACGGAGATGGGAGTCCGAGGTTGCTAAATATCGTCGATTCGAGTGCGACAACAGCCGTTCCGGTGTCTAACGCGTCTCGTACTTCTTCACTAGTCTTTACTTGGTACTTCAAACTAATCCTTTAAATTCAACTATTAGCTCTAAGTCTTCCAGGTCGGACACGAAAAGAACAAAGACCATCTACTCTATGTAAATGCTAATTGAAGTGAACCATCCGCTTATCCTGGAAAAAATCACTCGGCTTCGCGATATTAATACGCCCTCTCAGGAATTTCGTACGCTAGTTATAGAACTCGGTATGTTGCTAACGTTATATGCCACAGACCATCTACCACTCACACCGGTTGAGGTTGAAACACCACTAATGACAGCTACTGGGGTATCGTTGGACGGTGGAAATCCTGTAGTCATATCTATTATGAGAGCTGGTAATGCCCTACTCGAGGGTGTACTCAGAAGTATCCCTGCATCTGATGTTGGCCACATAGGACTAGTAAGAGATGAAGAAACCCTCCAGCCCTTAGAGTATTTGGTTAAATTACCGATTCTTTCAAACCGTCATGTGATAGTTGTCGACCCCATGCTAGCAACCGGTAATAGCGCCAATGCAGCGCTAAACAGAGTCGGTTCGTTCAGCCCGGCGTCAACTACTCTTATGTGCCTCGTCGCTGCACCGGAAGGGCTAGCAAAAATTCAACACCACCATCCAGATATTCGTATTGTCACCGCAGCAATTGACAATAGACTTAATGAAAAAGGCTACATCTTGCCAGGTTTAGGAGATGCAGGTGACCGCATATATGGAACCGAATAGCCCCACAATGAAACTCACTCCACCTTTCGAGTGGCTGCATGACCATATCCAGATAATCGACCAAACCTGTCTGCCTGAAGAACTAAAACTACTAAAAATTGATGATAGCGAATCAGCTATACAAGCAATCAAAAGTCTTGCTATACGTGGCGCACCAGCGCTAGGGGCTTTCGGCGCTCTAGCTATAGTGGTCGGGCTAGACGAGTCGAAGTCGACTAACCGAGAAGATGCAGAAGCACGACTATCTGAGCTCAGAGTTTTAATCGGCGATGCTCGACCCACAGCAGTCAACCTACGTTGGGCTGTTGATCGCGTCATCAATTTTGGGCTTAAGTCCGCCGGAGGTGTCACCGAGATTAGAGAATCAATCCTTGCTGAAGCTCACAGAGTGGCCTCGGAAGATGCAGATGCATGCGCAGCTATCGGGCTATTCGGAGCAGAACTACTTAACGGACTCGAAAAAATCGGAACCCATTGCAATGCAGGGCGTCTAGCTACTGCAGGCATCGGAACTGCCTTAGCGCCCCTATACACCAAGAAAAAAGCCGGTAAACCGATATCTGCTTTCGCAGCAGAAACTCGGCCCCTGCTGCAAGGAGCACGCCTAACAGCTTGGGAGCTGCAAGAAGCTGATATCGATGTAACGGTTGTTCCCGACGGAGCCATGGCATCGATAATTTTGTCAAACCAACTAGACGCTTTTATTGTTGGGGCAGATCGAATCACATCCAACGGTGACTCAGCAAACAAAATCGGGACCGTTAGTCATGCTCTCGCTGCAAAAGAAGCAGGAATACCTTTCTATGTCGCAGCGCCCACTTCGACGATTGATTTTTCTATAGAGACTGGGTCAGAAATCGAGATTGAACAACGAAGCCCTAATGAGGTGCACGCTGTCAATGGGCAGCGATTCACCCCTCTCGGCGTTAGTGCTTTAAACCCAGCGTTCGATGTGACACCCAGTCGACTTATCACAGCAATTATCACCGAAGTAGGTGTGTTGCTGCCTCCATACAAGGACTCTATTACCGACGCTATTAAGCTAGCCAGAAAGCAAAAATGAAGAATCTTTGGGATGACACAGACGCCGAATTATGGACTGGAGATTTAGGTAAGTGTGTCTATGGCTCTCGCTTGCTCGGATCAAACCCGGCGCTCGTTCTACACGGAGGTGGCAACACCTCAGTAAAGACGACTGGACTCGATATTCATGGAGAAAATATTGAAATTCTTCATGTCAAAGGAAGCGGTTGGGATCTTGCAACTATCGAAGAAGCTGGCTTTGCGCCCCTTCGACTTCAGCCGGTGCAAAAACTTGCTGAACTTGAATCGCTTACAGATCTTGAAATGGTCAACCAACTCAGAATAAATCTCCTAAATGCCTCAGCCCCGAACCCTTCAGTGGAAGCAATTTTGCACGCCTCGCTTCCCTACAGAGCTGTCCAACACACTCATGCAGATGCAGTCCTTGCGCTAACCAATAACGCGCGCAGCAAACAGATAATTCAGGACCTCTGGGGCACAAAGGCGGTTGTAGTTCCTTACGTAATGCCTGGCTTCGACCTAGCAAAAGTATGCGCCAGAGAATTCCAACGTCAAGTGAATAATGAAACCATCGCCATGGTTCTTATGAACCACGGAATATTTACTTTCGCCTCAACGACTAAAGAGGCATATACCAACATGATTAACCTGATCACTGAAGCCGAGGAGTACCTACTTCAAAATTCTTCGATCGATATCACAGCATCTGCAGCTCACAGCCCACACACAAACAGGCCGACTGATGCCCAAGCGCATGCTGAACTAAGATCAAAAATTTCTGCTGCTGCTGGTAAGGCTCTGCTTCTAACACGCACTGATAACAAAGCCTCTGATACTTTCGCTCAGCGAACTGATCTCCACAAAATCGCTGAGCAAGGGCCCGCCACTCCAGATCATATTATTAGAACAAAACAGTTCCCGATGATCGGTCAAGACGTTCAAAACTTTGCGGAAAAATATCACGAATATTTTTTACGGAATGCTGCTCGGTTCCCATCAGTAAATGAACTTGATCCGGGACCTAGAGTCATCTTAGATTCAGGGCTTGGCTTATTGACAGCTGGCAATCGTGCGACAGATTGTCAAATAGCTTCCGACATATACCTGCATACTATCGACGTAATCACTGCCGCTGAGGGGCTAGGTGGCTTTGTAGCTCTTGAAGAGGCAGATCTATTTGAGGTTGAATATTGGGAATTAGAACAGGCTAAGTTAAAAAAAGCAGGAGCCAGACTAACCCTCGCAGGTGAGGTTGCCTTAGTCACAGGGGCGGCATCAGGTATCGGTCGAGCCTGCTGTGAATCCCTGCTGGATCAGGGAGCAGCTGTAATCGGGTTTGATTTGAGTTCAGATGTTGAATCTATATTTAGCGGTGATGACTGGCTAGGCATAACCGGAAATATCACTGATCCAATTTCAATCAAAGGAGCTATAAATAAAGCGGTGCAAAGGTTTGGAGGCATAGACATATTGGTAAATGCCGCAGGAATATTCGGCGAATCAGCTCCAATAGCATCGATTACTGATGATGAATGGACTAACACAATTAATATCAACCTTGATGGAGTCCTAAATTTACTTAGGGCCTGTCATCCTTTCCTGAAACTTTCGTATAACGGTGGTCGCGTCATTCTTATTGGCTCTAAGAATGTTATTGCTCCAGGAAAAAGCGCTGGGGCCTATTCCGCTTCTAAAGCAGCGGTAACTCAGCTAGGACGCGTCGCTGCTCTTGAATGGGCTAATGACGGGATCATTGTAAACACAATCCACCCAGATGGAGTCTTCGATACGGGTTTGTGGAATGATCAACTGATCGAAGAACGGGCAGCCAATTATGGCTTGACATCTGACCAATATCGAACCCGGAATCTCTTGGGACGAGAAATTACTAGTGCAGATATAGGAGCCTTAGTAACAGCTCTTACTAGCTCCACGTTTTCCAAAATGACTGGTGCGCAAATCGCAATTGATGGTGGAAGCGACCGCGTGATTTAGCTAAGAGGTCAAATTCTGGACCAGGTCACAGTAATCAAATTCGACTCGACTAGTAAAACGCTTAGATGTCTTCAGCCGCACAAACAGCTGAAGCGACATCCCAAAGATCAGCGTCTTTGCGATATTTGTTATAGACAGTTGAAATGCTATGAATAAATGTTTCTTCGTTTAAAGAGTGACGCTCAGAGAGTTTTTGAACTGTTTGTACATACATTTTCGTAAATTTTTCATTGGTAGTCAACGTCCGTAAGTTCTGCACAAGCCCATCGAGATTCATTACACACAGGAACACCGTCATAGGACTAACAAAGGCTTCATCTAGAGGAGTCAACTCCGATTCGTCTACATGAGCGATCGGGCATGAGACTGATATTTTCCCGTACTTTTTCTCAAACTCTAAATCGCTTTGAGACCGCATCAAGATAAACGCCACCGTTTCCTCAACTACTAAACCAAACTCTAACTTCGAGTCGCTCCACATTCCAGATTCAGCCTCAACATCGATCGCTACAAAACACCGATGCTCTGGATAAAAACCAATCGACATTTCTGCACCATTATTAGCGGCAAGAAGTTCGTCTGCTTCGGGATGGGTTTCCCCGAGTAGCAAAGTCAATCCAGAATCTGTTAA
>Ga0315322_10001008_pt1 | contig 21672 bp, 20 predicted proteins | sample M110021515metaG_FD_203461 | JGI IMG/M metagenome (GOLD analysis project Ga0315322, IMG submission 203461) | Ammonia-oxidizing marine archaeal communities from Monterey Bay, California, United States - M1 100m 21515 | ecosystem: Environmental > Aquatic > Marine > Intertidal zone | place: USA...
GGCTTTCCCGTCTTACAGGCCTCCGCATGGAAAAAGAAGAAAGCTTGAGTCTAGGCATCGATCATGCCGATGTTTTCTACTCCCCCGGTTCTCTTGCCGAGGGCAAGATCGACGCAATCTCATTGACTGGTCTTTCCCTTGAGCTTTCGGGGGACAGTCCCTTGCTTTCGTCATCCGAGAGCAAGGAGACCGAAACCGAGTCCCTCGAGGCCACGCTTGCCCCATTTCTCGAGCAACCTTCTTTGACCCACCTCCGGGTAAGGGATTCCGTGCTGAGCCTGACTAAAAATGGAACCCGGTATCCGGTTGAATTCCTCTTGCAAGGAGATTTTTATCCTGAATTGATCCGGTTGGTATTCGATGGTTCCTTTCTTGGTTGCCTCTTTGAATCCCATTTCAACCTGGAGCAGAATGAGTCGGGTACTTTTGCCACGGCTCGAATGAAAATTCCGGATATGGCCAAGTTGCAACCTCCGTTGGAGAAGGTCTCGAGCGCAGAGGGGTTTGCTCCTGACGGTTTTTCCTTGCTCGGGGGAGAACTTAAGCTAAGCGCATCCGGCAAAGTGAAGGAAAACTCCCTGACCGATCTTTTTCTCGAGTTGAATGCCAGCGACTTGGCTTTGGATTTGTTTGGTCATGAGGCCAACGCTTCGAAAATCTTTTGTTTCCTTGCCCCCGAATCAATGGACATGACGAACTGGCAGGCCAAGGCATATGCAAATGCCGATATACGCGATTGGTGCAGGCTCTTTGGCGTCGAGCTTGGTCTGCGGGCCAAGGGAGAGCAATTTGAGTTGAGCGGGCGGCTGAACAAAGTCTGGACGCAGGGAGACCTCCCGAAGATTGAGGTTTCCAACCTTCGCTTTCCTTCTTTTGATTTTACTTTGCAGGAATTGATTGCCGGAGGGTCTACTTTGCCGGCATCCATGATCGGCCAAAAAAAAGAGTTTTTCTATGACAAGATCTCTTTCGAAGACGATCTCATATTCTTGAACGAGGGATCCGCCTCCATCCTTTTCCCTGAAGAGGGCACCCGGGTTTTGCTCACGATCCCTCCCAGTGACGCTACCTTTGAAGAAATTGGATTTGTCAACTTTTCCTACTCCGGTCTATTGGACTGGGAGGAATTTCCGAGGATTTCCTTCCCACAGGTCGTATCCGGCGAACGAATCATGTTTGGATTCGAATCGGCAGTCGAAAACCTTGCCTTTACTTTCAGGGTGGAAAGCCTGGAGCGCATCCTGATGGATGCACTGAGTTTCGATGCCAGCGGACTCACCTTCGATTTGAACCCCGCAAAAATGCTAATCGAACTTCCCGAGGATAGTCCGGAGACTCCCCGTATGGTTTTCAAGGGATCGACTTTGCGTATTCCTATCCAAGATATCGTCATTGAGGGAATCGAGGGTGTGGTTGCCATCGAGTCTTTCGAACCTTTGTCTACCAAGGGCACCCAGACGATCTCTTTCGACCGGATATCGGTCGGAGACTTGGAAATAGTGGATGGAAACTTTTCCTTCCGTGTGAATCCGGACGAAACAGTCGTGATCGAAATTGCAAGAGGCCGCATGTGGGGTGGAGAGGTCGGGTTGAGGAAAAGCGCTTTTCAGTTGTACCGGGACGGCTTCAGGATCAATACGAGAATCACAGGGGTGGATGGCCAGAAAGTTGCAGATTTGCTAGCCGTGCAGGATGTCCGTGTCGACGGTAATTTTTCCGGCGACATAACTTTTTCGAATGAGGAGGGGCAGTGGGACTTTTCGAACGGCCTCGTCATGTTGGATCCGTCTCCCGGAGCTTGGCTTAGTAGCAAATCCAATAGCGCGTTGCTGAAGGGATTGAAAAAAGGAACTTCCGAGTACGAAAGAATGAAGATGACCGAGGAGGCGATGAGGGATTTGAAATTGGAGTCCATGAGAATTCTTTTCAAGGCATTGGACGGCAAGCGCGAGATTGTCGTCTCGATCTTGGGGAAGTCGGATTCGGGAAGGAGGATCATTTCCCTGGATAACAACGTGAATTTTATCGCAGGCTTACCTGAAATCATCCGAGCTTATTTCGATTTGGGCAAACTGGGTATCGATCCAAGCAGTTTCGGGTTCGGGTTGACCGCTTTCGAAATCGACTAGGTTCCCACCTTCATTTCTTTTTCAATTATTTTCAATACTCGGTTGCATGCCGGAGGAAGTTCGGCTTATCTTCAGGGTATGAACTATTTTCTCAAGATCGTATTGCTTTGCGCATTTGCCTCCTTGGCCGGCTGTACCACCATCAAGACCGAACACCATATTACTCTCGATCATACCATTACGATCAAGATTGAGAAGGAAGTCGATGATTTCCTCGATGATCTTTACGAAGACGAAGAATAAACCGAACCAACGAACAACCTGATACCTAACGATTGATTTGTCATGAAAACCCAATTTTCACTCATCTTTTTGACCTCCCTGAGTTTTTTGCTCGTACCTTTTGTTCAAGCGGACTCAAGCTTTGCGAGCACCATGAAAGAGCGTCTGCCCGAAGTAATCAAAGCCAAGGGCGAAGGTACCGTTGGCGAGGGAGTCGATGGTCTTCTTCACCTTCGTGCTGACGATGCATCGGCTGAACTGGAGAAAATGGTCGCATCGGAAAACAAGGATCGAAAGGCTCTTTTTACCAGCCTTGCCAAAAAGACAAAAGGTTCAACCGCTGAGGCGGCTAAAATTTTTGCCAAGGCCATGATCGGCAAGGGCAAAAAGGGACATTGGTTCAGAAGTTCTAAGGGAACTTGGAAAAAGAAATAGCAAGTTCGAAAAGGGGGAGCCTTTGGCTTTTTCTTTGGTTGCTTACGCTTTGCTCGTGCCGTCAACCTGAGTATCCTCAAGCGGATGGTCATTCCCAACGGGGCTTTGCTGCCTTGGGAGGAGTTTCCCATAAAGCACTTCATGCTGAAAAGACTGATTTGGAGAGAAATAGGAAACTTCTCGAAATGGAGATGGAGTGGCTTGTCTTGAGACAAAAGCTCGTCCTTTCCGAAATTGATGCCAAATTAGCCAAGGAATCGGAAGTAAGTTTGGCTGTGAAAATGGCCCGGTTTGGAGAGATGGAGAAGATGCTGCCGGGGGAGGAAGGCTTCATCGAACAGAGTCAGCGCCGGGCTTGGGAAACGCGTTTGCGCGTACGAAGGGAAGAAACGGTCAAGGCTGAAGCCAAAGTCCGGCTCCTGATTCGCGATATGAATGACCTGTTGGACAAACTGGCTCACCGCGGATTCAAGCCTCCCGTTGGTCAGAATGAATTGCCCCGAAATTCTCCTGACTTCAGTGTTGAGCCCTAGCTTTTTCGTTGTCCTGAAATCAGGACTCGAACAGTATGGAGGGTGAATGGAAACAGTCATTGAACGAATCCTCAGTCATCCCTTGCTCACCATCGCATTGTTGTTGCTTTGCATTCTCATGCTCTATGCGGTGCTTAAGAGGTTGCTCAAGATGCTTGCGTTCTTAGCCGTGGCGGTGGCCGCTTACTTCGGATACGTTCACTTTCTTGGGCAGGATTATCCTTTGCCTGAACTGGGGATTTCCGATGGATGGAAGGAAACCGTACTTCCTCTTTTGCCCGAAGATTGGAACCATACTCTTCTCGATGGCAACTTGTCCGGGCTGAGCGAATGGCCTGCGGAAGGGGAGACGCAACCCCAAGACTAGGATATGATGGTTCCTTGGCCTCTATACCTGGCTTGGAAGCAACTCTTCCCAAGTGGGAAAAAAGTTTCCTTTTTTTCTCTTCTTTCCATTGTTGGCGTAGCTCTTGGGGTAAACGTCATGATTGTGGTGATTGCCTTCATGCAAGGTTTTCAGCAAAAATTCCGTAAGGATATCATCAATGCGCAGGGCCACGCTAGGGTAGTCCCCTTGAAACCCTATGCAGATTGGAGTGAGATTCCGGCCCGGTTGAGAAACGCCGAGAACGTGGAGGGTGTAACACCTTATTTGCAGGCCCAACTTCTGCTTCAAAGCGGAGACTATCACGCTATCCCGTTTTGCATGGGCTTGCAACCGGAGGACGGGGACGAAGTTCTTCCGATCGATGACTTCCTTGAGGGTGGGATGCTCCGTCTTCAGGCACACGACGCCGAAGACGTGACTCCTTTGCCTACGATGGAGATGCTGGAGGACGACGTAGTCTTTCTTAGTTCACAGACAGCGAACCGTCTCGGGGTTCGTCCGGCCGCCGTGGTTCAGGTATACGAGGGTAACGCAACCTTGCCCAGATCCCCGGGAAAGAGGTCAATCAAGGTGACCCGCCTTGATTCATATGTGGAGTCTGGTGAATGGGAAATCATCTTTGAAGATCAAGAATCCTGTTTGGTGCGCGAAGCCATTTCGGGGGACGAGTTTAATTGGGAAACAAGGGAAGGTCCGCTGGACATGGGGTTCGGCTATCCGGTCTTTGAGGTTTCCGGCGGGGGGAAGCCTTTTGTTGCCGGTGACCGATTTCTTTTTCAGGTATTCAAGGCGAACAAGGTGGAAATCTTTTCTCCGAGCATGATCGAGCAGGCCAAGGCGGATGAAATGATACCGCCGAGAGAAGTACGGGTGGGAGGTATCTTTGAGGTTCCCTGGCAGGGTTTTCAAATGGAAGCCCTTATCGGCACCATGCGTTTGATGGCTGACATGAGGGCACAGGAGGGGGCTTGCGATGGCTTTTATCTTAAGTTCACTGGTCCAGTTGCCCGTGACGAGGAAAAGTTGCAGGCGAAGTGCCGTGATCTGGAACTTGTTCTTGAGGAAGATTGGGCAGTCGTGCCTTGGTTTGTCGAGAATGCCTGGTTTTTCGAACTCCTCAAGTTCGAGGAGTACCTGATGGTGCTGATCATGATCCCGATCGGGTTAGTGGCCGCCTTTGCCATTGCCATTGCCCTGATGACAACAGTCTTGAGAAAGATCAGGGAGATCGGGCTATTGATTGCCATGGGTGGCCGCCGCTTTTCAGTAGGCATGGTCTTTTGCCTGCAGGGATTTGTCATCGGGGCGATCGGAGCTGTCCTGGGTTGTGGCTTGGCCATTCTTTTCATTCGCTATCGGGAGGTTATCATGACTTTTATCGTGGAGAGAATTGCAGGTAGCGATGGTCAAGCGGGAGTCGCCCAGTTTTATGATTTTCATAGCTTGGATGTTCCTTTCCCCTGGGAATCCGCCGAAAGTCTTTCGACTTTTCTATCCTTTGCCTTGTTCTCCGTTCTGGTTTCAACCGTTGCCGGTTTGCTTCCGGCATGGCGGGCGACCAGACTTAATCCTGCAGACGCCTTGAGAAGTGAGTGAGCGAAATGACAATTTGGTCCTTGAGGCCATAGGCTTGAGCAAAAACTTCCGGTTGGGGGATGGGTCGATCCGCGTCTTGGCTGACGCGGATATCCGCCTTAAAGAAGCCTCGTCCCTTAGCATTCAAGGATCTTCGGGTTGCGGAAAGACGACACTCCTCAACTTGCTTGCCCGTTTGGAAAGAGCAGATAAGGGAAGGGTTTCCTGGGATGGCTACGAAATGGAGGCCTCTTCGTCGCCTTCCTCAAGGGAGTCGATCATGCGGGCTGATTTTCTTGGTGTTGTTTATCAAGCTTATTATCTGATCCCCGAGTTGAACGTCCTGGAGAACATTCTTATGGCGGCTAGGTTGAGCACTGGCGCCAATCGCGATTCAATGGATCGGGCCCGTTCCCTGTTGTCACGCATGGGCGTTGCGGACAAGGAAAAACAAATTCCGACGAAACTGTCCGGCGGCGAGCGACAACGTGTCGCCATTGCCCGAGCGCTGATCAATAATCCGAGGGTCTTGCTTGCAGACGAACCGACCGGAAACTTGGATGAGCGGACGGGTGGTCAGGTTATGGATCTCTTGCTTGCAACCTGTAACGAGGAAAATACGGGATTGATACTCGTTACCCATAACCCCAGCTTTGCCGAAGCCGCGGATTCACGGGTCTTTTTGAAGGAAGGAAAATTAAATTCGGATTGGGTATCCGAGTCAGAGGAAACAAAAGCAAATGACGAAGACAATTAATTGCGGAGTGGCCGGCGTCGGCTACTTGGGTAGGCATCATGCCAGGATTTATCATTCCCTCGAAGGGTGCGAATTAACCGGGGTTTTCGAGCCAAACGATGAGGCAGCCGAGAAAATTTGCCAGGAGTATGGTTGCAAACGTTTTGCGAACTTGGACGAATTTGCTGATGCCTGCGAGGTCATAAGTGTGGTTTGCCCCACGGACAAACATGCGGAGGTGGCTCTTCCTCTCATGAAGAAAGGATGCCATCTCCTTGTCGAGAAACCTCTTTGCGTCTCCGTTCCCGAGGCCGAATCTCTTCTCGAGCAGGCGAAGAAATCAGCCACAGTTTTGCAAGTAGGCCACATCGAGCACTATAACCCGGTCATGGCGTTTCTCGAAGAAAAGGTCGACCGCCCGAGGTATCTTACCGTGGAAAGGCTTGCTCCCTTTCAGCCAAGAGGGACCGAGGTAGGGGTAGTGTTGGACTTGATGATTCACGACATCGGAATCGTGATGGCCTTGATCTCGTCCCCCATCCGTACGGTGGACGCCATCGGGGTACGGGTACTTTCGCCAACTGAGGATATTGCGAATGCCCGTCTGGTCTTTGAGAATGGGTGTGTTGCAAACTTAAGCGCCAGTCGGGTGAGTGAGAAAAAGGCCAGGGAAATCAGGGTTTTTCAGGATAGCGGATATTTGTCTCTGGACTTCATGAACCAAAAAGGACACCTCATCCGCAAGGCTGGCGGGGGATTGGAAAAGGACGAGGTTCCCGTCGAAAAAGGGGAGCCCTTGGCTCTGGAGTTGAGTGCGTTCGTGAAATGCGTTCGTGAGGCAAGTACGCCAAAAACGGATGGAGCATTCGGGAAATCCGCCTTGGAAGTGGCCCTGTCCGTGACAAAGCAAATTCAATCGGCTTGGTGAATTGAAGGCTCCCGCCCCGTTTCCGTCTGCCGGGATCGACGAGGTCGATCTGTTGATCGTAGCCGGTGAAGCATCCGGTGATGAGCACGGCTCCTTGTTGCTGGAGGAACTACTGGCAAGGAAGCCGGACTTGTCGGTGTCTGCCCTGGGGGGACCTGGTCTGGAGTCAACGGGCGCATCCTTGCTCTTTAACTTGGTCGACCATTCGGTCGTGGGAATTTTCGAAGTGCTGAAGAATTATGGTTTTTTCAAGAAGTTGTTTCGGCAAACTTTGGATTGGGTCGAGGAAAATAGACCCAAAGTCGTTCTTCTGATCGATTACCCTGGTTTTAACCTGAGGCTGGCAAAGGCGCTGAAGGATAGGGGTCTCTCGGTCAAGGGAGGAGGTGAGATCAAAGTGCTTCAGTATGTCAGTCCGCAACTTTGGGCATGGAAGCCGAAGAGGCGCTTCTTGATGGAAAAGGTTTTGGATGGATTGGCCGTCTTGTTTCCGTTTGAGCTCGATTGCTATCGTGATGTTGACTTGCCGGTTTCATTCGTGGGGCATCCCTTCGCTCGGACTGGTTACCAATCCCCCATATCGTATGATGAATCCGGACCGGTCGCACTTCTGCCGGGCAGCCGTGTTCAACCGGTCGAGCGAATCCTGCCCTGCTTTCTTGACACGTTTGTGCTTCTTTTGAAGGAATTCCCGGATCTGGACGGACTGATCCCCGTTCCGGATGCCAAGATCGAACGGGTTGTTCGGGCCTTGATCGATGCTCGTCCCGATTTGCGCAACAAGGTCACCGTCCAGGATTGCAGGGCGGGAATGCGAGCGAGAGCGGTTTTGATGAGCTCGGGTACCATGTCGTTGGCTTGCTCGATTGCAGGGATTCCCGGAGTCATCGCTTATCGAGCCCATCCTTTGACTTATTGGTTGGGGCGTTATCTAGTGAAGGTGCCCTATCTTGGGATGGCCAATTTGCTTTTGCCTGAAGCCCCCCCTTATCAGGAATTTCTGCAAGGAGCGGCCAACGGGCAAACTCTTGCCAAAGCCATGTCCGTCTTTCTCGAATCAAAGGATCGCCGTTTGGCCTTTGAGGAGTCGGCCAAAACTCTGACAGGGGCTTTGGCTCAACCACATGAGCGTGGTTCCGCCGAATGGTTGCTTCAAGAGGGGGGGCTCGGTTGATTGATCATTTGCTCCCAGAGCCTGATGGCTCTTTGGGAAAGGGCTCCCCTGCAACGGTCCACCTCAGCCATTCTTGACTTTAAATTCTCGTTCGCAATCGCCGAAACATCGTCCATGTTGTAGAGGTAGACGTTTTCCAGTTCCGAAACGCTCTCATCGATATCCCTAGGCACTGCCACATCGATAAGGAAGAGCGGCCGGGCAGGGCGTTTTGAAAGAGCGGATCGAATTGTTTCACGGGATAACACGGGATCGTTGCCCGCGGTCGAGGTGACCACCACGTCGAAGAGGTGAAGGGATTTGCGAAAGGATTCGAAGTCGAGAGTGGAGCCGCTCACCTTTTCGGCGAGATGCCTTGCGTTCTCGAAGGTGCGGCCGGTCACAGTGATTTCGCGGCAATCACGGGAATGGAAGGCGACCATAGCCAATTCCGCCACTTCCCCGGATCCGACAATCAGAAGACGGGAAGAGGATACGTCACCGAAGATACGCCGAGTCAATTCGCAGATCACATTGCCCAAATTGACTTGTCCCCTCGATATGCCAGTGTGAGTGCGTGCCCACTTTGCGGCTTGAAAACTTTTCTGGAACATCCGGTTGAGCATTTTTCCCGCGCTTTTGCGGCGCAGCGCATCCTCGTAGGCTTCCTTTACTTGTCCTAGTATCTCCGTTTCTCCAACCATCTGGGAATCAATTCCAGAGGCGACCTCGAATGCGTGGCGAACAACCGCTTCGCCTTCATGCTGGTAAAAATGACGATCCAAAAAGTCCGCTTCCAGTTGACGGAAATCGCTCAAGTAGTCACGAACCGAGAGAAGGGGGGAACTGCCGTTCCCCGTCCCGTAGATTTCCGTACGGTTGCAAGTGTTGAGCAGAAGGCATTCTTCCATTCCCGGCAATGCTCGTAAGCCTTGGTAAAACGAATCCACGCGATCGGCCGGAAGGCTTATCAGCTCTCGCTCATTCAAGGAGGCAACCCGGTGGGAACTGCCAAGCAGGAAGAGCTTTGGTTCTTCAGTTGACATCGCTGGACGAAGATTGCGGAGATGGGGGAGAATCATTCGTAACTGCGGAACGTACTACCCCGAGAGACAAAATGGCCACTGCGAAGAGAATGATACAGATCTTGGCGAACTTTTGGCCAAAAAGCTTTTGGCGGAAGTGGAGATACCAAAGTGAGCAGTAGGCCAACCATAATGCAATGGTGACCACTACTTTGGCATAGCTTACCGAACCAGTTGGACGGGTCCAGTCAAGGGAGCCAACCACGATGGAGCAGGTGAGAAAGGCCGACCCAATCAGCAAAAGGCGGGAACCCGCGGTTTCCAGTTGTTGGATCGATGGCAAAAAGGGGGCCAGAGAACCGGGGCGCTTGGAAAGCAAAGCCTTCTGCTGAATCAAGTACATCACACTAACTGTTGCTAGCAGCCCAAAGATGCCGTAACTGAAGATTGCCACCGATGCGTGCAACTCAACCCAGTGGTTGGGGAAAATGCCGGCATAGCCTTCCTTTTCCCAATAAGCGAAATCAAGGGAGGGGATTGACAGGGAAATAGCTCCCCCGATACAGGCTACTCCGGCCGCGAAAGACCCCAGCAGGTTCAGTCGGAAGAGAACGCGAATGATCAGGTAGCCGACAACCAACGACCATAGAATGAATTGGATTCGTTCCATGCCGTTTCCAAGTGGACAGCCTTTGACCAGTTCCCCCCTTATGGCCAAGCCTTGGGTTTGGGCAACGAAGCCTGCAATGATAATGCCCAGTGGAAGAAGGGAGGAAACCAATTTGTTGTTTTTTGAGGCCAGGCTTAACCCCGAAACCAATCCAATCCCGTAAAGGACGGAGGCCACCCAAAGCAAGTCCCGGCTTTCGTTCCAGTCCATGATCCCCTTACTTTGCTTTTGCGTCAGCCCGGTTTTTCGGGCGACTGCCGGGTCGGTTGTCCGGCAAGGTGGCGTTAGTACTCATCGGAAGAAAGGGTATCGATCGAGGTTGGAAAGTCAAAGAGGGAAAGAATGGTCTTCGAGGTCCGCTTACTGAATGTCGAGACAATTTGGGAGGGGAGGACCTGTGATATGAGAACCTGAAAAAGATAGTCCGGGGTTTGCCTTTTGCAAGGTGCGGGTTGCCTTTTTTCTTTCTTCAAATCCAATGTCGGGAAGAGGGATCGCTTCTCGCCAAGTCTTGACGTGTTGAAAGACCGGCTGTCTCCGGATACCGAGAAGAGGGGAGAGTTGTTCGGCAACTTTTTTGCAAAGGCTTTCCTCGTCACTCAAGGCAAGTTCGGGATCTCTCTCTCCTCCGACAAAAGTCGTAAGCAAGACTTTGCCCGGGGGGGCTCTTCCGGGAAAAAGGGTACTTGAGAAAAGGCTCCCAAGGATGTCCATATTTTCAACTTCGGGGACCAGAAACCCGAATCCGTCAAGCGGATGGGTAACGTCCTTTTCATCAAAGCCGAGGAATACTACGCTGATGGGGAAATGTACGGCCTCTTTCAATGTGGATAGATTTTCGGACTGAGCCACATTTTGCCAACTTACTTTACCGAGTTGATGAGCGGGAAGGGTGCAAATAACTTCATCAAAAATATCGTCCCAATCGCTTCCGTTGGAGCCGGAGGCAAACACCCGCCATTTGCCGTTTTCTCCAGCGACCTTCGTGACCTTGTGATTCCCAAAAAAATTTCCCTGGATTGAAGTTTTCATTCTGTCCGTTAGCTCACACATACCCAAAGGGAAGGATATAAGCCGACTTTTAGGCAACCGGTTCGACTTGCCGGAACCGAATATCTTGCCCAAGAGGAGAGACCGATGTTTTTCTTCAAGGTCATGAATGGCGGGAAAGGTATGACGCAAGCAAAGAGTTTCGGGTTTTGCCGCGTAAATTCCGGCAAGGAAGGGGTTGGCCAGATAGTCGAGTGCTTCCTTGCCCAATCTCCGGGATATAAAGTCTGCAACTGATTCGTTCTTGCGGTCTTTTCCCTTTGGTAGGAAGGGTTCGAGCAAAACCCTGAGCTTTCCCTGGAAAGAAAGAAAGGGAGTTGTCAGGAAGGAGGGAAATCCATTTGGCAATGCCACAAGTTTTCCTCCGCGGACGATGAAGCGCTTGTTTGCTTCGGGGTTGGCGTCAATCGCGTGTTCGAGAATACCGGTTTCCCTTAGCATCTCCTCGGTCTTTGTTAGCCTCAGGCTTAAGGTGTTGGGACCATAGTCCATGAGGAAACCGTCGGATTTTTGCGATTCGATAATCCCGCCAGGGCGGTTCGCGGAATCGAGAATGGTTACTTCGTTTCCCGCAAGCTCTCTTTTCCATGCCGAGACCAGGCCGCAAATTCCACTACCTAAAATACAAGTTTGCTTCACTGGATCAGAATTCAAAAAGTTTTTTCATCGGAGGCAGTCCAGTGGTTTGAGCTTGGCAAGTCGGCAGAAGGGGAAAGAATAAGAATAGATGGAAGATGTCAAAAGTTGCTTGTTGGTGATAACGAATCCGGGATCCGCGCAACCCGGAGAACTAGGGGCTTCGCTCTGTCGACTGGATGCAGTGGTAAAGGATCCAGAGATTGAATTACACCCGAGGCTGAGGCATTTTTTGGAGAACAGAAGCTATGAGAAAGCCTTGCTCTGGTTGGAGGATGGAGAGCCTGAAAAGGGTGTTTGCGGAGGATGAGCAAGAAATCTCGCAGGGAGGTAAAACTTCCCCTTGTTTCTCGTGAAGATTTCGGGCAATCGCCCTTTGACTCGCTGACCAAGGATGGGTTGCCCGTATCTTCGCCGGGTAACTCGTCGTCGGGGAAACCAAAACCAAAAGAGGTCGGAAATGAGGGGGGAATGGGACAAGGTGACCGCTTGGAGGTCAGACGGGAAAAAAGCGGACGGGGGGGGAAGACGGTCACTACGATCGCAGGCTTTCCTCCGAGAATAAACGCACCAATGCGAGCAAGCTTACTCAAAAAGATGAAGACGAAACTGGGAACGGGTGGCACTTGGAATAGAGACTGTATGGAACTCCAGGGAGATAAGAGATCAGAGGTTGTCCCTTGGTTGTCTTCTTTGGGGTTCAAGCCCGTTCTTGCGGGAGGATGACCCGCTTAAAGCTCAGCTAGCGGCTTGCTTTTCCCCTTCCTGAGGGACTGATTCTTCGGGTTCCTTCTTCGATGCCTTCTCGGACTCCGAGAAATCATGATCTTCCAAGGGGTCTTGACTCATGACTTCGTTGATGTCGTGTTCCCATTCGTTTTTGGCTTTGCGGAATTCGTTGACTCCTTTGCCTAGAGAGCGAAACAATTCGGGAACTTTCTTGGCACCGAAAAGAAGAAGCACGATAAGAAAAATAAGAATCATTTCTCCGCCGCCGAAGTTTCCAAGGAAAGCAAGAGTGTGTGATGGAGTGTTCATAATTAAAGCAATGTAGTCTGAATAAATGCCCTAGGCAACTTTTTTGTCCCCTTTCCAGTGCAGAAAAAAAACGAGGCATTAAAGCCCAAGTTGCCTCAAAGCTTCCGGCTTGGGCTTGTTGACCGAACTTTGGTCGGCCTCGAAGAAGCCGTGCAGTTGGCGGATCCGCGTAGGGTGCCTCATCTTGCGAAGAGCCTTTGCTTCGATCTGACGGATCCTTTCGCGCGTTACCTTGAACTGTTTCCCAACTTCTTCCAAAGTACGACTGTATCCGTCCTTCAGGCCAAAACGAAGGGAAAGAACGTTTCTTTCCCGTTCGGTTAGGGAATCGAGGACATCCAAGATTTTTTCGCGCAAAAGGGAGTACGCGGTCATGTCGTAGGGATTTTCGGCTCCCTTGTCCTCAATGAAATCTCCGAAATTAGTGTCGTCGCTATCACCTACGGGGCTTTGCAGGGAAATCGGCTGCTGAGCCATTTTCATAATTCCCTGCACTTTGTCCAAGGGCAAACCCATTTCAATGGCCACTTCGTCAGGGGTTGGTTCGTGTCCCAGTTCCTGAAGGAGTTGCTTCTGGATCTGCATGACCTTGTTCAAGGTTTCGATCATGTGCACAGGAATACGAATTGTTCGGGCTTGATCCGCAATCGAACGCGTAATTGCCTGCCTGATCCACCAGGTGGCATAAGTCGAAAATTTGTAACCACGCCGGTACTCGAATTTTTCCACGGCCTTCATCAACCCCATGTTGCCTTCTTGAATGAGGTCAAGGAAGGAAAGGCCTCGGTTGGTGTACTTCTTAGCGATTGAGATGACGAGTCGTAGGTTTGCCTCGACCATTTCGGTTTTGGCCCGGTGGGCCTTGCGCATAAAAAGACGTAACTCCCTGATCAATGCAATCAACTCGTCCGGGGCCATATGGAACTTTGTCCGGGCATCCTCAAGCTCCTGTTTGACCCGATCCATCTTGACGCCCTTGCGCTTGACCTTGACGGAATCTTTCTTGGCCAGTTCCTGATTGTGCAGGTTACGCGAGATGTCCTTGATTTCAGGATTCAGCCGTTGAATGAAATCTTCAAAGACTTTCAGCTTGAGACAGCACTTCTTGAAAATAGGGGCCAGGCTCCCTTCATAGTTCCTAAAGCGGGTGGTGGAGCGCTTTCTTTGAGTTTCGTTCGGTGCGGTCTCAATGCTGTTCCACGCTCCATTGATTTTCCTGATAAGATCCTCCAGTGCGACAACCTGCTTGGCCAAGCTCTTGAAGTAGCTTTCCCGACTGTCGATCTTCTTGTCGAGCACAACTCGGTCGAAGCGTTCTTCTCTGGCCAATAGTTTTTTGCTAATACCAAGCTGAAAATCAGCGGTCAGCGAAACGGAGTAGATGATCTTCAGAGCAGCACTTTCTGCGGCTTCGATCCTTTTCGAGATGTCGACTTCTTCCTCTCTTGTCAAAAGAGGAACTTGTCCCATTTGCTTGAGATACATCCGGACCGGGTCATCCAGCATATCACTTTGATTAGACCGGGCCGTTTCCTCTTCGTTTTCTTCCTTTTTCTTTTTGAACTTATCGACCTCCTTCGAATCGAGGAGCTTGATTTCCAAGTTGTTGAAAATGGAAATGACGTTTTGCAACTCCTCGGGTTGGTTGGCGATTTCCGGAAGGGAATTGTCTACATCCTTGTAAGTCAGGTATCCCTGTTCTCTCGAGAGGTGAATAAGTTCCCTGACCTTCTCGGTCACGTCGTCGTTGAGGGCATGCGGTTCGACGTTCTTGTCGACTCTTTTTGCCGCCTCCTTGGCGGATACCTTTTTTGATGATGTGGTTGCCGTTCTTTTTGTCTTCGGTTCAACCTTCTTTTCCCGTGTCGTAACCTTCTTGGCGGGAGCCTTTTTGGTCGCTGCTGCCTTTTTGGGTGCAGTCTTCTTGGCGGGAGCCTTTTTGGTCGCTGCTGCCTTTTTGGGTGCAGTCTTCTTGGCGGGAGCCTTTTTGGTCGCTGCTGCCTTTTTGGGCGCAGCCTTCTTGGCGGGGGTCTTGTTGACTTTAGTTTTGGGCATGTGCGATGTTGTCTAGTGAGGAAGAGATCAGGGTTGGCGGAGAGCTTAAGCTTTTTCTTATTTGAATCAGTTCTTGTCTCAAGTTTTGGACGATTTCAGGGTCTTGTTCGGAATTGCTCAAGTTTTTAAGGATCACGCGTTCGCGATGCTTGCAAGAACGAAGAAAAAGGGCGTGAAGGCACTGGTTGGCAAGTCGGGGGAAAGATTCCCGATCCGCCTCGTTAACGTCTTGATAGAGGTGATTCTGGTAGGCTGTACGTTCATCTTCGTCTTCCAGGAATTCTTCGATTCTATTGGGTGCGACAGGTCCATCTGCCTTGGTTTCGGCAAGTATCTTGGCAAGAACTCGTCCCGATGGCAACTTGAGATCAAGCCAAGACGGGTCGAATATGTGGGCAAGCGGACTTGCGACTCGGTTATCATGCAAAAGAACAAACAATAAATCATCTTCAGCGGTTGTCAACTGAACAGAGCCTTGAATTGTTGAATTCTTCTCTGGGTTTGCTCTTCTTTGGGCATAGGGTCTGTATCCCCGGGTAAATTGCCGGAAGTCCCGTTTGACATTCTCAATCGATACGCCAAGTTGCCGACTCAACTCCCCGAGATGATCTTCCCGCTCCACGAGGGAGCTGACATCGGTGAGCGATTTAAAGATGAACTCGCTTACTTTTTTTCGATCCGACGGAGATGGATCCGGAATGTCCTCGAGCTTGTAACGAATGGCATACTCAATTGGGGAAATCCCTTGATCGAGGAGACTTTGCAACCCGGTGCTTCCTTGATCGATCAAGATCTGATCGGGGTCCGTTCCCGCAGGAAGAATTGAAAATCGGGCGCTGATTCCCGCCTTGAGGAAAATGGGTATGTAATCGAAGGCCGCTTTCTTGCCTGCGTTATCACCATCCAGCAGACACCGAACGCCTCTCGGGTTCGATTTCTGGAGAAGCATGGCTTGGTGGTCGCCCAAGGCGGTACCTTGAGGCGCGATAACGGTTTTGAATCCTTCGACCCAGCAACGGATGGCATCAAGTTGACCTTCCACGAGAAGGAAGTCGGTTTTCTCGTTGACCGCCTTGTTGGCCAAATCGTGATTAAAGAGCAGTTCGCCTTTTTTGAAGATGTTGGTTTCGGGTGAATTGACGTATTTCGGGGCTTTTTTATCACCCCATTCCGGTGTAACCGAAAGCTTGCGAGCCGTAAAGGCGCAGACCCGGCCGATTTTTTCTCGAATCGGGATCATCAGTCTTCCGCAAAACCGGGATACGAATTCTCCTCGCTGCAGATCTTTGTTGAACAAACCTGCTTTTTGAAGAATCTCGGGCGGAATTTTTTTCGCCCTAAGGTATTTTCCAAGGGCAAAGCGATCGACGGGGGCGTAACCGATCCTGAATTCATCGGCTGTTTCCAGATTGAATCGTCTTTCCTTCGTCCAGTAGTCGAGAGCAGCCTGACCCTCTTTCGATCCGTTGCGCAAGTTGAGGGAAAACCAATCCGTGACGATCTCGTGCAGGGCATAAAGCTCCGAGTTGATCGACTTGCTCAAAGGACCAGGAGAGCTTCCATGCTCGAATCTAAGAGGAATGTTGAATCGGTCGGAAAGAAACTCTATGGCCTCCATAAAGGACAGGTTTTCCATTTTTTGGACAAAGGTCAGGGCATCCCCTTTTTCTCCCGAGCTAAAGCATTTGAAGAAACCCTTGTCCGGATGGACATAAAATGATGGAGTCTTTTCCTGACTGAATGGACTTAGGCCAACCCAACTGGATCCACTTTTCTTCAGTTGGACGTATGGGCTTACAAGATCGTAAAGGTCGATCTTGTCCTTTAGTTCGGCTACAAAATCATGAGCGAGTGGCATGGGGCATGGGGCTGGAAACGCCTAGAAGTTCTGGATTTTGATCAATTCCATCTTGGCCTGTTTTCCGAGCACGCTTGTTTCAGGTGCCGTTTCGAGCAGTCTTTGATACAGGATTGCGGCGGTAACGGGCATTCTCTCGACCATATGGTATCTTCGGGCAAGTTGCCAAAGGATTTCGGCTGATTCGGGGAATCGCTCATGGGCCTTCTCCAGTTCTGCCAAATATCGAACCCCCGTGAGGGTTTCCCTGGCAATTCGGAGGTACTCCATGTGAGTTTGGATATCGTTGGGATTGTGCCTGATTGCCTCCAAAATGGTCATCTCCGCCTCCTTGACCTCACCTAGTTGGAAGTGGGCTTGTGACGAAAGTCGCCAAGCATCCGAGTTTTCAGGGTTTTTCTTGATCGCATCCCTTGCGAAGAGCAGGGCACTGGTGTAGTTGCCCGAGAGGTAGGAGTTTCTTCCTTGCTCCAGGCTGTCTGGTTCGCTTTCGACGGGCTGGGAAAAGGCATCGGCCAAGCTGGTGCCTCCGGCTTCCACACGCGGGGGAGGGGGGGCTCCCTCGGTAGCGAGGGGAGCTGCCGGACTAGTTTCCCTGCCCGGAGTTGTCTTTGGCCCAGTCGAAACAACGGGATCGTCTTCGGAGGGAGGGGCTCTGACTGCTGACTTTGCAAGCAATGCGTTCGCCAGTTGCGTTACGGTCATTTCCTGAGGGGAATATCCACGCTCGAACAGGCTGTCGAATCTTCTTTCGCGCAGAAGGGCGGCGGCCTCTTCACTCAGTCCGCTTCCTTCAATCGTTCCCGGGTTGGATTTTTCAATGGCTAGGATCAGGGCTTCCGCTTGATCCTCTTCCTTCGTTGCCAGTTTTACCCGAAGCAGCCCGAGGAGAGGACGGGGAGTGATGCCCTTTTCCTTGCGGGCGGATTCCCGATACCAATGTTCGGCCTGAACGAGAAGGTTTTTTTCGAAGAAGAGTTCGGCCATCAGGAGACAGTCCTCATGAGTGGTCGATTCCGCAGCTTGACCAAAGGCATTGAGTGCCTCCGTATCCATGTCTGCTCGTGCCAGTAATCTAGCCAGAGCAAGCCAGGCTTCGGTATCATCCGAGTTATCCGCGAGGAATTCGGAGTAGCGCTCTTGGGCAGACTTTTCATCGCCTGCTTTTTCATGAGCTTGGGCAACCTCCTTGAGCAGTGTTTTGCCGGCTCCGGCCGACATGGCTTGCTCCAGACGGAAGGCGGAAAGAGCATATTGGCCGGAATCGTGCAAAGATCGACCAAGCTGAATGAGGATTTCCGGAGAGTCGGGAAATTCCTCATTGTATTTACGCAGGAGTTCAATCGCCTCCTCTGTTTTTCCTTCCACCCTTTTTTCTATCGCATCACTGAGGTCGGGGGGAGCCTTGGCTGGCGGCGTTGGGGAAGCTGGGTCGGGTGGAGGCAAATCTTCGGAACAAGCCAAGAGAGCAAGCAAGGTTGACCCGAGGGTTGCTATTCGTAAACATATTTTACCAAAGCGCATGTATTGTTTTTTTCATTGTAGGGGCAAACGTCAAGCCATGGTCTTCATTTTACTTCATTCCCTTCTCTCGGTTGGGTATGTTTGCGGGGTTGGTGAGCCCGAATTCGGATCTTCGGGGAATTCAATAAAAAATGAGATTTCCCCATCGGATGATCGTTCGATCGACGTTTTCAGGTCCAAGAGCGGAAAAACGGTTGAATTTTGCTTATCTTCGATTGAAAGGTTGGTTTCTCTTTCTGAAAGCAAAGGCGGGGTGCGGTTGAATCCCGCGGTCTTGCCCAAGATTGGCATCAAGATTGAGACCTCCTGTGCCCCGGGTTTGCAGGTGTCCCCCATCTTGGTCGATGCCTTGTTACTTTTTCTCAAAGGAAGGGGGTATCGCAATGACCAAGTTTTTCTTGCCGATCATGATCTTATGACCCTTCGTTCGGCTGGGTTTGCCAAGAACTCCGTCCCTCGGTTTTTCAAGGGGTATCCGCTTTATTGCTCTGAGGATAAGTCGTTTTTCAATTCCGATTGGTATCACGACAGTCCCATGCCTCCGACACCGCAAGATCGCGTCCGTTTTTTTCTGCGTTATCCCAAAGACCGAGAAAAACGAGTCCTCGAGGAGAGAAAGAGTTACTTGCCGGCCCGTCTTTTTCTTGAAGACGTTCACTGGATCAACTTGGCGGTTGCGATGGATAGCTTGAACTTGGGCATTGACGGTGCGGCGGCGAACTTTTCCCTCGGGGCGATCGACAATGCCCAGAGGTTTTTGGAGAAACCGACATTGGCTCCTGCTGCAGTTGCGGAAATATTGGCTATTCCCGAGATTTGGCAGAAACGGGTCTTTTCGATTATCGACCTGAGTAAATTCCAATTTGCAGGCGGTGGGCGTTTTGATGCCGAGTTTTTAGGGAGGGAGCCAATCCTCCTGCTTGGCGAAAATCCTTTTTCGGTCGATTACCTCGCTTTGCAAACCCTTAACGAGTTGCGCGTGAAGAGAGGTTTTTCCCCCCGGAAGTCCGAGGACGCACTGATGTTTCGCTATGCCAAGGAACTGGGCTTGGGTGACGTCAATGATGCCAAGCTCTTTGATTTGCCTTAGGCTTGGGCAAATTTTTTCTTCAGATAGCTCAGGCTTTCCCGCGCGATGGTCTCGGGATCAGGGCTGTAGTCAAAAACTTCAACCGAGACGAATCCATCGTATCCAACCTCGTGCAGGGTTTCGGCAATGGGGGCGAATTCGACCTCACCGAAACCCGGTCCCCGCAAGTTGGGGTCGTTGGCATGGAAATGAGCGAGATCCCCTTGGCTTTCTCTGATGATGGTGGGGATATCTTTCTCCTCATCGCTCATTGCCTTGACGTCCAGATGCAGTCGGAGAGCAGGGTGGTCAACTTTACGGATCAGGCTAATCGTCTCCTCTGCGGTATTGAGATAATTCGTTTCCGTTCGTCCTAGGGGTTCCATGGCAATGGTTACGCCCCCCTCATGAGCCACTTCCGCAACCCCGTGGAGGATTTCGGCCGCCCGTTTGGAGGCATCCTCGTATTTCCACTCTTCTTGCAGGTCTCTTTGCTTCGGACTGCCCCAGACCATTACGGAACCTTCCATGGCCGAGCAAATTCTCGCCAAGTGTTGTCCGAAGGCAAGGGTGTCTTTTCTCAGGAGGGGATCGTCGGTTGTCAGGTGCAACCAAGCCGGTTTGACGAAAAGCCAATGGAGTCCGACGACTTCAAGCCCGTGTTTGCGCACCGATTCTCCTGCTTTTTCGGCGTCCTTCTCGGATATGTCCCGTGGGTCTTCGTTGAGGGTAAAGGGTGCGATCTCCAACCCGTCGTATCCAGTTTCGGCCACTTGGCGGCAGGTGTCGTCGAGTGACCAACCTTGGTAAGTCTCGTTGCAAATTGCAAATTTCATGGGGAATACTCATGGACTTCGTTGCATTTGGGACAAGTCTTTTCTTGATCGTTGAGCGAGTTTGGCTTCATGATTGAACCGATTATGAGAATATTACCTTTGCTTTTTGTTTGTCTAGGTCTTCATGGTGAAGATCTTTCTTGGCCCAACTGGCTGGGACCCAATCATGACGGAACTTTGGATTCGTTTGCCCTGCCGCTCCCTCCCCGGGGCAAGGATTATGCACTGGCGTGGACCGTCAAGGTCGGTCGTGGATGGGCTTCGCCGGTTTGCGATTCAGGGACGACTGTCCTGCATGAGCGCGATGGTGAGAACGAAGTGTTGCGAGCAATGGATTCCTCAACAGGCAAAGAAAGTTGGCGGTTTTCCTACCGCTCGGATTACCAGGACAACTTCGGGATGGAGGATGGTCCCCGTTCCACTCCTGCTATTTCCGGCGGGTTGGTCGTTTCCCATGGACCGCAAGGCTTGGTCCATGCCGTATCCATGAAAGACGGTATCCTGCGATGGAAAGTGGACTTGGCGTCAAAGTTTTCTTCCCCGAAAGGTTTTTTCGGCCGCTGTTCTTCGCCTCTTGTGATCGATGGCAAAGTCGTATTCGATGTCGGTGGTCCTAATGCCGGGATGGTCGCGCTGGAATTAAAAACTGGAAACCTCGCGTGGTCCTCGACTTCCTATGGGAACGATTATTCCTCGCCCGTACCATTTGAGGTAAATTCAGGTCGGTTGATCCTGTCCTTCATGAGGGAAGGTTTTCTGGCTTTGAATGCGAAGACAGGCAAAGAGGTCTTTTTTGAACGATTCCGTTCGTCGATCAGTGCTTCAGTAAATGCAGCAAGTCCTGTAGTCGCAGGCAATCGGGTGTTTTTGTCTTCCTGCTACGACGTTGGGGCCGGGTTGTGGGATTACCGGGGAAATCCGCCAGGCGAAGGCCGTTTCGACACCCTCTGGAAAAAAAAGGACGCTCTCGATTGTCATTATTCCAGTCCCGTTGCGTTTGGAGAATTTGCCTACGGGTTTCATGGCCGGCAGGAGAGAAACCCGGTTCTTCGATGCATAAGCCTGAAGGATGGCAAGGTTATGTGGGAAGCCCCATCGATGGGTGCGGGTAACCTGATCCGGGCAAAGGACAAGCTGATTGTTCTTTGCGAGGACGGGGAATTGATTGTTGCGGAAGCTTCGCCCAAGGGATTTCGCAGCTTCCATCGTCAGCAGATTCTCGGCACGGGAGCCCGGGCTCATTTTTCCTTGGCCAATGGTCGTCTCTTTGCCCGGGATCCGCGCAGGCTTGTTTGCCTGCTACTGGACAGGTTCGAGTAAATTCCTTAGGTCCCCACCACGTTTTGCGGTTTTCCTTCGAGGAATGAGCGGAGGTTGTAAACGGTTTCTTTCATCAGTCGTTTTCTTGCCGAAAGAGTGGCCCACGCGTAATGGGGGGTGATGAAACAGTTCCTCGCCCGAAGCAATGGATTCTCGGAGGAGGGGGGTTCGGAGCTCAGGACGTCCAGGCCCGCTCCCGCGATCATTCCCGATTCAAGGGCCTCGGCTAGGGCATGTTCGTCAACGAGCGGACCCCGTGCCGAATTGATGAGGTAGGCGGTGTTCTTCATCAACTTGAGGCGTTCGGCGTTTACGCAGTTCTCGGTTTCGGGAGTCAATGGACAGTGCAGGGTGAGAATGTCGCTTTGAGCGAAGAGTTCGTCCATTTGAAGAGCCTTTCCGTGAGCAGGGTCATCTTCTCCGAATGATCTTGAGTGGATGAGGATGGACATACCAAAGGCGCGTCCCAGCTGGGCAACGGCTTGCCCGATT
>Ga0315322_10001012_pt1 | contig 21649 bp, 13 predicted proteins | sample M110021515metaG_FD_203461 | JGI IMG/M metagenome (GOLD analysis project Ga0315322, IMG submission 203461) | Ammonia-oxidizing marine archaeal communities from Monterey Bay, California, United States - M1 100m 21515 | ecosystem: Environmental > Aquatic > Marine > Intertidal zone | place: USA...
GGAAATGAGGGCAGGCCGACCTAACCGCGACCGATGGCATCCTTTAGAGCGAACTCTCCCTATGCGTTCCTCCAAACATGGGCCACATTCCAATGCGAAAGATCCTCGATCTCGCGGGTTCCAACCTTCGTCAGGATCATCTAGTGAGTGCTTTTCCGGCACCTCGTTCCACGCCTTGTCCAGCGGTCAACCAGACGACCGCCGGCGAGCCCCGGATTGCAGCTGTTCGTGCACGCTCGTTGTGCGTTGTCAGCGGCAAGGGAGGCACGGGGAAGTCGGTCGCCGCCGCATCGTTAGCAAGGGTCTTCTCGCGCAAGGGGCGCACGCTTATCTTTGACGCGGACTTGGGGATCGGAAATGCGCACATCCTGCAGGGGAACTCCCCCAAGGAAACCCTCGCCGACGTTTTGGGCGGTAGCACAAGCTTGGCGAACGCGGTACATACCTGCAGCGAGGGGTTAGACTTGGTTGCAGGTGGCTCCGGAGTGGCCCGCCTAGCCACGCTAAGCTCACCTGATCTAGCTCAGATCGGAGCCGAGCTCGCCAATCTAGAGCGAGACTACAGCTACCTTGTCGCCGACTGCGGAGCGGGCATCTCCGAAACCACCCTAGCCTTCGCGCGCGCCTCGGACACGCTCCTGATCGTGACCACTCCCGACCTAACCGCGATGACCGACGCCTACGCCTTTTTAAAAGTCCTTGGCCAAACTCGTCCCGGCTCCAGGCCACTCTTGATGATCAACCGCGCGCTTGACGAGCCGGAAGCCGCCGCAGCAGCCACTCGTATCTGCGACGTCTCCCTGCGCTTCTTGCAACATGAGCCCGAGTGGATCGGTTGGATTCCGGAAGATCGCGCCGTCTTCGAGAGCGTCAAGAACCGAGAACCTCTCATTCACCACGCCCCAAACTCCCCAGCCGCAATAGCCTTTGGCAACGTCGCCTCTACAATCCAAGAGCGAGTAGACACCCAACACGCGAGGGGTCTAGGAAGAAGGCTGGCCGCAGGAGCCTTGAGTGCGCTTCGCATGGCATAGGGAAGCGCAGCGCTCTTACGCATAGCTCGTTTTGCGCAACCATTAGCTTCCCCCCAGGGTGTGGGGTGCTCCACTTCAAACAAAGGCAAACCGTGAGGTTATTTCTTGCGCGCAGCGCAAAAGCGAAGAGCTAGACTTTGGGTTATGGAAGTTGTCGTTGTGGATGGAGAGGAGAAAGCTGGCCTTGTGGTGGCGGACATTTTTTGTAGGGCTTTGGCTTCGAGAGAGCGGCCAACCTTTGGGGTGGCGACGGGGGGCAGCCCCTTGCCAACTTATGCTGAGCTGATCCGACGGCATCGTGAGGAGGGGCTGTCGTTTGCGGGGGCGTCAGCGTTTTTGCTGGACGAGTATTTGGGTTTGAGTGAGGGGCACCCCGGGCTTTATCGGACGTTTATTGAGGAGGTGTTCGCCGGAGGTGTTGGCTTACCTGCGGAGCGACTTTTTGGGCCCCAGGTTCATGGGGTTCGGGCGGATGCGGCTTGTGCGGAGTACGAGGAGAGGATTGAGCGAGCCGGGGGGATCGATGTGCAGTTGTTGGGGATTGGCGGAGATGGGCATATCGGGTTTAACGAGCCATCTTCTTCGCTGGCTTCGCGTACTCGGATTAAGACTCTGACGCAGGAGACGCGGGAGGACAATGCGCGCTTTTTTGGAGGGGATGTCGAGGCCGTTCCAATGCATGTGGTCACGATGGGGATCGGGACGATTATGGAGGCGCGGCATCTGGTTCTAGTCGCGACGGGCGAGGGCAAAGCGGAGTGTTTGGCCCGGGCGATCGAAGGGCCTTTGACTGCTAGGGTTCCGGCATCGGTCCTGCAGATGCACCCGCACGTTACGGTAGTTGCCGATGAGGCGGCGGCTTCTGGACTCGAGCTACTCGAGTACTACAAAGAGACGTATCGCGGAAAGCCGGACTGGCAGAGCTGCTAGCCGCGGAAGCGCTCGCCCCATTTTAGAAGGGGGCGTTCGAATGCATAGTAGGAGATGCTTGCCGCTAGGAAGCTTAGGGCGATTGCAAGGGCCGTTCGACTGGCTAGTCCACTCTCTGCGGGGCTGCTTGATGTTGTTGACAGCGCGTAGAAAATGGGGAGGTGGTACAAGTACAAGCCGTAGCTTATGCGGCCGATATATGCCAGAGGAGTGCCGAGGATGGCTGTTGTCTTCGGCAGCGAGAGTCGGTCGGCTTGTATGAAGAGAAGCAGGATGGATGTCGAGAGCAGAGCCAGGCCAAGTAGCTGGTGGAGGCCGGCGTAGGGGCGCAGGGCGGGAATCAAGAATCCGCAAAGTGCCCAGAGGTAGCCAATGATTGCACCGACGACGCCGATCGAGCAGAAGCTCCAAGGCCTGCGGAAGATCGAGGTCTCGTGAAAGGCTAGCAGGCTGCCAAGAGCAAGGGTGAGAATCCTGGCAGGGGTCACGTGGCTCAAGATTTGTAGCTGTTCATTTGGGAACTTGGCGATCACAAAAAATGCCGTCGCGATGGAAAGTGGGATCAGGCCAAGCACCACGGTTGCCTCGGCGCGTCTGCGGGAGAGTCCAAAGAGCAGAAGGGGCCACACTAGGTAGAAGTGCTCCTCAACGGCGAGTGACCAGGTATGGCCAAGGGGAGAGTGCGGGACGTTACCCAAGAAGTAGAAGTTCGATGTGTAGGTGGCGACCCAGATCATCTCGGGACCTGGGGATACGAGCCAGACAATCGCCAGCAGTAGATAGCACGCTGGGAAAATGCGGATTGCGCGGCGAATCCAGAAGCTGCGCATCGTCGCTCCCGCTTGCTTCTCCTTCAACAAGATACGGGTGATCAGAAAGCCCGACAGCGCGAAGAAAATGTCCACACCAAGATACCCGGGTGCTGCATAGGCCCGGAAATTTAGGCCCCACTCTCCAAGGAGTGACAGGGGCGCGTGCGTGAAGAGTACGAGCAGAACCGCAATCGCTCGAAGCTTGTCTAGGCTTTGGATATAGCGCACCTTGTGCGATTCCGGCTTGGCCCGAAGTGGTTGGCTGGTGATGGCCGACATCTAGCCGCGAAAGCGCTTCCGCATGATCGCTTTGAACATGCCGATTGCGGTACCAGCAACTTTGATGAAGCTGTCGGAGTGCTTGGACTCGCCACCAAGCCGTGCTCCGTAGGCGACGGGGATTTCGATGACGCGTAGGCCTTTCCGATAGGCTTCGCAGATCATCTCGGGTGAGAACGCGGGGCCGGCCTCGGTTGTACCCGGCTTGATCGCTGCCCACGAGTCGGCCCAAAGGGCGCGGTAGGTGCAGCCCACATCCGTGAGCCGAGGCTCGTGAGGAAGGTACCAGCAGAGCTCAAGTAGCTTTGCCATGGTGACGTTACCCCAACGCAGAAGCTTGTCCATGTTCGCCCCTTGCTGGACCATTTGGCGCGTGGTTCGCGTGCCAAGGACCATGCGGCAGTCGCTGAGATAGTGCAGCAGTTTGGGCAGGTCCGAGGCGCGGAACGAGCCGTCGGCTTCGACAATGGCCAAAATGTCTGCGCCGGTTGATGCCGCGTGGTCGAGCCCTGCGCGGATAGCGTAGCCGTAGCCGGCGGCTGACTCTTGGATGACGTCGGCACCAGCAGACTGCGCAAGAGCGGCCGTGCGGTCCTTGCTGTTGTTGTCCACCACCACGACGCGGTCGACGTGGGGCTCAGCGAGGAATTCGGTGACGACCTCGGCGATGGTGGCCTCCTCGTTGTAAGCGGGGATGACAACGTGGACTGTGCTTGTGTTGAACATGGAGAGGGTGGCTTAGGCCAGAAGCATATCCGGTGTCGGGGCTGGATAGGTATCGCGGGCGCGTTACTTGTAGCAGCCGCGCCACTTATTGGTGAGGACCGTAACGAGGTCGCGAAGCGAGCCGAAGACGGCGGCTACGAGTTTGACCTTTGTGTCGTCCTCGTGATGCCATGCGACGGGGACTTGGGCGAGCTTCAGGTCGCGCGATTGTGCGATCACTACGAGTTCGGCGTCGAACGCCCAGCCGTCTAATAGCGAGCGCGAGAAGATTGCCTGCGCGGCCTCGCGGCGAAAGCCTTTGAAGCCACAGGTGAAGTCGTGCACACCCGGCGCAAGGACGAAGTTGACGAGCAGTGTGAAGCAGCGTCCGAGCGTCTCACGCAAGCGCGGCTGGCGGCGCGTGATGTGGGCACCGGGGACGCGGCGGTTGCCGAGGACTAGGTCGTAGCCGGATTCGAGGGAGCCCAGCATGCCCGCCGTCTCCTCCAAAGGCGTGGAGAGATCCGCATCGAGAAAAAAGATGACCTGGCCGTGGGCCTCGAGCATTCCCTTGCGCACGGCCGCGCCTTTGCCGCGATTGGTGGGCAGCTGGAAGTAGCGAGTCGAGTTTGAGTGCGCCTCGACCCAAGCGGTGGCGATCTCGATCCCACGATCCTGCGAACCATCGTCGACGAGGACCAATTCCCAGGTCTCGCCTTTACCGCGCGAAGCCATCAGGTTGTCCAAATAAGTTTCAAGGGCTTCGAGGGACGCTTGGAGAATCCGCTCCTCGTTGTAGATTGGTACGACGAAGCTAAGGAACGGGCTCTGTGCAGCCGAAGGCGGATTTTGCGGAGAGTTGTGCATTAGATGAGAGAACCCGCGGGAATCTCGATGGGTCTCATGGTCCAAAATCTACCCTAGTGAGCCGCCGAGTGCCCCAACTCCAGACCATATGCTGCACGCGGCCTTCAAAAATATGACTCCAGACAAGCTCACCCCTGAAGAGCGCCTGCGCGCCGACTTGCCCTCGGATATCGAGGGTCTCGAGGGTCTCGTAGACATTCCCGGCGTGGTGCCTCCCTCGGAAGAGACACCTCCCGGCCCCGGTGAGCCCAGTTTTGAGCGCATGTTTGGCGATACGGCCCCCCGGCCGCTTGGACTGCGGGAGCTTTTGTTCGCGATTTTGGGAGCGATCATTCTAGCGGCGATCCCACTTCGGGAGGGTCTGTTCAACCCCGATCAAGTCCAGTTTGGACTGGAGGACGCGACGCATCAGGAACCTTGGAAGACGGCGATTGCGAATGCTGGCGGGAAGGTTGGTCCGTCGTTGAACGATGGACTCTCCGACCAAGCTAACGCTTTCTACCCGGTCTACCGTTGGATCTCCGATAGCTGGCTCGCGGGGGATCCGCCGCTGTGGAACCCGCTGATCTACGTCGGCGCACCTGCTCTGGGCAATCCGCAGGCCGGCGTCTTGGATCCGCAGATTCTACTGCTGGTCTTCTTCGATTGGCTGGGCGGCCAGCGCGCATTTGATTGGGCGCTTTCGCTGGCGGCTTTCCTTCGACTGTTCGTGGCTGGGCTTGGCGCATATCTGTTGGCGCGGAGGCTCGGCCTACGCCCGATGGGTGCCTGCTTGGCGGGACTGACCTTCGGGTTTTCCGGATACTTGATTCTGTGGCTGAACTCACCCCTTGGACACGTTCCGCCTCTCTTCCCTTGGGTTCTGTACTTCTTGGAGGGATTGCGAGGACACGGTCCTGGTGAAACCAGCCCATGGCCAGCGCGCCGCGCCTTCTGCGGAGTAGTCGTTGCGATGGCCCTGACGATTCTCGCGGGGCACCCAGAGACTTCGTTCTTTGTGGGGTTTGCCGCCGGCTTGTGGGCGCTTGGCATTCTTCTGCGAGACCGCCGCGCAGGTTTATTCGGTCTGGGCGCCATGGCCATTGGAAGCTTGGCCGCGATTCCGGTTCTGCTGCCGTTCTATCGCTACCTCATGGTTTCCGGAGCTCACAAAGTGCGCTCGGGTAAAGTACAGCACATCGACATCGATGTAACCGCTCTCGGAATGGCGCTCTTCCTGTTCGTGTTGGCCATTGTTGCGCAGCGCGTGCTAGTACAGCGCGTCCCAGCGGAGCCCGGCGTTGACGAGGACGAGGCGCAAACGCGCTCGTTAATCGGCGGAAAAGTTGGCACATCGATGGGCCTGACGGCACTCGGTGTTGTGACTGCCGGTGCCCTGCTCTGGTTCCTGGTGCGAGGTATGCGAGAGGCCGCCCTTTTGACCTGGTTGCCCGACCTTTGGGGGACGCCGGGGCGAGGCGAAGGCTACTTCGGCCCGGGGACCGCCATTCTAGAGGGTGCAAGCGGTTGGATCCTGACTGCTGCGCTGCTAGGTGCGCTCAGCAGCTTCTTTGCGTTTGGTTTTCAGCGCGGCGAGGATTTCGATGGTGGCAGTGGCCTACGTATGCGGCGCCTGATTGTCGTACTTGGGTTTGGTGCGCTCGGGCTTGTCGTCGGCGTGCCCGGCGTACTTGACTTGTATAAGCTGGTCCCGCTGATCGGCTTGGGTGACACCGTGCGCTTTGCCGTGGTGAGCTCGCTAATGTTCGGCTTACTTGCTGGCGAGGGACTCGAGCGTGCGGGCGCGAAGGCGCGCTTCGCAGCGCTCGCGGTTGCCGCAGGTCTGTTTGCAGCGACGGCGCTTACGGGCGGTGCTCCTCCGAAGCCGGCCTTTGGTTCGGATCTCTTTGCGAACCAAACCGACATCTCGCTTGCGATGGCACCGTCGCCAGCCACGGATAGCCTTGTGCAAATCGCGTTGAAGCCCGGCGATGATTTCCGAGCGGGCCACGATCGCCTCGAGGGTTTCGTCGCTCCGGGTTTGCCGATTGGCGCGATCCAGCTGCGCTTGGAGCGCTTCTTACCCGACGGTAGTTTATTGGAAGGGGCGACCCAAACCCTTCCGTGCGAGGCTCACAGCGAGCCGAGCTCAGCTGCGGCCGCAGCGCTTGCTAACTCCAGCGTCGAGGTACCCGAGGGCGCACTGTTTTTTCGCGCGAGTTACTTACAGCCGAATCGATTGGACGAGGGCTGGTGGGGGCTATTCGTCGATTTCAGCGCTGTTGGCGCAGACCATACCGAGGCGCCGTTCGCGACTCGAGCCGTCGGATTGACTCGGCTTTTTCGGAGCCACGCGCCCGGTGGCGGAACCATCGCGCTGATTGTCGCTACCGCCGCGCTCTTTGCTTTTGGCCGGCGCACGGGATTCGTGCTTTTGCCGATCGCCGGCGCCCAGGGGCTGCTCTTTAGCCAGGGACAGAACCCGTCGTACCCTTCAGCGTCGATCTTTCCAGAGACCGAGACGGAGCGCATCCTTGGTGCCGAGCTCGGGCCTTATCGCTACTTCGCCGATCGGGGCGTGATGCGCCCGAACACGGGGCTAGTTCGCGGATTGGCGTGCTTAGATGGCTACGACGCAATCGACCCACTCAGCTACAATCAGACGCGCCGCTTCGCACTGAAACCTGGCGTCCATCCACTTCTCGGTTGGAATGCGCGTGGCGTCGACTTGGACAGCGTGGCCTTTCGCATGTTGTGCGTGAAATTCTTGGTGCTCAAGGCGCCGCTGCTCTCACCCGTGCTCGATGAGTGGGAGCTTGTGGCAAGTCCGCGTGGCGACGGCGAATCTCTGCCCTATGCGGAGACTTTTCTCTATCGCGCCAAGGACGTTTGGCCGCGTGCTTTTTGTGTAACCGAAGCGGTCTCCCCAGAAGTCGCCAAGCTCTCTCTGGGAACTTGGGATCCGCGCACGACGGCGATCTTGATGGAGGACTGGAAGCCCGCCGGCGCTGCGAAAAACATGACCGTGTCCGAGCCGGTCATCACCAACAACACTGTGACTTGCTCCGTGGAGCTGGATGGCGAGGCTCTATTTGTGCTCGCCGATCAGTTTTTCGAGTCCGCGAGCTTCGAAGTTAATGGGGAAGAGCGCGAGCCGATTCCCGTGAATGGGCTGTTCATCGGCGTCCCACTTGGACCTGGGAAGCACGAGGTCGTTCTCATTCGCTCGATCTTCTAGTCCAGCGCCCAAGCCGGCGCTCGTTGCGGCTCTTGGCTAGCGCTTTTCGTAGATCTCGGAGGCCCAGGCTGGGCTCTCCTGGAAGGCAGTAGGTGGGACTTCCATTACACTCCAGAGCGCTTCTGCTTCGTCGTGCCTGCCATCTTGAGCCAGGGCAGCAGCGTATTCGAAGTCCAGCGGTGGGTTCGTGCGGGCGGGTTCACGTGCGGCGTCCCGACTCGCCTGGCGATACAGCCGGATGGCCTCGGGCCACTTGCCGTCAGCGGCTGATTCGCGGGCCCACGTCCACTGGGCGGCGCAGGTGAGTGCGCGCTTGCGCAGTGCGTCGGGCTCGCTCGCAGCGGCGTCGAACAGGTAGCTCCCTAGGTCGATGGGTAGGTCCTTGGGCGCTAGAGCGATCTTGTTGGCGAGGTCCGGAGCGAGCTCGGGCAGCCCTTGGGCGAGCTGGCCAGTAAGGACCAGATCCGCGCCGAGTCTCCTTAGGTTGCGTCGGATGACGGGGTAGCCGACATCGAGTTCACGCGCGTGACTCCAGAGCTCTAGAGCGCTGGAGAAATCGCCACGGGCTGCGAGCAGACCACCGAGATTCGTGAGAGCTTCGATGGAGTGCGGCCGGACGGCGAGCGCGGCACGCCAAAATATGGCGGGGTCGGAGAGCTCAATCGCAGACCCGCCGCTCGACGCTTGCCACTCTTGGAAGCGCGCCATCGCGGCATTGGCTTCAAAGGAGTCAGGACATGCGGCAAGGGCTTGCTCGGGGTTTCTAGGCTCCCCGTTTGTAGAGTTCCAAACCCCTAACTCATGCTTCTTGATCGCGCTCGCAGTGGGCACTTGTAGTAGCAGCGCGAGGAGTGCCGCCGACAATATCAGCAGTGGGATCGCGGGCGCCTTGGGAGAGAGATTTGCACTCTCCGGCGCACGACTGGCGGTGGAAAGGGTTGCACCTAGCGTAAGGAAAGCGAGTGGTCCCGCGATGTAGTTTGAAAGCAGAGGGGCATGGAACAGGCAAATCGCTAGGGTCGCAAGCGCGCCAAAAGACAAGGCTCGCCGCGTAGAGTCCAAGCCCTTCCTGAAGACACTCGCCAAGAGCGCTAGTCCCGCACAGAGCCAACCGCTCCCAAAGAGTAGGCCTCCGAGAATGCCCTGCTCGGCAAAGGCGAATAAGAGGTCGTTGTGGGGGTGTTCAACCTCTAGAAGCTCGGCGACCCTACGCCCGTGGCTCGTTAGTTCGATCTCCCGTTGATCTCGATAGCGAGGATAGATGGACTGAAATTGCCCTGTTCCGACTCCAAGGGGATAGTCCTGAATAAGAGCTGGCATCGTGCTCCAAATCAAGGTTCTGACGTTTGCCCCTGCAAGATCACTGGCGTTATTTTCTTCTACTTCAGGTGTAGCCTGCGCCTCGAGTGCACCGTCTGGGGGCGCATCGACGGGGTTGATTTTAGAGCCGCCCATCGAAAAGGACAGGACGAGCAGGAGCAGGCCCGCACCAAGGCGCGCCAATCCACGTGCAACCTTGCGATTGTCGGGCTCGGACGGCGCTAACGAGGCAAGGATCATCCATGCGCCAAGTACAGCAGCGGCGCCGACGACGGGAGTCGTGGCGACAAAGAAAGAAGTGCCGAGCGCAGCAAGCCAGCACAGGACCGAGTATGGAAGGCGCCCGTGAATGAGCAGGAAGATCGAGATGCAGGCACCAGGTAAGACAACCTGGCTGTTGTAACCCGTATTGCCCGTTAGCCCAGCGCCATTTGAATCCAGCAGGAAGAGAGGACTGAGGAGCAAAGATAGAAGGATCAGGCCACCCGCGAGATCTTTATGGGCGTTGCCCCTGATTCTTGTTCCGAGCACAAGGGCGACCAAGGAGATCGACGCCAGAAGCGTAGCTTGCCCGCTCTCGAAGCTGTCGATCGCGCCCGAGTCGATGTGTCCTTGGAGTATGCGCAGGAGCAAGAAACTGCCAAAAGAAGCAAGGCCGATCGGGCCAAGACTCTGGAGTTTGAACGAGGGGGGGGGCGCTGGGCCGGACTCGGCTGTCAGTCGCTGCTTGCGAGCGTAGAAGAGCGCCGCACCACCGAAGATCAGGACGGCCAGGGAGATGTTGTAGAGGGACTCGTAAGCCGGCCGGCCGGTACTAGCTCCCAGCGAGTCTAATAAAAGGAGTATCGCGAAGATTCTAAATCCCCAGCGAGACCCCGACTGGTCTTCCGACTGATTCTGTTGCGAGCTGTTTGGCGTCATGTGCATGGTCTCCGTCCAAGCCCAAAGCCGGGTAGCCTTAGGCGGACTCTAGAGTAGTGCTAAGAATGGCATCCACAAAGGTTCCGGGCTCGAAGCGCTCTAGGTCTTCCATCGTTTCGCCGGTGCCGACGAAGAACACGGGCAGGCCTACGGCGTCGGTGATCGAGAAGACCGCGCCGCCGCGTGCCGTTCCGTCCAGCTTGGCGACGATCAGACCGGAAACATCGACCGTCCCCGTAAACAACCTAGCCTGCTGCACGGCGTTTTGGCCGTTGGTTCCGTCGAGCACTAACCACACGCTGTGGGGCGCATCGGGTAGACGCTTCCTGACGACCCGCTGGATTTTTTCCAGCTCTTGCATCAGGTTTTTTTGCGTGTGCAAGCGGCCGGCAGTGTCGAGGATAATCACGTCGCTCCCACGCGAGATGCCCGCATCGACTGCGTCAAAGGCGACAGCGGCGGGGTCCGCACCCTCACCTTGTCGCACGAGATCAACACCCGCGCGGTCCGCCCATATTTCAAGCTGGTCGGCGGCAGCGGCCCTAAATGTATCGCAAGCACCGACGAGCACGCTCTTGCCCTCGGACTTGAAGCGGTAGGCGAGCTTGGCGATCGACGTGGTTTTCCCCGATCCATTCACGCCGACGACCAAGAGTACGTGCGGCGCTTGGGTCATCTGGGGTAGTGGTGTTTGGTCACCAAGGTTCTCGAGCAAGCGCCCACGAAGGGCGCCGCGCACGTCTTCCTCGCCCTTCAGTTCACCGCGTTTGTGCAAGCGGGTCAGCGTGTCGATTAGATCGGCAGCGAGGGGCCCCAAGTCCGACGTGTACAAGAGCTCCTCTAGATCGTCGAGCAGCGCCTGGTCCATGGCGCGTCCGCCGTGGAAGATCGACGAGATGCCGTCGCTAATGGCACTGCGCGTACGGGTGAGGCGCTTTTTGAGGCGATCAAACAGACCCATAAGAATCGGCTACTCGCCGTCCTCGTCGCCCTTGGCAACGGCAGCTTCGGCGACCACGGAAGCTTCGGCGACGCGTGTCTTGATGCGGTCCAAAATGCCGTTGATGAAAGCGCCCGAGTTCTTCGTCGAGAAGCGCTTGCCAAGCTCGATAGCTTCGTTGATGGAGACTTTCGGTGGAATCTCGTCCAAGTTCATGAGCTCATGGGCCGCCATACGCAAGATGTTGCGGTCGATGACCGCCATGCGCTCAAGGTCCCAGTTCTGGGCGACCCCGCGAATAGTCTTATCGATGGTTTCGATTTCGACGACAACGCCCTTCGCAATTTTGAGGGCGAAGTTCGCTGTGTCGGGATCGGACTCTTCCTCGTGGATGAATTCTCCCATTTCCGGAATGAAGTCATCGCCTTGCAGGTCAAGTTGATAAAGGACTTGGAGCACAAGCTCTCTGGCCCGGGTGCGCTTCTTCACGATACGTCGTCTTGGTCACAGGTAGATTCGAGCACGGTCACGGACTCCATGTCGCCCATGCGACTGAAGCGAGTACCGGCTGTCGGAAGGTTGCGTGCTAGGTCGAGTCCCCGAAGGACTTCCAGGCAGGCGCGGGCGACTTCGCGCCCCTTGTTCTGTTCGCCGCCCTCTTTGACGGAGAGTGCGCGAGCGCGGGCTTGCTCTATCGTGTTGCACGTGAGTACACCGAAGAGCACGGGCGTTCCGGTCTCGAAACCGATGTCCATACAAGCGTGGGCGACCGCGCGCGAGATATGGCGGTCGTGCTCAGTCTCACCCTTGAGGACTAAGCCAAATGCAATTACGGCATCGATGTCTTCACGACGCGCAAGTTCGCGTGCAAGGATCGGCAACTCGAAGGCGCCGGGCGCGGAGATCAGTACGAGGTCCTCGTGCGCGAGTCCCGCGGTCTCGAACTCGGTGCGTGCGGCACACACCATCGCGTCGATGAGCTCCCCATGATATGTGGATGCCACCACGCCGATACGGGCGCCGGAACGCAACGTCACGGAGGAGCTGCTTTGAGTTTCGTCGAGTGCCATGGGGAGTCAGGTTGCCAAGAAGAGCGGGCGAAGAGTATACCGTTCGTCCGCTCATGAAGGGTCATCCAGCACACTATTCCGACCGGACAGGCCTCGGCAGGGGAGCCTTCTCTCCTGAAAAGTCAGTCGATTTGGCCCAGCGGAATGCGCCTCTGAAGTTGATCGCAAGGTCGTCGAGCAGGGTGTAGGCAAGGGGCACAACCCACAGGGTGAAGAAGGTGCTGGCCAAAAGGCCCCCGATTACGATCGAGGCCATGGCCCGGTAGTCAACGCTGCCCGACGCCGGTGGAACCATAGCCATAGGCATTAGGCCTACGACCGTGGTTAGCGCGGTCATAAGAATGGGGCGCACGCGGTGGGCGCAGCCGGCTAAGACGGCCTCCGAGCGCGGCATCGATTCGGACAGGCGGTGGATGCGGTCGATCAGGACGATGCCGTTGTTCACAACGACGCCGGCCAGGATAATGATGCCGATCATGCCCATCGCGTCGATGGGGTTTCCCATCCCCCAGATACTCCAGATTGCACCAAGGACAGCAAAGGGGATTGTCGTCAGGACGGAGAAGGGAAGGAGCAGCGATTCGAAGAGGATCGCCATAACCAAAAAAATCAGCACGAGCGAGAGAAGGCCGGCGTTGCCCAATTCGGCGAGCTCGTCGCCAGCCCTGCGCTGAAGGGAGAGATCGCTCGCAATCCCAAAGCCTCGGGGCATGCGCAGCGATGCGAGAGCTGCGTAGCCGGCTTTGGTGACATCCATTAGTTGCGACGGGTCATCGACCTGGGCAGTCAGCGCGTAGCTGATTTTCCCATCTTCTCGGTAGATCGTATTCGTACCTTTGGAGACTGAGAACTCGGCAAATGCGGAGAGCGGGACTTGATTGCTCAGCGTGTAGACCGGAAGGTCGCGCAGTGTGGACATGCTCGGCGCGTCGGCGCGATCGAGTTCAATAATCAATGGAATCTCGCGGCCACGCTCTTGGAAGCGGGGGAGAGGTACGCCACGTAATGCCCAGCTGATCGACTGAATGGCAGCGTCGGCGCCGATGCCAAACGAGTGCGCGATATCGCGATCGATTTCGACATTCATTTGGTCGGGCGCGGATTCCTCTGGCAGGGAGACGCCGGACAGGCCGGAGACCCCTTGCAGGATTTCGCGGGCCTCGAGTCCAAGTGCAGCGAGTTCGACCGAGTCCGTGCCGCGCAGTACAAACTGTGTGACCGTGCGACTGGTTTCCGACACATTGTCGCCGCTGTAGAAGCGCACGCTGTGGCCCGGCGGCTTTGGCATGTTCGCTCGCATGTCAGCCAGGATGACATCGCGCCGGTCGGGCATCAGCCCCTCGTCGAAGTAGATGGCTACCTCGGCGCTGCGGCTGCTGAAGCGATTGCGCACGTGGGCGAAGCCGTACTCCTCTTTGTGGTCTTCGAGATACTCCTCGTAGATGAGCGTCTCCTCGAACGCCTCGTTGAGCGTGAAGTCCGCTTCAAAGGTGACGCCGAAGTCGATCGCGCTCTCGCCTTCCCCTTGGGTAAAAGCGGCCGTACCCATACCTCCGAGTGGGATCGCAATTGTGGAGAACGCAAGAGCGGAGAGCCCCGTTGCCGCCAAGCGATTCTTGAGTGTCCAAGTAACGAGCAGGCGGTTGAAGGTGGTGAGCCAGACGATCAGGGAGTGCCCCGGAGGGACAAGCTTGCGCGGCGCATCAGGTGGTGCCTGCGTCAGGGAGCGCTCCTTCCAGACGGGCATCGCAAAAAATAGGATCAGCGCACTGATCAAGGCTGGGATAACGACGGGCGCGAGTGCGTAGACTAGGAGCAGTGGAAAGGAGAGGGTCTTGAGGTTGCCCGCAGCGGCTAGGGAAAGGCGAGTTCCATCAACGCTGTTCAGGCCCACCCAGAGGCTTGCTCCGAATAGCGCGATTGCGAGAATGCGGAAGCCACGCGCGGGAAAGTGCAAGAGTCGTCGCTGAATGTGGAAGCTGACGAGCATGCTTTTGTGAAAGCAGAGGCGAGTCAGGCCAATGGCGTTAGCAAGCAGGCGAGAAGGGATGCGGAGCATCTTGTCAAGCGCTCGGGTCAGGCTGCTCACGCCGGGCGACTGATCGCCTATCACGCGTCCGATAACTACGGGCAGGAAGACAACGGCGACGAGCAGGCTGGCGATCAGGCTCATGCAAAGAGGAATACCCATGCCGCCAAACATGAGGCGTACCATCGGGTTCCCACTCATGAAAATGATCGGCAGGAAAACGACGACGGTCGTTAGGGTCGCCAAAGTGACGGGCAGCGCGATCTCCCGAGCACCGAGAGCTGCGGCATCGAGGTTGCTCTTGCTCGTACTTTGCAGTCGCACTATGTTTTCAACGACCACGACGGCGTTGTCAACCAGCATGCCGATACCAAGCGTGATGCCGATCATCGTAAGCATGTTGAACGAGCCGCCGGTGAAGTACTCAAACGATAACGCCAGCAAACTCGAGAACGGAATGGCGAGCGCAACACAGAGCGTAGTGCGGATGCGGCGCAAGAAGAGGAAGAGGATCACAGACGCGAAAAGGCCACCGCCGAGCGCCGTTTGCTTGAGTTGGTTCAAGCTGCCTTTGATCATGTCGCCTTGCACAAAGAACGGCACGAAGTTGATCTGGCCAGCCAACTGCGGGTCCTCCACCAGCTCTTCCATCGCGGCGCGGAAGTTGTCCGATGCCTCGACAACGTTCGCCGTGCTCTCCTTCTGGGCGATCCCAAAGTACGAGAACTTTCCGTCCACTCGGCTGATCTGATCGCGCACGCTCTTGCCTCGCCGGACATTTCCGACGTCGCCGATTACGAGTCCATTCCCAATGGGATAGCTCTCGATCTCTTCCGTACTTTTGAAGCGCATGTCCGAGCGCAGGATCAAGCGTGAACCCCCGCTCTCTACTTCTCCCAATGGTTGCGCGAAGTTGTCGCTGGACAACTTCGCGATCAATCCACCGACGTCAAGGTTGGCAGCAAGGATGCGGTCCTCGTTCAGCTCGATGCGGATCGTGTCCTGCATCACGCCGAAGATCTGAAGGCGACTGACGCCATTGGCGGCCTCAATCCGAGGGATGATGATCTCGTCGATCAGGTAGTCCTTCTCCTCCGAGCTCCCCTCGACACCAATACTGAAGTAGGAGAGGGGAAGCGTGCCGCCGGACTCGGACCACATCCCGACTTGTTCGGTGGTATCGGGTAGGCTCGGTTGAGCTCGCTCTATACGGTCCCGAATCTCGGCTTTCGCAAGCTCCATATCGACGTCCGATTGGAACTCGATTCGTAGGCGTACCAAGTTCTCCGCCGACCAGCTGCGGACGCGCTTGAGCCCTTGTAGCGTCCGTAGTTCGGCCTCGACAACCCGTGCGACTTTTTCTTCGTTTTCACGCGCACTAGCACCTGGGTTTGGCACCCAAACCATGACGGAGTCATTCGAAAATCCGGCTGGCAACAGCTGTAACGGGATCTTCGAATAGGCGATCAGGCCGATTACAACCAAAGTAATGAAGACGACGAGTAGCGCGACGGGGCGCTTGATTGTGAAACCAAAGAACCCCTTGGCGCTAGCGTTTGGCTGCTTGTTCATTTGAAGTCGCACTCGCTCAAGCGGTAGTGTCCGCAGGTTGCGGTGTGGGACTTACAGCAGGAGTGGCCTGCTTGGGGCCGAGCCGGAAACTAGCCAGCAGTCGATAGACCGTGGGTACGACAAGCAACGTCAGCAGGGTCGATGAGGTCAGCCCCGAGATGACAGCAATCGCCATGGGCGCGCGCATCTCGGCGCCTTCGCCCGAACCCAACTCGCCAACGATAGGCAGGCCCGCCAAGAGCCCCGTCATCGGCAGAAGACCGAGTGCAGTTGTCGCCGTCGTCATCATGATCGGGCGCAAGCGCGCGCGTCCCGCTTCGAGGATGGATTCTTTTAACTCGAGCCCAGCAGCGCGCTTTTGGTTGATCCGGTCTACAAGTACGATGGCGTTGTTCACGACGATGCCGGCGAGCATGATCACCCCGATAAAAACAACCACGCTAAGTGGCGTGTCCGTCCATTCAAGGGCGTGAATGACACCGATGCCAGCAAGGGGCACGGTGAGCAATATTACAAACGGCTGTATCAGCGACTCGAACTGCGCGGCCATCACAACGTAGACCAGGAAGATCGCGAGCAGCAACGCGAAGCGCATCGACTCTTGCGTCTCGTCCATCTCGCGCTTCTGGCCGCCCATAATCCAGCGCACCCCCTTGGGCGTCTCGAGGTCGAGCAGCGCAGCTTCAATCCGAGTGGAGAGTCCACCCAAGTCCAAGCCCGAAGCTTGCGCTGTCACGATGACGGCGCGCGAGTTGTCAACGCGGCGAATCTCCGCGGGACCTTGTACAAGCTCGAGCTCGACAACCGAGCGCAGCGGCATCGGTGTGGGGGAGTTTGGATTGGTGACTAGATCGAGAACATCTTCCAAGCTCGCGAGGGCGACCTCGTCACCTTGGATACGGACGTCCACACGCTCGTCGCCCTGGCTGAAGCGCGTGGAGACCTTACCCATCAGCTGGTTGCGAACTAGGTTCGAGACAACCGACAAGTCCAAGCCGTACTCGCTAGTCTTGTCGCGATCAAAGCTGATCAGCGCTTCGGGGTGCCCCGGACGTAAGTTTGTGGAGACGTCGGCGAGTCCCTCGAGCTCGTTCAATCGCGCTTCGATTTCGCGTCCGACGATAGCGAGCTGTTCCAAGTCGTGGCCACGCACTTCGATCACAACGGGTGCTTCTAGAGCGAAGGGCGTGGGGCGCTGAACTTCGACTGTCTCGACTGCGGGGTGCGAGAGTAGTCGGGCCCGTACTTCGGTGATGATGCTCTCCTCGATAAGCAGGCCGCGATACTCGCCGTCAAGCCGCACGGAGAGGCGCGCGGTGTTGGGACCTTCGATGCGACTTGTGAGAGTCTCTTTCTCCACACCAATGGTCAGTGCAGTACTGGCGATGCCGTCGATGTTGCGTATGCCGCTGTCGAGCTCACCCATGACACCCGCGGTGGTTTCGAGTGCGGTACCAACTGGCAAAGTGACGTGTGCTAAGAACTCGCCTTGGTGAATCTCGGGAAGGAGCTCAGTGCCCAATGAGGGCAAGCGTTGCCACGCATTCGCGAAGAGTAGGACCGCGCCTGCAACAACAAGGAGCGGCACGGCAAGCGCGGCCCTTAGGACGACGGCGTAGGCCCGATCAAGGGCCCCGAAGCCCAGATCAAACAGCTTTCCCAAGGGGCTGAGCAGCAGTGCGAGCGCTCTGTATAGGCCCCCCAAGAGCATCGCTAGGCCGCGCATGGCATAGGCGACAATCCAAAGCGTAGTGCGTCCAAGCAGAGCGAAGACGCTGCTTGGAAAAGACGCGGGCTTGAAGCTCAAGCCCGCGAGAGGATTGCCCGGTGCCGAGGCGCGAACCTCTTCTCCGGCAGCAGTCGCGTTCATCAGCCACCGGCGCGAGCTAAGCATCGGAATAAATAGCAGCGCAACAATGAGCGAGACAAACAGCGATGTGACTACGGTGATGGCTTGATCGCCAAAGATTTGACCGGCGATACCCGTGACAAAGACGATAGGTGCGAAGACAGCGACAGTCGTAAGGGTCGAGGCGGTAACTGCGCCGATAACCTCGCGCGTTCCCCGAATCGCGGCTTCGGTTAGCTCGTCGCCTTCCTCGCGGCAACGCGTGATGGATTCGAGCACAACAATAGCGTTGTCAACGAGCATGCCCACACCTAGGGCGAGTCCACCTAGGGACATGATGTTCAAGCTCACGTCCAACATGAACATCGGGGCGAACGTCACGATGACGGAGATTGGAATCGCAGTGCCGATCACAAAAGTCGTCGACAGACGTCGCAAAAATACCCAGATGACAAGGACGGCGAACAGGGCGCCGAGTACGGCAGCCTGCTTCACGTCATTGACGGCGCCCTCGATGAAGACCGACTGGTCGGCCAGCAGCTCCAGCTCGGCATCGTCCTGGATGCGGTAGCCCAGGAAGTTCGTTGCCTGGCGATCCATTGGACCGGGTTCGCGGCCTTCGGCTTCGACTGCGGCGAGCTCCTTGAGCTGCTTTTTCGAGCCGAACAGGACATCTTTCACCCGGCCTGCGACATCGATGATGTTCGCGCCAGCTTCGCGGAAGATCGCGATCTCTACGGACTCGGCACCGCCGATGCGTGTGATGACCTCGCGCTTCTTGTGGCTGCGTGAGACATCCCCGATGTCGTTGATGCGGACCGTGCTGCCCGCGCGCCTGGAGATGGCGAGTTCGGCGATCTCCTCGACCGTTTCAAACTCGTTGCGCGTGCGGACTAGGTATTCGGTAGACCCCTCCAAAAGGGATCCGCCAGATGCGTTCAGGTTCTCTTGAGCCAGGCGGCGGTCGACTTCGGACAGACCAATGTGTAAAGCACTGAGCTTAGCGGGGTCGATCCGGACGCGAATTTCCTCTTCGAGCCCTCCGTGAATCTGAACGGCTGCGACGCCATCTAGGTTCTCGAGCTCTCGCTTGATGCGTTGCTCGGCGATCCAGCGCAAGTTGATGAGGCGATCGTCATCAGTGCCGATGCGGCTTCGCTTTTCGGGTGTCGAGACGCCGATGCGAAGAATCGGATCCAAGTTAGGATCGTAGCGCAGGATCAGAGGGCGTTCGGAGCCTGTGGGTAGGCGTACGCTGTCGATTGCCTGGCGCACGGTGGGGACAGCTTGCGTCATCTCCGTGCCCCAAGCGAAGTCTAGCGTGACGTCGGAGACACCCGCGCGGCTTGTGGAGGAGGTGCGCACCAAATCCGGCAGCGCAGCTAAGGTCTCTTGCAAGCTCTCGGAGATACGCGACTCGATGTCTTCGGGCGCGGCGCCGTCCCAGTTTGTGCGGACGGTCAGCGTCGGGTAGCTGATCTCCGGCAGGAGATCCATGGACAGCTTGCTAAACGAAACCCATCCAAAAACGGCCATCGCGACCATCAACATTGTGATGGCAATCGGGCGCGAAGTGATGATCGCAAGGGGGCTGGATGAACTGCCTTTAGCCAAGTGTTCGGATGAGCTTGAACGTAAGTTCACGAGACCTACTCCGCTGCCTCTTGAGTCGTGGCCAAGCGCTCTTCCTCTGCACCCTGTTCGCCTTCGCTATCAATAGACACTTCTGCGCCGTCCTTGAGCTCGCGACTTCCGACCGTAACGACGAACTCGCCGGCGGACAGTGGGTTCTCTTCTGTGGCAGTGACTTCGACGTTGAGTTCGTCCGAGTACTCTTCGAACACGGTTACACGCCGAACCAGGCCTTCGTCGGCCACGAGGACGAACGTCTCTGCGCCTTCACGGCGAACGGCGCGCTTGGGGACCACCAGTGCATCCTCGTGTCGACCCGTCACGATGAACATTCGCAACAGCATGCCGGGGAGCAGGCGGCCTGTCTCGCCCGCTTGGTTGGGCTCGCTAACCGGCGACAGGCTTGCGGTCACGCGAAAGGCGCCGGACGTGCGGTCAATCGTTGGGCTGGTGCGAAGGATTTGACCCGGGAAGCGAAAGCCGGGATGCGCTTCGGCTTCGGCTTCGAGTGTGATGGAGCCGTCCGATAGGAAGATCTCCATCTCACGCTGCGGTCGGTAGAAGATGACGCGCAGCTCGTCCGGTGCGACGATGTGGAAGGCGAGCGCGCCCATCGCCAAGTTTGCGCCCAACTCGGCGGTGCGCGAGGCGATTACGCCGTCGATCGGGGAGCGCAGATCGCAGCGCTCGAGCGTGCGTTCGGCCCGGCTTTTGGCTAGCTGGGAACGCTCGACGGCCGACACGGCAGACTTCGTATCGATCTTGCTGCGCTCGGCGGCAAGTTGGAACTGGTTCAAGTTTTCGATAGCACTGTCGCGCGCAATACGCCCGGCCTCGAGAGCTTGCGCGGACAGAGGGCTGCTCTTCTCCCCGCTCGTCAGCTGCAAATTGCGCTCGTGATCCTGCTCGGCTTGTTCGAGTTGAAGGTCGGCCGTGCGGATGCGAGCGTCGGCCTCTTTCTCAGCGAGCTCGCTGCGCTCAAGCGCGGCCATAGATTCGGAGAGCGCGACCACAGAGTCGGCAAGGCTGAGCTCTTGGTCTAAGCGTTCGATACTTGCGAGAAGGTCGCCTTTCTTTACGACGTCACCCTCTTCGAAGTACAATCCAATTATTCTGCCGGTCGCCTCTGCGACGACGTCAATTTCGCTGACGGATTCGACTGCACCGGTGGTCTCGAGGATGCGAAGCATGTCTTTACGAATGACAGCTTCTGTGCGAACTCGAGGCGCCTCGCGGAGTCGGACCGCTGAAGCATCCTCGACCTGAGCAGCTTTAGCGGTTTCACCTGGAGCCTCGATCGTGCAGCTGGCGACGAGCGCGAAAGCGATCATGGGGAGTGCCGAGGAGATGAGGTGACGAGACGTGGCCATGGGAGGTGGGGGGAGAAGGTGGGGGCAAGTCGGGTGTCGGAACCGCGCTGAGGTTAGACTTCCTCACATCATGCGTACACCAAAGGAAGCTATCGCGGAAATCTTGTCTCAGATTGCACCGCTCGAACAACAAGAGATGATCATCCTTGCCGATGCGGCGGGGCGGATTCTATCGCGGGAGGTGACATCTGACGTCAACCTCCCGCCATTTGAGAAGAGCATGATGGACGGATATGCCGTTCGGTCCAGTGACACTTCTGGAGGAGCGTGGGATTTACGCAAGTTGGGAGAGTCCCGGGCGGGCGAGGCGTTCTCGGGATCCGTGGGCCCTGGCGAGTGTATCGCGATCTATACAGGCGCCGAGATGCCCGAGGGGGCAGACGCCGTTGTCATGATCGAGCGAACCCGAGAAGAGGGCGATCGGATGCACTCGGAGGGTGTGGTGCGCGAGTTTCTCAATGTAGCTCACAAGGGTGAAGTCCTCGCCGAGGGCCGAAGTGTCCTTTCAGCGGGTAGGCGCCTCGACGCAGTGGATTTAGCCTTACTGGCTGCGGTTGGCTGCGATCCTGTGCCTGTGATCCGGCGCCCGCGCCTTTCGATTTTGACAACTGGCGACGAGCTTGTGCCCGCTGGTTCGAAGCCTGGCCCAGCACAGATTCGCGAGGGCAATACCGTCTTTTTGGCTGCCGCCGCCAAAGAGATGGGCGTTGAGTTACTTGAGATTGGGATCGTGCCGGACTCCCGCGAGCAGCTTGAAGCTGCCTTTGCGCGCGCTCTCGACGCCGGCGACGTCTTGATTACGACGGGTGGCGTATCTATGGGTAAGTATGACCTCGTAGGTCCTTGCCTCGAGGCGATCGGCACCACGCCCATTTTGCACAAAGTTGCGATCAAGCCCGGAAAACCGATTTGGTTCGGAATGAGGGGCGAGAAACCGGTATTCGGCCTTCCGGGTAACCCCGTCTCCAGTTTGCTGGGTTTTGAGGTATTCGTCCGCCCCGCCTTGGCACGCCTCTCCGGGCGGAGCCTTGAGGCGCAGCGCCCTCGAATTGCAGTAGGGCGGTGGAGTGGTGGCTCGAAAGCCGCTGCCGAGCGCGAGATT
>Ga0315322_10001014_pt1 | contig 21624 bp, 18 predicted proteins | sample M110021515metaG_FD_203461 | JGI IMG/M metagenome (GOLD analysis project Ga0315322, IMG submission 203461) | Ammonia-oxidizing marine archaeal communities from Monterey Bay, California, United States - M1 100m 21515 | ecosystem: Environmental > Aquatic > Marine > Intertidal zone | place: USA...
GAACGAAAGAATTGTTTCCAATTTCCAAACCCATTTCGAAAAGCATTTTCAAGCAGAGCATACCGGGGTAGCAAAACATATCGGCTTTTTCGAAATGTTCATTGGTACCGACAACCGGGACACCACTTTGTTGGCATGACTTCAAGTCAATTTCTCCATCTCTCAACTCCCATGTTTCCCACATTAACGAAATCATTGCCTTAGAATTCAGCTTCTCGATCTTCTCTTTTGTAAATGGTCTCAGCATCCCACTATTGGTAACAATATTTGCTTCGGACCATTTTGCAGGCGGCAGTTCATTATAAAAGAATTTAATTTCTCCACTAATTTGCAGGGAAGAACATATCCGTTGAATAAACGCTTTGTTCTCAGAAAAGGAGCCGTACTTGGTGTTTCGCCCCAACGACATCACCTTGGCTCCCGCCATTGCAGCGATAATGGGGGTAAACGAATAAGGACCACTCGCACATTCTGTCAAAACGGTCAAACCCTCCAAGTCAAGGTCCAGACGGTTGATGCAGCTTTTTGCGATATCTATGTTTCTGTGTAGGTTCAAGATCTTTGGATTACAGCCAATAGATTCTTTGTTAAAGTCTCGAAGATTCGAAAACGCTGTATTTTATGTGCTTTTGCTTTCTTGAATTTTTCAGAATCAAGTATTTTCATTTTTTATTAAAGCTTTTAGCAGATCTCTCATACCGAATCCTTCACTTCGAACACTTTGAATTTCTTTCCATGAATGATGAGATTTCCTTGTGGAATCATATCTTTCGAAACCTTGGCTATTCAAAGCGACGTGAATGGGATGGAAATTAAATACCTTCACGGATTTTTCAGATATACTCGTGATTTCTTCAACAGATGGATTGTTCCATCCCTTATGATCCTCAACGAATAAATACCCGTCGTCAGCGAAATACACCGGAACTTCAACTAGCCCATTGACGTGTCTAACGGGTTGTATGCTCTTCACTCCCCCCATGTAATATTGGCTTAAATGCGTAATGCCTAATTCTTTGTAAGCATTCAGCCAAAGTCCGCTATGAGACATCGAATGGCTGCGAAGTACCTTGGCCTCAGGAACGATTCCCTTGAGATCCGCCATAATACGATCAGGTGAACGTGATTCGGGTCCTCCGGAAATCAGCGGGTTAAAATTGGGATGAAGGCCCAGAGAGATCAATGAATTCTCTCTCATTTTATCTAGGATCGGAGTTTCGTGGGTGACGAACAAAGTTGCCTTGATATTGGCCTCGATGATCAAGTCGAGAGTATCTTCGAGCACTTCGTCAATTGCCCAATCCAAATCAAAAGAGAGGACGGACTTCCCCTGCCAAGAAGAAGGGACCGAAGGATTTATGTCTGTGAAATGAACGAAGTTCACAAATTATTTCAAAAAAGAATTGGCTTTCACTTCTCCCACCTTGCAAGCCCCAATCCTCCCCTGCCATTCTCATTACCAGAATACAAACAATACCTAACACCCTTGAGCGTGAAAACGGAAGGATAAGCCATACACTTAGAGTCCCAACCGTTCGACGATCTCTCCAAACCAAGAGGCGTTCCTTCTTTTTCCCAAGAGATTCCATCAGTTGAAATCGCTCCGCATAAACGATATCCATCATTCTCTTCGGCTACGCAGTAAAGCGCCCGCCAGACTTGCTCTTCCCTCCATACCCAAGGGGAAGCGAGATTATACTCTTCGCCTTCGATCGGGATCGAGACTTTCTCATTTGTTTCCCAGAGAACTCCATCAGGAGACTCTGCATACTTAACCTGATATTTGGATTTCGGTGGAGATTTAGAGACCCAACCTATTCCCGAAGTGTACCACATCTTCCACAAACCATCAGCTTGCCTAAGTACAAATGGCGTACTCACTAACCAAGGATCATGGTCGTTCTTATCCAAAATCGGAGCGCGACTGAATCGATTGAAACTGACACCCCCATCCTCACTTTCAGCCAAACCTATTGCCATATAATATAACGGGAAATCCCCATTTGATCTACCCATATAATAGAGGTACAGTTTTCCTGCATGCGGAAGAATGGGGCCAGGGTAAACGCCATTGTCGTCAAAGCAACCCCACTCGCCGGGGCCCAAACAAGGCACCTCTGAGATCTTTTCGACTTCAAAGCTTCCGCAAGTTGACATCTCAATAAATCCGATACTAGGTCGATTCGCAGAATCCCGGGTTCCGAAGTAAACGCGCAGCAAATCATCGTTTATCAAATAGGGAGAGGGACAGGCAGTGTGCGAGCACATCCATTCGCGTTGTCCGCTAGCCTCGAAGATTTTACCGATCTTTAACCAACCCAAGCTATTATTCCTTTCAAATTTTGCACTCGATCATTCTGCAATCAGGCAAAAGAGAATTCTGTATGATTCCACCTTGATGCAGTTTCCCATGTCTAAGAAAATTGCTAGTCACGATTTTTCGTAAGAAGGATTTATTTTATCGAAACGCAAATGGATTCGATTCATGACAAGCGAGTTCGAATGGACTTTATCCATAGTTCTGGCTTGCCCACTTGATCATCCTGTTCGGACTTCGTTATGCGCAATACGCCATTTCCGGTAGCTACGCTTACACCACTCTTCTCAATTTGAAGGATTTGACCCGGAATCGAGCAAAACCTTTCCTTGTTATCATAAATCTCGGCATCCCAAACAATTAGCTTACGTTCGTTCAGGTAGCAGAATGCACCAGGATATGGATCGCTACTGGCATTGACCAACCGGAGGATGTTCACAGCACTTTGATTCCAGTCAATCCTTCCATCTTCCGGTCTTCGAGGATAACAACGGAGCGCGTCTTTGGGATCTTTGGATTGAACCTCTAGGCAAAAGGACGGATCATGATCCAATCGATCGATGGCTTGAAGAAATAATTGAGGAACGCGTTTTGCAAAAAAACGATATACCTCGGCAATCTTGGTATTGATTCCAATCGGAAAGAAATCACGTTCAATGATGTCGCCATTGTCCAGTTCGCCTCCTACCATACGATGGACGCAAAGTCCTATTTTCTCTTCTCCGTTTATAATAGCCCAAGCTTGGCAAGCATTACCTCGATATCGAGGCAAGTCACCACCATGAGCGTTCAATATTCCGTGCGGGAAAGCATCGGTGATTATTTTGGGGATTACCGCTGGAAAATTTATGCTAACACCAACCTCTGCTCCAGAATCTTTTAGCATAGGCAACTGTGATTCAATTTTGGCAGAATGGGCAAAAGGCACTTTTAATTGCGCTGCAAGTTTACGGAAATCCTCTGAACCCTTAAGATATTCAGGAGCTTCCTTCGCTGTAAGTACACATACAATCGTATGGCCATGCTTCATTAACAATTGAGCCGTCGAAAACAAATTCTCGGAACGGCCTATGATCGCAATCTTCATGCAATTTCAAGCAACTCCTTAAATAACGTACGAGTTCCACGACCTTCATAGCGATGCTTGAGGAGCGCAGCAGGTCTCGAATGGAGATGACGAGTGCGTTCATAGCGATCGGCATTTTCTGTGTTAAGAAAAACATGAATGGGATGGAAATCAACGACCAGGAAATCAAAGTCACTTATCAACTGGACAAAATTCGTCCTGCGATCGAAAGCCCATTCATGTTCATCAGCCCAAACATATGGTGTTTTCACCAAGTTGTATACTGTTCGAAATGGCTTCACCTTTATCCCCGACTCAAAAGGAATGGAATCATTGGCATCAAACAAAATACCTTGCTTGGACATCTCCTGTAATAAAACCCCTCCCTGAATTACTCCATGCGATCGTGAGCAAACGGCGGTAGGAACAATTTCCATCAACCTGTTAATTTCTTCCTCAACACTTAGACTATCGGGCTCTTGCCTTAGCAGGGGTTGGAAATTCGGATGGATGCCTAGCGTAACCATTTCATCATCAGCGAGCTTGTCGAGGGCTTTGGTTTGATGCGTGACGAAAAAAGTGCTTTTGACTCCCGCGTCAAAGCAAAGCTTATAAGTGTCTAAAAGAACCTCATCATGCGCCCAGTCGATATCGAAGGTTAAGAATATTTTTTTACGCCAGGTCGACAAATCTTCAGGAACAATTTCTATCAACGAGCCAGATCTACTGGTCAATTCGCCATTTGGTTTTGAAGAATCCACGATAATCTAAGATTTAATTAGAATCTAGTTTGGCTACCCCAAAACCCTTTGCACCGAAATTATCTCCATTGTATAGCATAAAGACCTCTCCTTTGAGGCGAAAGACACAGGGATAACAGATCATATCAGTGGCAAGATCGTCGCCAATGTCTATGCCGGCCAAATCATCCCGTCTAGTCCAAGAATACGCGTCTCGTGACTCCGCATACCCCATTCGATATTTACCAATCTCGGAATGGACGTAGGAAAACCACATAGCATATTTTCCGTCATCACATTGAATCACCGAAGGGCGAGCTACATTGTTTTCTCCATGGTTGAAGTCCACGGCTACTGTCCCGGCCCTTTCCCAATCAAAAGGGTTTTTGGATTGAGCGATCTTAATATGGTAAAAAGATTGGAACTTCCCATTCATCCCCCTGGACCATCGAATACCAGAGGTGTAGTACATTATACTTTTCTCATCGCTGACCCGATGGATCGTTGGGGAAGTGACCAAGCATGGATCATGCTCGCTTCTCGACATAAGCGGAGCAACGGAATGCCTTTTGAAATTCAATCCGTCATCGCTTACCGCCAAACCTATTGAGGAATAAAACAGAGGAGACTCGAATCCTCTGTTCCAACCGACGTAGTATAAATAGTATCTTCCCTTGAAAGAAATAACACAGGAAGGAAATACACCGTGTTCATCAAAAAAACCCGTTGCCCCTGGAGACAGTACGGGTGCATCGGAAGTTTTAACTACCTCAAAAGAATTGTTTCGCTCGAAGAACAGATCCACAAAATCAATGGATGAGATCTGTTCTTCGGATCTAGTTGCAAAAAAAACACGCACAGTAGATTTACCTATCGGCAGAACCGTGGGTAATTGTGTATGCGTGGCATTCCACCCTCCCCTCCCGCCGGACGGCAGCCTGTAAGAACCAATCGGAGTCCAATTCATTAGATTTTTGCCAAATTCAACGCTTCGGAAATTGAGTTTCGATCTTTGGGAAAAAGAACTCCGTAATCCTAATTTGCCTCAGCAGAGACATCTAATGCCTATTAGTTTTCACCTTCCTTCAATTCGTTAAATGGAAGAACGTAAAAGCCAGGATAATCCGCGAGCAAAGTCTCTTTGCTTGAAGACCTGACACCTTCGTGGAACAATTTCGTGTAGTAGTAGTAGGGGTAGTCACTAGTCCCCCATCTTTTCTTGAAGTCATATACCCCTCCCTGGCTTAGCCATGTACCGCCCCAATTCCAATTCTTGCAACCTTTGCGGGATACGGCGTCTTTCATCGCCTCGTAAATAACAAGGGCTAAGGCCTGAGTGTTTCTATGTTCAGAGATGATGACTGGTGTAAAATACTCGGCTGTGCCGTTGAAATGGAACACAAGCAAGGCGGCAATTGGCTTATCTTCCTTGGAGCCAACGTATACGGACCACAATTCACGTGGCATATCCGAAAGCAATTTCTCGAAGAAATCCCAAGATTTGGACAAGCCGCCGATAGCTTTCATGTTTTCAACGTGAATTCCATAAAGAAACTCAACCGAACTCCTTTCATTTCCGGAACTAACTTGAATACCTTCTTTTAAAGCCCTCCGAATGTTTCTGGGTCTGGGATCATCAAAAATCTTAATCAATTCATCATCCGGGTTATTGGGCAAATGAGTTATCTGCCCTATTCGCTCGTCACGAATAAAGCCTTCTATGCTATTTTCATATATCTCATGATCCATCATGAGCGGATTGGTAATGAGAGTTGCGGAGCAAGCGTCCTGACTTTGCGCATAATCGTAAAAAGCTTCGATCAGCAAGCCCTTTACTTGATCATCCCGAACATGCTGAAGAACCCCACCATTGCTTCCGTAATACGGCAATGAATTGAATACCGTCCCCAGTCCGCCTGCCTTGCTTTGCACAAAAGGCAACGCACCCGAGATTTCCGTTCCATTCTTGGCGAGGATCCACCCCGGTGATCCATCGAGGTGACTGGAAACAAGGTCTATGAAACTGGGATACGAATAGATTAATGAATTCGAGCAACCTGAAACATAGTCGCTTATCTCATCATCTCCACTTCCACTGATAATATCCAAATTCATTTAATCCTTAATCTTAAGTTTTAGGTCAGAATGTATCCAAGAACTCATTGACGCTGAGCAGTGACCAAATAAGCAATCTCCTGTTTTGTTGCCCCGTCAAGTGCTCGTTCACAAGTGCCTTTGTTTCTCCAATATCCAAATAATCAAAGATCGGAGCTTTCTCATCCAATAATTTGCTACGAACGAAATCGATGCTTTCCCCCTTGAACCAACTCGCATCCGGAGAAGAAAAACCCTGCTTCTTCGCTTCGATAATTTCCGTTGGAATATACCTCGACATCATGTCTCTTAGAATTTGTTTTCCATCGTTTGTTTTTTGGAAATATTGATTCCCTTTGCTTCCGACTTCATTTTCATTCAATCGAATGACCTCACCCAAGTTATTGAGCTTAAGTCCTACTGGGCATTGCATGGCGAAGTCGACCAAATCGTTATCCATGAACGGTACTCTAGTTTCAAGGGAATGCGCCATGCTAAGCTTGTCCTCAACTACAAAGAGCCCGTGCAAGAACGTCTTGGCCTCGAAATACAAGGAGTGATTAATGAAGTCCTCGGGATTATCCAATGAATTCGAGTGATTGGAGAATACGTCCTCAAAGATGTCTCTGGTCCAAACGTCTTTCACGTCACCCCAAATCGGAGCAAAAACCTTTGAGATGACACTGTTTGGTATCAACCTCTGCCAATACAAATAATACTCGTCGACGTATTGCTCGAAGTTCTTGGCCATTGCTCCGCGATAATACCGCCATGGATATCCACCGAATAATTCATCGCCACCGGCACCGGAAAGAACTACTTTGACAAACTTACTCGCCAGCTGGGCGGCATAAAAATTTGGGTAACTCTGCCCCACCCTCGGCTCCTCCAAGTGCCATTCGAGTTTAGGAAGACACCGTTCCATATCACCTGCCTTCAGGACCATCTCGTAGTGTTCGGTTTTGAACTTTGCAGACATCGCCTCCGACTTGGCTCGTTCGTCAAAAGCGAGTTCTATTCCGGAGGCCGAACTTAGATCGAAACCACAGGTAAACGTCTTCAAATAAGGAAAGCTATCCGCAGCCAAAGCAGTAATTGAACCCGAATCCATTCCCCCGCTCAAATAACTGCCAAGCTCTACGTCACTGACCAACTGGCGATTCACCGCCTGCCGAAACAAACGATCAAGCTCTTCCAGGCAATCCTCTTTTTGAACTCGGTTTTCCGGTTCCCTAAAGTGATAATCCCAAAATCTGGTTTTCTTAAGCTCTTTTTGACCACCACCAAAATCAAGAGTGGCAAAATGACCTGCAGGCAAAAGATTGACCCCTTCCAGCAAAGTCTGGTCGGTAAAGATATTTTGAAAGGTAAAATACTCGAGCAAGGCTTGCTTGTTGATCTTTTTATCAAATGAAGGCTGTTCGAGAATCGATTTTTGCTCTGAACCAAAAATCAAGCTTTTGCCATCAATAAAATAGTACAAAGGCTTGATTCCGTAACGGTCGCGAGCAAGTAACAATCGCTTTTCCTTACGGTCCCAAAAAGCCAGAGCAAACATGCCGTTGAACTTGAGAAGGGCATCACTACCCCACTCCGCCAAGGAATACAAAACCACTTCCGAGTCCGTTTTCGAACGGAACCAGTACCCCTTTGCTTCCAGTTCCATTCGCAACTCTCTGAAATTGTAAATCTCTCCATTGTAGGTGAGCACGTACCTATGATCGGAGGAAATCATCGGTTGGTGACCCGCAGGAGAAAGATCGATGATCGACAAACGGCGATGCCCTAAACCAATATTTTCTTCGATCCAATGTCCTTCCCCGTCAGGCCCACGATGACGGATTGAATCCGTCATTTTCTTCAAAACGACAGGGGAAACTGGGCTTTTATTAAAATTAATCTGTCCGACAATACCGCACATCAGCCTTTAAATTGCCTTGAAGAGACCAGCATGGCATGCCTCTTCCTGGTGAATGTAAACCTGCTCAAAACCAGCTGTTTCGCTCATGGTAATAAATTCGTTCAAGTTATACCTATATGCTATGGAAGGGGCATACCAATCAAAGTTGTTCGAAACGGAAGCTTCGCGTCCAAGCTCCTCATTCCAAAAACATTTAATAAAGTTCCAGTAAATAAATCTTTGAAGATCTTGCTTCCCCCCCTTTATTCCGAGTTCTTTTATTTCAGGTATGTCTACCTCTATGTTGAGCTCGCTCAAAGTACGACCGAGATCAGTCAACTTATCGCTAAGAGACCAAAGCTCGTCCTCTTTAAGCCCATGCACGGCTGTCCTGAAATGCTCGTCAAGCAATTCCCTTGGCAATGCCTTTTTCGCATATACGTAATTGCAAAGAAACATTTCATGCTTAAGCAATCTTCGAAATTCCGCGAGTGTACTTGGAGGATTCGGAGTGTGATGGAAAACTTGATCGCAACTTATGAAATCAACGCTTTCGTCGACTAATGGCATTTGGGCTATATCTGACTGAATAAAATATAGGTTTCCGATTTCAGAATACCTTCGTGAAGCCTCTATAACTGAAGTGGAAATATCAATCCCGAGGACAATGGAATCAGGAGAAAGCTTTGCAAACCAGGCAGCTTTATAACCTTTCCCACACCCAGCATCAATGATAAGTGGTTTATCACTAAGGAAATCCCTGAGGGAATCTTCCGTTTCGAACCCGTAAAGCTTCAAATACCAATCTTTTTGAAAGATTTTCCAAGTTTCCTGATCGTTATCCGACTCTTCCTTTAATGCTTCCCATTTAACGCTGAATGCTTGCTGCGTTTGACCCGCATCCGATTCTTTCTTTCCACTAGAGAGCCTACCATCAATGTACGCTTGCCCTTTAACGGCCAGCCGTTCACTCAAAAAGTCAAAATCATTTAAATCTTTCTTCATTTACTTAATCCTTGTTTGATTTTCAAAATAACTTGCATCTGCTCTTCTTCTGACATGCCGTGAAATAAGGGGATTGAAATACTGCATTGATCGGCAGCATAAGCATTTGGAAAATCCTCAGGCATAAGGTCATACTTCTCCTTGTAGAAACTAAGCATGTGAACTGCATGAGTTGCTGGCCGGGTGGAGATGCCTGATTTTTGAAGATCGTCCATCCACTCGTTTCGCTGTGAATTGATTTCCCTAATGGAGCCCGACTCAATTGATCCATGCATAAAGAGACATGGATAACTTTGATAGCCGTGTTCGAAACCCTTATTTTTAAAAGGTGTACGCAACCAATCAAAGTGAGAAAAGGCTTCATCGTAAATGGCCGCAAGGCGTTGACGTTCAGCAACAATATCAGATGCACGATCCATCTGTGCAGAGCCTAGGGCTGCCTGTAAGTCCGTCATTCTTTGGTTATAACCGGCATCAGGATGATCCGCCAACAGGTATGGGCGAGCGCCAAGGTGTCTTTGCAGGTCGGTCATTGCAGCTCCGTGATCGCGAAGCCTTCTTATCTTCTCGGCGAGGGAGCCGTTATTCGTAGTGACCATTCCACCCTCACCGGTAGTAATGGCCTTGCGCGGATGAAAGCTGAAGCAACCCGTATCCCCAATAGCACCGACGTGCGAGCCTTTGTATTTTGAACCAAACCCACACGCTGCATCTTCGACAATCCAAAGGTCATGCTTTCTCGCCAACTCAACGATTGGATCCATGTCCGCCGAAAGCCCAAATAAATGAACGGGAAGAATCGCTTTCGTTCGATCAGTAATCTTTGATTCGATTTGTTCGACGTCGAGATTAAAGGTTTCCAAATTGATGTCGCAAAACACGACTTTCCCTCCAAGGTGCTCAACCACGTTGGCCGTGGATATCCACGTGAAAGCCGGCACAATTGCTTCGTCCCCCGGCCCAAAACCCAAGGCGGCAAGAGAGAGGTGCAAGGCGCTGGTACAGGAGGTAACGGCAATCGAATGCTCGGCTTTCGTGAAGTCAGACCATTTCTCCTCAAACTCCCTGACTTTGGGACCCTGAACCAACCATCCGGATTCCAAGGGTTCGAGAACGGAATTAATTTCTTTCTCCGTAAGGTTTGTCTTAGCTATGGGAACATTCATATTTAGAAAAAAGACGCAGGTCTGGTCTAGGCTGAAATGGTCTCAAGGTGATGACCTGCGGATTTAAGCTCATATTCGCAGTCAGGTTTCATAAAGACGATGTGCTCGCATTGTTTGATCGTACTTAGTCTATGGGCGATTATAAGCATGGTCTTTTCGCCCTTGAAGGCCCGGATCGTTTCCATGAATTCAGCTTCGGTTTCGTTGTCCAAGGCACTTGTCGCCTCATCAAACATTAGAATCGAGGGCTCTCGATACAAGGCCCGGGCTATCCCTATTCTTTGGCACTGTCCCCCGCTGATTCTAGCTCCTCTCTCACCGATGATGGTATCAAGCCCACCTTCAAGCGAGCGTACGAACTCATCAAGCCTCGCATCCCCGAGAACCTTCCATACTTGCTCGTCGTCGATTGCATCCTTGGGCACGCCAAAAGCAATATTTTCACGGAGTGACGAATCACTAATAAAAACAGATTGAGGAACATATCCAATCTGACTCCTCCATCCCCGAATGTCACTGGCTATATCAATCCCATCGATTAGAATCTCACCCTCCAGAGGATCATGGAGACCCAGAAGCAGATCAACCAACGTAGACTTGCCGACACCGGAGGAACCGACGATTCCGACCGATTCCCCTTTCGTGATTTCGAAACTTAGCCCAGATATGATTCTTTGTTCAGCTTGATGATGTTTAAAAGCTAAATCATTCACGCAGATTTTACTCTCCAAGCCTCGGATCAAGGGTTCGCTCTTGGCTTTGTAACTCGATTGCTTGTTCATTTCCTTGGATTCGGTAGAGATAAGGTCCAAAGTTGGGAGACCGAAGCGTATCGCCTGAACGGACGCAAGGATTCTGTTCGATGATGGTATCAACCTGAAAGCCGCGGCGGCGAAAAGTCCCAGGGTCGAAATAATGGCAAAGGATTCGTATCCCATTAGAACTAAAATAATGGCAAAGGAAAGAAGTCCTGAAACGGCAATCAACTCCACACCGAATCGTGGAACCTGATTAAAGAAAATCTGTTTTGTCCATTCTTTCGCTACTTGAGTGTTACTCGTACCGTAGGCTTTTCCGAAAAATGCCTCGCATCCGAAAACCTTCACTTCCTTAATTGCACCCAGACCCTGCTGAAGATGCAAAAGCCTCAATCCCTCGTGCATCTGCCTGGACTTGCCCCATGAAGTCAATCTGTTCTTGAGCGCAAAGTAAAAACACGAAACGCAAGAAAGGAGAACCCCGGAAATAAGGAGTGTTCCCAAAGGCTCAAGATAACATAAGAAGGCAAATATCGTTACAAGCACCAGAACTTCGGCGGCGAGAGCAAATAGAGGCATCAGAATATTGTAGCAAAACTGGGAAACCTCATTGGTTGTGTTTCGGATTAGTTCCGAAGAATTTTTGTTCAAGTGAAAGCTATATGACTGACTGATATAGCCTTCGTAAAGATGGTGGGAAATCCTGCGGTTTACGCCTACGACAAACTTTGTTTGGCACCAAAAGAAAAAAATCAGGAGGGAATTCTTGATTAGGAATAACACAATTACCAAAGCAAAGGAAGTAATGATAAAGTCGGTTTTTTCAGGGTATCCGAGAAGGGCATGAAAATGGATGACAAAGGGGTGAGCATCCTTGATGTTTTCAACTGAAAGAATGGAAATAAGAGGGAGAATGAATCCGATTCCACAAACTTCAAGCATCCCCGTCAAAACCATTGCAGAGATCAAGAAGTAAGAGAACTTCCTCTCCTTTTCGCTCAGTATTGAGTAAACTTTTCTTAAAAAGTTAATGATCCAACTATTTCAATTTAATTAGTTTGATGCTTCTGCTTTTCTCCAATCGATCAACCGCTTAAGTCCGGTACGCAGATCGTATTGGTATTTGAAATTCAATTCTCGGCTCGCTTTCTGAGGACAACCGATCCGGTTTTGAACCAAACGTCTGGCATCGTCCTCACTGTAAGGGTTATAGGTGACCTTCAATTCCGAGTCCCTTAGATCCAAAATGGTATCGCAAAGTTCCTTGATGCTGGTTTGTACTCCAGTACCGACGTTATAAAACTCATCCGTAACCTCCGATTCCAAAGATAGTACGTTGCATCTGGCCACGTCCTCGACATCGATAAAATCGTAAGCTTGGGTACCATCACCGTTAATAGTAGGTGGCTCGTTTGCATCTATTTTATTAAGCATAATGGGAATAACCCCGGTGTATGCGGCAGTTTGATCCTGATGGGGTCCATATACGTTCATGTATCTCAGTCCGACGTAACTCAATCCGTAACGGTCGTAATACGCTCGGCACATGGCCTCTCCTGCAATCTTGGTCGCTCCGTAAAAGTTTTTATTGTTAAAAGGATGCGTTTCGGTCATCGGAACCTCCGAGGCATCTCCGTATACGGAAGCGGAAGAGGAGTAGACCAGGCGCTTGATTTTGTTATTTACGCACGCTTCGAGAACGTTGAACGTCCCCTCGATATTTACGTGAAAGGCAGTCTTTGGAAAGTCCTTGCAATGGAGTAGCCACATGGCTGCCAGGTGGATGACTCCATCCATCCCCTTCATCGCTTCATTAAGAATATCGATTTCACGCACGTCCCCGCCGTTTGGGTAAATTTCGCAGCGGGGGTCCTGGAGGCTCTCCCCTAGGTTACTCAGTTTGCCACGGGCAAAGTTGTCGTAAATAACAACCTTGGCAACGTCAGTCTTGAGCAATTCGGAAACAACGAAACTGCCAATGAAGCCAGCCCCACCGATAACGAGAATATTGGAATCTTTTAATTTCATGATGTTTATTAAAATTGGGTTCGGATGGTCTTGATTACACTTTCCTGATCAGACTCGGACAGGTAGGGGTTCATGGGTAAGCTTAGGCAGGAACTCGCAATTTCTTCAGTAACCGGAAAATCTCCCTTATTGTAACCAAGAGAGGCAAATACAGGCTGAAGGTGAAGAGGAACCGTGTAGTAGGAAACGGACGGTATTCCTTGCTCCTTCAAAGCTGACTGAATCATTTCACGCTTCTTGCTCAGAATTGTATATTGCGCATAAACGGAGGTGTTTTGCGGAGGCACTACGGGGACAGCTAGATCCTGCAATTCCGTGAGTCCTGATGAATAGCGGCTTCCGATCCTCGCTCGACTTGAAACCTCATTAGGGAACTCCTCAAGAACAGCTAGCAGAATTGCGGCCTGAATGGTATCCATGCGACCGTTCAATCCAAGTATGGGATGGTGATGCTTTCGCTCCTGACCATGCACGCGAATCCAGCGGAATTTTTCGGCCCACTCGTCATTATCCGTAAAAAGCGCTCCCGCGTCCCCGTAGCAACCCAAAGGCTTGGATGGGAAGAACGAGGTACTGCCTATGGATGAAAGATTGCAGGATCTTTTGTCTTTGAAGGTAGCCCCGAAACTCTGGGCCGCATCCTCAATTACCGGGATTTCGTGTTTACGGGCAATTTCATTGATCAAATCCATCTCCGGGGTTTGTCCATAAATGGAAACGGGCATGATGGCTTTTGTCTTTTGAGTAATCGCGGCTTCAAGCAAATTCTCATCCATATTCCAAGTATCCGGACGAACGTCGACAAAAACGGTAGTTGCCCCTAAGAGGGCAATCACCTCGGCCGAAGAAATCCACGTATAAGGAACGGTTATTACCTCGTCGCCCGGACCAACCCCCAAAGCCATAAGCGCTACGAGCAAAGAATCCGTCCCGCTTGATACGGTGACACAATGTTTGGAACCGGTATATTCGGCGAGTTTCTCCTCCAATTCCCTAACCTCAGGACCCAAAATGAACTGTCCATGATCCATGACGGCTTGAACACGGGCGTCAATCTGATCCTTTATCAGCTTGTGACGAGATTTAAGGTCGATGAATTGCATAAGAAAACTGATTTAGGTTCTATGAATGAAAAAAGGCGGGCAGAGAGACTTTTGAGGTCTCACTCTTTTAAGAAATCGTAAGTGAGAGTACCTGTGGAAAGCTCGGGAGGAAGAGGCGATTCTTCATCAAGATCCACACAACGCACCGAATCTCCCTTCCTTTCGTAACTGTACTTGGATTCGGGGCAGGTCGCACGATTGTTTTCATCAAAGTTCAAACGGTGACCATGTCTACTCATATAGCCCATCAATTTCCCTGGATTACCTAGGACCAAAGAGTAATCGCAAACGTCCTTGGTTACAACTGCGCCGGCGCCGATGAAGCAATAACGCCCCAAGACCACACCGCAAACAATGGTAGCGTTTGCACCGATCGTAGCTCCCCGGCGAATCAAAGTCTTTTCGTATAAAGTCCTTCTGCTCACTTGCGAACGCGGGTTTGTAACATTGGTAAGAACGCAGGAAGGACCGAGAAACACATCGTCTTCGACAGTCACTCCTCCGTAGATCGCCACATTATTCTGTATCTTGACCCCGTTTCCCAATTTTGCATTGTCAGCAACCAAAACATTTTGCCCGATCGAACAGTGCTCTCCGATCACGGCTCCCGAGCAAACATGAGAGAAATGCCAAATGCTCGTACCGTCGCCTATGGACGATCCTTCATCGATTACTGCCGATGGATGAACATTTACGGATGACGACATGATTCTAACCCTTAAGGATTGTGTACGCGTGAGGAGATGACTTGTTCAGAGAATTTTATTTCCACATTAAGTTTGGAAAAACAATTAGCCGAAAAAAGATCATAGAGTTACAGGCGTACCGTTTTGATTTATGCTGGCTTGACAGCCATGAAGAACCTTAAGGACGTCAATACCCGATTGAGCATCGGTCAACGGATTGCTACGTTTGGCAACACATTCAATGAAATGGCGACATTCCTCGCGGAGTGGTTCTGCGTCAGGATACTCCACGGGCTGAGCATCTTCTTTTCTCAGAATTGGTATCTTGCCCTCAAATTCGACTGTTTGGGGGTACAAGACCAACTTGTCTCCGTAAGGTTCGACATCGTTGAAGATAGCCATTTTCTTGTCACCTATGATCACAAGGCGTTGCTCCTTAAAAGGGTGTAGCCAACTGACGAATATGTGAGCGCGGGATTCGTCAGGAAAGCGGAGATTTGATACCGTGACGTCTGCCAGCCCTTCGGTAAGATAATTGCCACCGGTAGCGGAGATCTCATTGGGAAAGGCTCCTATAAGGCGAAGAATAACCGCAACGTCATGAGGAGCGAAACTCCAAAGAGCGTTTTCTTCAGTCCGAACCTTGCCGAAGTTAAGACGGTTGGAGTAGACGTAGTTAATTTTCCCTAATTCCCCGGAATCAATAAGACCACGCAACTTCAGTACTGCGGGGTGATATTCCAGCAAATGTCCAACCATTAGGATGCGGTCATTCTCTTCGGCTGCGACTTTCATTTTTTTTGCATCCTCCAAGGTCAGTGCCATTGGCTTTTCCACAAAAACGTCTTTTCCCGCCCCCATGGCCCGAACCGCAAGGTCCGCATGCGTCTCGGCAGGCGTAGCCAAAGCAACTGCTTGGATCGAAGGGTTCTCCAGCATTTCATCGAAACTGGATGATACCGAAACCTGTGGAGCTATTGAACGGGCGTTGGCTTGGCCTGTCTCAGTTGAATCCACAACCTCTGCAAGAGCGCCGAGGGCATTGAAATTCCGGCAAAGGTTCTTTCCCCAGTAGCCACAACCGACAAGAGATATTTTGGGTAAATCGCTCATAATTGAATGTCCCTCAACCATTCCCGGTTCTCCATGTACCAGTTCACCGATTGCTCAAGACCTTCATCCAAGGAAACCTTTGGCTTCCAGTCCAGCAAACGATTCGCCTTATCGATATCAGCCCAAGTCTCCTTAATGTCAGCCATGTGAAAAGGTTTGTGATCAATCTTGGCTTTTTTACCGAGCAGAGATTCAAGTTTTTCGATAACTGTATTGAGAGAAACGGGGTTACGCCCGCCGCCTAAGTTAATGATTTCGTAACCAAGCTCCCTAACGGCTGCAATGCTTCCACGAGCAATATCCTCCACGAAAGTAAAATCACGAGACTGGGTGCCATCACCAAACAGTTCTATAGGAATTCCCTCATCTATCCATTTGATAAAGCGGAAGATGCACATATCGGGCCGGCCGGCAGGTCCGAACACTGTGAAATAGCGGAGTACGGAAATATCCAACCCATAAAGCTTATGATAACTATAGGCCATGAGTTCGGCAGCCTTCTTGGAAGCGGCATACGGCGACAGAGGTTCGTTAACCGACAAACTTTCGTCAAAAGGCATGGATTGCCCTGCATACAGAGAGGAAGTGGACGCCAAAACAAGTTTGGGACAACCAGACGATCGCATGCACTCGAGCAAGTTAAGCGTTCCTTCAGTATTCGTGGAAAGATAAACATAGGGGTTTTCCATGCTGTAGCGAACCCCCGCACGGGCAGCGAGGTTAAGAACTGCATCAAAGGAACGATTTTTTTCGAAAAGATCTTTGAGGGAAGAAAGGTCTTCAATGTCCAATCTTTCGAAATGAAAATTTTGGGAGGAAGAAGACTTTGTCAATTGGGCAAGACGCCATTCTTTGAGACGAACGTCGTAATAATCGTTCAGGTTGTCTACACCCACTACACGACTCCCCGCCTCAAGCAGTTCCATGCAGACCTGCGAACCGATGAACCCGGTCGCTCCGGTGACAAGATAATTCTTAGTCATGCTTTGGAGTACTTTGCCGGCTTATGCCGAATGCAATTTCGAGAATCGACCAAAGGGGATTTGAATTCGGAAAAATCAAAGGACTTGTACTCCGCATGATCTGTAGAAAGCAGAATGAGATCATAGCCATCTTCCAGCGCGACCGACTGCTTTCCAGTCAAGTGCGGATGTTCTCTCGTAGCGGGGATTTCGGGAACGAAAGGATCGTGATACTGAACCTCCGCGCCCTTTTCCATGAGTTTATCCATAAGGGCAAAGGAGGGAGATTCCCTACAGTCATCGACGTTAGCCTTGTAAGCCAGTCCAAGGATAAGAACGGTTGATCCATTTACAGCCTTTCCTTCATTATTGAGCACGTCTGACACTTGAGAGATCACGTAGTCCGGCATAGCTGTATTGATCTCTCCTGCCAATTCGATGAATCGCGTATGCTTCCCATACTCCCTGGCTTTCCACGTTAGATAGAAAGGGTCTATCGGTATACAATGCCCGCCCAAACCAGGCCCGGGGCGAAAAGCCATAAAGCCGAAGGGTTTGGTTTCAGCTGCAGAAATAACCTCATTTACATCGATCCCCATCGCCTCGTACACCACTTTCAGCTCATTAACCAAAGCTATGTTTACACTGCGAAAAATGTTCTCGAGGAGCTTGGTTGCCTCCGCTACCCGACAGGACGAGACCCGATAAATTTGATCAAGAGCTTGGGAATATAAAGCTTCTCCCAAATCGCAACAAGCTTGAGTATATCCTCCCACCACCTTGGGAATTGTTTTGACGCTGGCATCTTCACGCCCTGGATCCTCCCGCTCAGGGGAATAAGTAAGATGAAAATCAACACCTGCCTTCATTCCGGATCCTTCCTCAAGAACGATTCTCAACTCGTCTTCAGTCGTCCCGGGATAAGTAGTCGACTCAAGGGTAACAAGTACTCCCTTGGGCAGGTGAGGAGCCAATGACTCCGCAGTATCAAGAACAAATGAAAGATCGGGTTCCCGATGGTCATTGAGGGGCGTGGGCACGCAAATGAGAATAGCCTCGACCTCGGAAATACGCGAAGGGTCTGTCGTAGCCTCGAATCTCCCAGCGTCCACCTCTTCGGCGATGCTTTCGGCGGAAAAATGCTTGAGGTAGGATTTGCCGGAATTAATGGCATCGACTTTTGCAGGGTCGAGATCGATTCCAAGAACCGAAACCCCGGAACGGGCAAATTGCAAGGACAGCGGGAGACCGACGTAACCAAGGCCGATCACTGAGATTTTGGTAAATTTCCTAGACATTGCTTGAGGTGCTTTCCAGTTCGGAAGACTTGAATTTTTTAAGAAACTGTAAAAAGAAAATGATGAATACACTCAGAAAAAAACCGCCGGCCATACCCATTATGACGAACGATTTGCGGTTAGGGGATTGCCGTATGGATGGTACGACAGCCGGGTCGATGACCTCCAAAGCAAAGTCAACGTTAACGTTTGCAAGCATGGCTTTTTGATTTTCAGACTCTAGCAGGTTGTAGAGAACCCTGCGCATGTCCTGAAGTGAGGTCTTTGCCAACTCCTGCTCAAGGTATACCATGCGGTTCTTTGAATCTTCTATCGCCTGAGCTCTCATCTGCTCGTTCAATTGGTCAACCAAATCGTTCGCCCACTCTGCCGCAAGATTTGGGTCAGTCCAGAAAACGGAAACGGAAATCAAGCCAGTAGTTTTGTCCTCAACTACCTCGATAGAATCCCGAAGCACGGAAAAACCAGATTCAACAGTGGGCGCAACCTCATCCGGTCCAAGCTTCCATGCCTTCTTTTCTTCATCCCACAAGTCGTCAAAAAGCATCGGCAACAAATTCCGTTTGCTAATATATTTTTTCACGAAATCGCGAGAACGCAAAGTGGCCAGCACGCGCTGTACCGTCGAATCACTAGGCATGGAAACACCAGCCATAGCGGCGAACCCGCCAAGTTGCCCAAGAGAGGGATTGTTTGCAGCGTTTTCTTCTTGAACCGGAGCAAGTAACGTTTCTGCCTTGAAGATTTCAGGGGCTTTAAGTGAGTATAAGGTCGCAATCACAGGACATAAGATTGTGAAGGTAACTATCGTTTTCCACCCGTTCAAAAGGGTACGGATTAGTTCGAACAAGTCGATTTGATCCTCTTTCTCGCTTGGCTCAGGTGAAACCATTACATACTTGGCTTCCTTTTTATTATCTTCATTCATATTTTCTCTACGCTACCGCCCTTGGCCGCTTGCTAATAACAAAGCCAATCATACTTAATCTCTTTGTTGCGCTAATCAGATTTTTTATTGGACAAGCGATCACTCTTTCCGACGATCATCTTTACCCACGGAAGCAATCGACTCATTTGCCTATGCCATCCGGACAAAATCTCTTCTCGACGGGTTCCTCGTTGAATTGACTCTTCATCATCCTCCAAAGAAAGAAGTTTGCGAAGGTGTTCGAGGCGAGAAACCCCTTTTTCCATATGTGGTTCAGCTTGTTCTTTCAGAAACCCAGACACTAATTTCCGAAGCCTGATCTCTGCTACGAAACGCTCTTTTCGATCGCCTGGGGCATAAACAGAAGAAACCGCGCCAAGTTGACGCAAGGAACGAAGGCCCTGACTCGCGGAACCCTTGCTTATTGAAAGTAATTTCATTACCTCATCCATAGCCAAAGGTTCGTCCCGGCAAAAAAGAAGTCCGTAGATCTGTCCAAGTGATTTTGGCAGACCAACGGATTGCACTGCATTTAGGAAAAGATCGACTACAGCAACCTCCCATTCAGCCAATTCACCTCCAATGGAATCAGGCTTTAGAGAAGGTATGGAGTAAGGCGTCATACAGCTTAGAATAACAGAAGGGTCAGTTTGTTCAAGTTTTTTTGAACAAACTGACCTTGGGCCTTTTCAGCCCAAGAAAGGTCGCGAGAATCAGAAGGAATTGACGGCGGCTGCGGCAACCGCCAATTGGTAAACGACTTGGGTCCCGGAAGTGAGAGTCTCCAACCATCGTCCTTTTTCCAAGTTAATGGGAACGACAATGACGTCCCCAGGCTGAAGCATACCAAAATTCTTTCCCGTCTTGAACCAACCCGAATTGCCCTTGGTCAAAACGGAGCCGTTGGCCTTGACTGCAAAAACACGGCCTTCATCCGCATTTGCGGTAAACCCTCCGCTTCTTTGGATATAATCCTTGATATCCAATTTACTAGTAAAGAGGTGTGAAGTCGCGAACTGGACCTCACCTACGACACTCACCTCAAAGGGAACGCTTGGAATAAACAATCGATCCCCGTTCCTGACAACGATCGAACTCTCGTTTTCCTTCGCCACCTGTTCATTCAAGTCGATGACGAGTCTCCCTGTGGATTTGGAGTTTTTCAACCTGGAAAGCAACCCGTCTGCAACAGACTTAGCCTTCGCAGCCGTTCCTTCGGAACCTGCAGCGAGCGAGACGTTCGCCAAATCCGTTTCCAATTGGGTGATCAATCTTTTCTTCTGCTCATCCTCCCTTTTCATCAGATTTAGACGCGTAAAAACAGCACCTATGGGGAAGGCTTCCTTGGTAAACCCTCCGGCTCTTTGAAAGACACTCTTCAAAGTCTCGTTCTTCTGAAAAGTATAAGAGCCAGGAAACTGAACTTCTCCCAAAATTTCTATGGTATTCTCTTCACTCCAAGAGGGTATCGGCTTGATAGAAAGGACGTCCTTCGGTCTAAGTTTTTCCCAAAGGGTATCCTTAGCAAGAAGGGATTTCAAATTGGCATGACTTATTGTCGCAGTGGGGTTCGATGAGTTAAAGTCGACGTTCTGCCTCGAAAGCTCGGCCGATGCGGTGTAAGCCGAACCAGTCATACCACCGCCTGCAACAATAAGATCTCCGACGGTCATGTCTGGAGTATAAGGATATTCACCAGGGAAATGAACCATTCCAAAGATTCGAACGCTAGGAACGCCCAAACCGGGTTTGCCCTCATAACGCAATTCATCAATCAAGGGCCTGACCGCTCTCTCTCTTTTGAACGCATCGGTTCGGGAAAGAAGGATTAATCTGTCTCTTGGTTCCAGGATTAAATCTTCCTTCGAATCGGGGTTCGTGAGAATGGCATTCGGAGAGAAGCTCAAATATGAGACCTTTCCCGTCAAGCTCTGCCTTCTGACCAATGCATAATTGAGGTCACTTTCCTTAGTGAAATAGGAAATGGATTTCAAAATTCCGGAAACGCGGATACCCTCGCTCCACTCGTATAAGCCGGAATGCTCGACCTCACCCTCAACTAAAATTGCAGCCCGATTGCTTTCGCTAACCTCTCTGATTTTCAGGCGATCTCCATTTCTTAATCGGAACCCGGCATCCGAAGCAAAATCAAGCGTTTTGAATTGCACCGAATCAATGTTGCCGGCAGACCTCTCCAAGGTAATAGTTGATGACATCGCGCGATCTGAGAATCCCCCGGCCAGCGCAATGGCTTCCGATAGAGTCGAATTGGAAGAGATCTCGTAAATCGCCGGACGCAGAATCTTCCCGTCGATCCAAACCCGATTGTTAACCGTCGGTAAGAATATGACGTCCCCAGCCTCCAAACTGACTTCGGATCGTTCACCCTTCAGCAAAAGATCATAGAGATCGAATACCGCATCCTCGGAACCACTGCGTTTCAACGCCAAGGATCTCAGA
>Ga0315322_10001015_pt1 | contig 21621 bp, 19 predicted proteins | sample M110021515metaG_FD_203461 | JGI IMG/M metagenome (GOLD analysis project Ga0315322, IMG submission 203461) | Ammonia-oxidizing marine archaeal communities from Monterey Bay, California, United States - M1 100m 21515 | ecosystem: Environmental > Aquatic > Marine > Intertidal zone | place: USA...
CTTCGCAGAGATGACCGAATCCTACCTCGGAGTGAATGATTTTTATCCATTTGTCCGGGGAGAACTGAAGGAACATGATCCCGAAACCTTCGCCCTGATGGCAAAGATCTGGGGGAAAATCTGATGACCAGGCACTCGCCCATATTTCTTCTTGGTAGCCTTTTGCTTACCCAGGTTTCAGGGATGGGAGAGTGGAAAAAACACGTCATTTTTCAAGGGAAGGGTAGCATGAACGTCGCCGTAGCCGCAGATTTTGATCAGGACGGACATGTCGACGCAATGACCTCCTTCAGTGATGGAGTAACCGTCTTTCGGGGGCCTGACTGGAAGACGGCAAGACAGGTGGTCCGGTTTAAAGAGGCCTACGAAGGCAAAAGAAGCATCCGAAGCGGATGCATTCACGGTTGCCTGCTCGACGTTGACCAGGACGGCGACCTGGACTTCATCGGTTCGAACCAAATGGTTTTTTGGTTGGAGTGTCCGGACAAGCCCTTCGAACAAGACTGGACGTTACGGGTTATAGACGACCAAATTCTAGGAACCCATTGCCTGACAACCGGAGACGTTGATCAAGACGGCAAGCTCGACTTGATCGCCAACTCAGGACGAAGCGAGAACACCCCCTTCCCCAACTCCATAGTTTGGCTTCAAGCGCCGGCAAACCCGAAGTCAGGGACTCCATGGACACGCCACGTTTTCGCCGACAAGGATGCCCCGGGTGGCTCTCACTACATGGGATTCGGAGATGTCAACCGGGACGGCCTCCCCGACATCGCCTGCGGAGCCAAGGGCGGTGAAAAGTTCCCCGGGGGCGAATGGTTCGCCTTTTGGGAACAAGGCAGGGACGGGAAGAGCCCTTGGAAAAAACGCATCCTCTCGGACAAGCAACCCGGTGCATCCAACATCCTTCCCGGCGACTTGGACGGCGACGGTCTCGTTGACTACCTCGCATCCCGGGGCCATGGCAAGGGTGTACTCTGGTTCAAGGCGGAAGCCAATTCCATCAAGGGAGGAAAGTTCAGCCCGGACTTCACGCCGATCGAAATCGATTCCACCATTGAGCGTCCTCACTCACTCGCCCTCGCCGACTTCGACCGGGACGGCGACATGGACGCGGCCACCTGCGGAAGCCTGGTCAGCGGAGAAGCCGTTTGGTACGAGAACGACGGAAAAGGCAAGTTCACCCGACACCTGCTCGGGAAGAATCAGAGCAGTTACGACCTGAGGGCCGTGGACATGGATGGAGACGAAGATCTCGACGTACTGATCGCCGGTCACTCCAGTTCAAACCTCGTTTGGTATGAAAACCCGCGCAAAGGTACGATCGCTCCCTTCCCCGGCAAGCAATCCGCATGGAAAGGCTTTGCCGTGAACGAATTCAAGCTCGGAAACCGCAACTGCAAGGTCGTACGCCCAAAAAAAGAGGCTCCCGGACGGCCATGGATCTGGCGGGCCCGTTTCTGGGGTCATGAACCGCAAACGGATTTGGCCTTACTGAACAAAGGGTGGCACGTTGCCTACTCGGACGTGGGAAATCTTTTCGGGGCGCCTCAAGCCGTTGCCCTCTGGGACAAGTTTCACGAGAAAATGACCAACGAGCATGGTTTGGCCAAAAGAGTTGCCTTGGAAGGGATGAGCAGAGGCGGGTTGATCATCTACAATTGGGCGAAGAAAAACCCAGGCAAAACACTTTGCATCTATGCAGACGCTCCCGTTCTCCACTTCGAAAGCTGGCCCGGAGGGAAAGGCAAAGGCAAGGGATCCAAAGGAACTTGGGAAAAATGCCTGCAAGTCTATGGTCTGACCGAAAAGGAAGCCCAAACCTTCCGAGGACTCCCCCTCTACGGATTGGAAAGTCTGGCCAAGCAAAAGGTTCCCTTGCTTCACGTCGTCGGGCAAGCGGACACCGTAGTGCCGGTCGAGGAAAACACCGACTTGCTCGAGAAGACCTATCGATCACTAGGAGGATCAATTAAGGTAATCCGCAAGGAAGGCATCGGGCATCATCCCCACAGCCTCAAGGATCCTCAGCCTATTGTCTCCTTCGTCCTTGATAGCTGGAAAAGCCGGGGCAGCCAAAAGTAACCCTCCGTTGCCTCTTGAATCGGCTCGATCCTTCCGATAGGATCACGAGCCATGGCAGATCGAATTCCATCCGACGCACCGTCCCCCGCGCCTCTTTTGGTGGTGGGGTCGGTTGCCTTTGACAACGTCATCACCCCATTTGGGCAGAAGGAGCATATCCTTGGCGGAGCAGCCTCCTACTGTTCGTTTGCCGCGAGCTATTACGCCCAGGTCCGCATGGTTGGTGTAATAGGCAACGATTTTGGAGAAGAACATCTTGAGCGCCTGCGCTCCAGAGGGATTGATTTGGAGGGTGTGCAGCGGGACGAATCCGGACCAACGTTTTTTTGGAAGGGAAAATACCACGAGAACTTCAACCGCAGGGATACCCTCGATATCCAGCTCAACGTATTTGAGAATTTCCGCCCCGATCTGCCCGAGTCCTACCTTGACTCCGAATACGTATTGCTCGGCAACATCCACCCGGCCCTGCAAATGCACGTGCTCGACCAGCTTCAGACCGATCCCTTCGTCCTGGCGGATACCATCGACCTGTGGATCGATATCGAGCGCGAAGCCTTGCTTTCCCTGATTAAGAAAGTCAGCCTGTTCGTGATCAATGATTCGGAAGCCGAGGAGTTAACCAACGAGTCGAACGTCATCCTGGCAGGAAAAAAGCTTATGGAAATGGGTCCCGAAAGCGTCATCGTGAAAAAAGGCGAGCACGGGGCTATCCTCTTTCATAAGGAAGGGATGTTTTCCCTCCCCGCCTTTCCGGTAACCGAGTTACGCGACCCGACTGGAGCGGGCGATTCCTTTGCCGGCGCCTTGATCGGCCGGCTCGCCTCCCGGCGGAAAACCGATTTCCAAGCGATCAAGGAAGCTATGATTTACGCGACCTGCACGGCCAGTTTGACAGTCGAGGAATTCGGATGCGATCGATTGGAGTCTGCCGGCGTGACAGCCATTGCCGATCGGGCCGAAAGCCTCCGGCAATTGATCAGTACAAACTAAGCAATCCGGTCTTGCCGAAAGGCCCGCGTGCCCGTCATGCTCGCTTCGTGATCTCAAAAAAGAACCATCTCATCGGAGCTTGCTCGATCGTCTTCATCCTTCTCTCTCTCTTGGTTGGGTGCGAAGCAAGTTCTGAGGGGACCGATCCTTCCAATCCAGCCCAGGCAGATTCAAACTCTACCGGAACCAACCCGCAAAGCTCAACTGAAGACACGACCGGGGAGCCGCCCCACGGCATTCGCCTTCCCCTGCCCTCGGATGAAGAGATCAAGCTCTTGCCAAAGGACGGAGGGAAGGAATTCAACCGTTTGATCTTCGAAAGCAGCCCCTACCTCCTCCAGCATGCCCGAAACCCCATCGACTGGCGCCCTTGGGGAAAGGAAGCCTTCGCCGAGGCGGCCAAACTGGACAAACCAGTCTTTCTGTCGGTCGGGTACACCACCTGCCATTGGTGCCACGTCATGGAACACGAATCGTTCGAGGATGAGGAAGTGGCTGCCCTCATGAACAAGCATTTCGTCTGCATCAAGGTCGACCGAGAGGAACGCCCGGACGTCGACAACGTATACATGACGGTGACCCAAATGATGACGGGCCGCGGAGGGTGGCCCATGACCGTACTCATGTCTCCTCAGAAAGTGCCCTTCTTTGCCGGAACCTATTTCCCCAAGTCTGACATGAAGCAGCTCCTCCCCCACTTTTCAGCAGTTTGGGAAAACCAGAGGTCCGAAGTCAAGAAAGTCGGGGAAGCCATTACGAAAAGCCTCCGGGAACTTCAGTCCGGACAAGCCGGGGGAGATCTCAATTCGACACACTTGGATGCTTGCTACCAGGGACTGAGCAGAAGTTTCGATCCCGCACACGGGGGCTTCAGCGTTCGACCCAAATTCCCAACCCCTCACACGCTCGGATTCCTCCTCAGATACCATCAGTTGACTGGTGAGAAACGGGCCCTCGAAATGGTCACCACAACTCTTCGGGAAATTCGCTTGGGAGGCGTTTACGATCATGTCGGCCTTGGGCTTCATCGTTATTCGACGGACGAAAGATGGCTCGTTCCGCACTTCGAGAAGATGCTCTACGACCAAGCCCTCTTTGCCATGGCCAACTTGGAATGCCACCAAGTTACAAACGATCCCTTCTTTCTGGATTCCTGCAAGGATACGCTTGCATACGTCATGAGAGACCTCACTTCTCCCGCGGGTGGATTTTATTCCGCCGAAGATGCGGACAGTGAGGGAGAGGAAGGAAAGTTCTACCTCTGGAGCGAGAAGGAAGCGAGGGAAGCGCTTGGTAAGGAAGACGGAGACTTCTATGCCGAGGTTTTCAATTTTGAAAAAGAAGGCAACTACCTGGATGAGGCGACGCGCAAGAAAAACGGTCGTAACATTCCCCATTTGAAAGCCTCTCTTTCCGAACTGGCGGCCAAACAGGATATGAAGCCCAAGGAATTTCTCGCTAAGGTGGAAAACATACGAGAGAAATTATTCGAACGAAGGAAAAGTAGAATTCATCCTCAGAAAGACGATAAAGTGCTGACTGACTGGAATGGGTTGATGATCTCCGCCTTCGCTCGTTGCGGACGGGCGCTTGACGAAAAGGCATATATTCAGGTTGCCGGAAAAGCTGCTGATTTCTGCCTCAAGGAGCTTCGAGACAAGGATGGACGGTTGCTCAAGCGATGGCGCAAGGGAAAGGCCGGTCTGCCCGCCCACTTGGAAGACTATGCCTTTTTCACCCAAGGCCTGCTCGATTTGTATGAGGCGACCTTCGACCCCGGATACCTGAAGTCGGCCAAGGAACTCACCGACCTCACCCTCGTCCATTTCGAGGACAAGGAAAAAGGGGGGTTCTTTCTAACTGCGGATGACGGGGAAAAACTCCTCATCCGAGCCAAGGAAATCTACGATGGCGCCATCCCGTCGGGAAATTCCGTCATGGCCCTCAATCTGCTCCGGTTAAACAAGGTGTCGGGAGACAAGAAATACCTTGATTGCGCCAACCGCTTGTTCTCCGCCTTCTCCGGGTTTCTGGAAAAAAACCCGCAGGGTGCGGAAGTTTTGCTGCATGCCCTGCACTTTGCCCTGGCCGAACCGTCTGAAATCGTGATCTGCGGTGAAAGGACGGACGAAAAGACCCAAGCTTTGGTCAGGGAAATCAACGGTCGGTTCTTGCCCGCATCGGTACTCTTGTTTCGCGAACCGAAAAACCCAAGTGAGGAACTCTTGAAGCTGGCGCCTTTTCTACGACACCAGAAAATGGCGAACGGTTTGCCGACCGTCTTCATTTGCCAAAACCAAACCTGCGAGCGCCCGGAAAACAATCCGGCAAAACTAGCCGCCAGGCTAGAGAAGAAATCCTCGCCCTAGTCGGGTTTCAAGCCCTCGTGGAGGGCCACTACGGAAAAGGTCATCCCTTGGGAGCGGACCTTGGCAAAGCCTGCCTGCTCAAGTTCTGAGGACAGGCTATCCCGGTCGGGAAAGGATGATATGCTACTCCCTAGATAAAGGTAGGCCTTCCTGTCTCCGGTCAAGACCCAGGCCAACCAAGGCAAGACGCCTCTGAGGTAAAGATAGTAAAACGGACGGAACCAAAAGCTGGGCTGACTGAATTCCAAGACGATCAACTTGCCTCCGGGCTTGAGCACTCTCCTCATCTCCTTAAGGCCACGGTCCCTGTCAGACAAATTTCTCAACCCAAAGGCAATGGTTACGAGGTCAAAGGAGTCATCGTCAAAAGAAAGGTTCAGGCAATCCTCTTCCACGAAACGGTTGCTTTGGGGATCCAATCCCAAGCGTTCGCACTTACGCCGGGCTTGATCCAACATGGGCGGACAAAAATCAGCCCCCACGATAGAGGTTTCTTCAGGCAAGCCACGGCGTAAAGCAAAGGCTACGTCACCGCTCCCGGTTGCCAAATCCAAGACCTTGCCGGATTGGTCCGAGGCAGCCCACTCGACTAGTTTCGACCGCCAAAGGAAGTCTATGCCTCCGGAGAGAATATGGTTAGCCAAATCATATCGGTGAGCAACGCCGGAGAAAGTGGCGCGCACAGCGGCGGGCTCGGGGTTGGTCACTCTTTAGAATCCTTCTGACCGAAGCTTTCCACCACCCAACGGGAAAGTTCCTTATCCGGATCATCGATGGCTTGTTTGTCGATTACGAAATCCTTTTTCCCGGTTCTTTGGGAAATGATGGTTAGCCCGTGCTCGAAATCGGAAAACTTTTTTTCGCATACCGCGCGGACGGACCGGTTTTCCTTGAGCGCAGTCTTTACGATGACAACCTTCGCCGCCTTTCGAATTTTCAGGACGAAGCCATGCTCGCGCTTAAAGCTCTCCGTAAAGCGATCGACGTCAGCAAGCATTGAATCATCCAGTTGATCACGGTTTTCCTCGAGGAGTTCGGACAAGGCGCTCTTGGGATCGTCGACCGTTTGGGCAGTCACGTCAAAGGACCGGATCGCCACCGAAGGAAGCTCGAATTTGAAATCCCTGAAAGTGCGCTCCAAAACGGTTACGAGTCCACGAGCCCCCGTCTTTTCCTCCGCCGCCTGTTCGGCAATCTTTTCAATCGCTCCATCGTCAATGGAAAACTTAATGTCATATCCTGCAAAATCCCCCTTGTACTGCTCGAGCACGTTGCCCTCCGAGGAATGCAATATCTCCCCCAGGTCATCCTTGTTTAATTCCTCGCAGGCTACGCGGACCGGAAGACGACCAACGAACTCGGGTTCAAAACCGTAATCGATAAAGTCACGGGTCTCTGCCTTGGATAGGAAACGGTTGACCGACTCTTCACCCGATTCTTTTTCGTCAGGCGATCCGAAACCTATCCGGTTAACGTCAAGCCGCTTGCGGACGTTCTCTGCAAGTTGATCGAATGCTCCGCTCACGATAAAGAGAATGTTCTTTGTTGAAATCGTCGACTTGTTCGGAGTCGTCCCTTTCTGCATATCCATGAATGCCTTCATTTGCCCCATCATGTCCTGAGGGGAATGCAAGTTTACCTCGGTCTCCTCCATGAGCTTGAGCAAATTGATCTGGACTCCCCTGCCCGATACGTCTCTTCCCGAATTGGATGCCTGAGAAGCGATCTTGTCTATCTCATCAACGTAAATGATCCCGTACTCGGCCAATTCGACGTCCCCATCCGCAGACTTCACCAAGTCACGGACAAGATCATCCACGTCATATCCGACGTATCCGGTCTCGGAAAACTTGGTGGCATCAGCCTTGACGAAAGGCACTCCGATCAACTTCGCGACGTTGCGCATGAGAAAAGTCTTCCCCACGCCAGTCGGTCCCAAGAGCAGGACGTTCGGCTTGACGTATTCCATCTTGGCAAGTTTTTCGTCACCCAGGCAACTGCGCACGTGATTGTAATGATCGCAAACCGCAACGGAGAGTACCCGCTTGGCTTGCTCTTGCTTGATCACGAACCGGTCAAGGTAGTCGCGGATTTCCTTGGGCCTTCGATCGAAGCTTCGGATCGCATCGAGCTTTTCGTCACGGGACGGCTCGGACAAAGGGCTTTCATCGTTTCCCCCTCCGTCATCATCTTCGGAAAACTCTTCCGAACCAGCTTTGATGGACTCCATAAAAGGAGCAAATGCTACCTGTACGTTCTTATTATTAAGCAAGTCACGCAGCTGTTTATGAATGTCATCAACGGTTTTTTCTTCTTCTTTCTTAGACATTTATCTTGAGAATGGGTTTGACAGGTAGTTTCGGGTCGGGAATTTTTGTATGCTGTTTTAAACATAACCCCAATACCCTAGGCTTTTCAATCTGTTTTCAACCATGTCCAATAATCTTACCAAAAGACAAATCGTTCAAAAAATTTACGAAAGCGCCGATTTCAACCACAAGGACGTCAGCCAGATCGTTCAGAAAACGTTGGAATCCATATCCGGTGCGTTGACCGAGGGCAAGAACGTCGAGCTCCGAAACTTCGGAGTCTTTGAGTTGCAAGTTCGCAAGTCCAGAGTTGGAAGAAACCCCAACCGTCCTGAGACGGACGTCATTATCCCCCGCCGCGTCGTGGTTAAGTTCAAGGCAGGCAAGGAAATGAAGAACGGGCTTAAGCAACTGGATCTTGACGAGATTGATTCCGCCTAGTCTTTGACGGGGCTCTAAGATGTTCGAAACCTTGCCTGGCTTTCGGGATTTCCCTCCCGAAGCATGTGCCCGCAGGAACCATTTGTTTCGAGTCTTCAAAACAGTAGCCCGGGCCTTCGACTTTCAGGAGTACGATGCCCCCATCCTCGAACCTCTGGATCTCTATGTCGAGAAATCAGGAGAGGAGATCGTTGGTCAGCTATTCCACTTTGAGGATAAAGGTGAGCGGAAGGTAGCCCTCCGTCCCGAGCTTACCCCAACCCTTGCCCGAATGGTGGCCTCCCGGGCGAATTCCCTGCCAAAGCCAATCAAGTGGTTCAACGTGGGTGAACACTTCCGCTACGAACGACCGCAAAAGGGAAGAGGCCGGTCCTTTTATCAATTCAATGCTGACCTGCTTGGGGAACCCGGAATCCTCGCCGATGCCGAACTGATCGCTTTGCTCGTCGCAATCTTCGAGACGCTCGGACTGAACGCCGAACTTTTCACCGTTCGGTTGAGCGATCGGACAACCTGGGTTCATTTCCTGGATTCCCTTGGTGTTTCGGATGAGCAAAGGCCAGGCGTACTTGACGCAATAGACAAAAGCGAGCGTCGGAAACCCGAACAGACTCAGGAAGCTTTGGACAAATCGGTACCCGGAAGAGGGAGTGAACTCTGGGAGCGGATTCGCGAGGTCAAGTCGATTGATTCGATGGAAACTTTAGTCGAGCAATTGGAACAATGCGGAGAGGGTGGGAAATCCCGAGGCGAAGACTGGCGCAAACTGATTACCCTGCTAGAGGCCCACGGGGCCATGCCATGCATAAAGATCGATCTCTCGATCGTCCGGGGGTTGGCCTACTACACGGGGTTTGTCTACGAGGTTTTCGAAAAGACCGGAGAAGGCCGGGCTCTCGCCGGGGGGGGAAGATACGATCACCTGATCAAGAAGCTCTCTGGCAACGTGGATATGCCCGCCGCGGGCTTTGCCATTGGGGACATGACTCTCTCAGACTGCTTGGAAAGCAATGGTTTGCTACCTACTTACGTGACCGTTCCCGACGTCTTCGTTATCGGTGGAGAAGGCCAAGGAAGCGAAGTCCTCGCCACGACAAGCGCAGTTCGCAAAGGAGGGTTTTCAGTTTCCTATTCGTTCAAACAGGCAGGCTTTGGCAAGCAATTCAAGGAAGCCGGAAAAAGCGGAGCCCGCTACGCTCTGATCATCGGGGAGGAAGAATCATCCACTGGGACGATCAAGGTCAAAGATTTGCGGACCGGGGGCGAAGAAAGCTTAAAAAAGCCCACCCTTCTGGCTCATTTGGAAAAGCTCGATCAAGAAGGTGGAATTGCAACCGGAGAATAATCGCTTGAATGGAACCTGACATTCCAGACTACCAGGAAACGCAGGCGAGGAAAACCAGGTTACGGAGAAAGGAATCCTCCACGAGAAGAGGTTGGTTCAAAAAACTCGTAGCCGGAATCGTTGCCACCGTGGCAGGCGGAGCGTACTTGCGGTTCGAGGCAAATTGGCTGGAACTGACAAAAAAAACCATAAAGCTCGATCATTTCAGAAAGGACGCCCGGGTGAAAGTTCTTCACCTGGCCGATCTTCACCTGTCTTCAGTCGTTTCGATCGATGACATCGACTTCGCCCTCAAGGAAGGTGTCCGTAAATCTCCGGACGTCATGCTCCTTACCGGAGATTTCATAACCGGACCATTGGCTGACGAAGAATTCGAGAAACTCGGAAATACCTTGCGCAAATACGCTTCCCAAGTTCCCACTTTCGCCTGCCTGGGCAATCACGACGGCGGAAGCTGGGCGGCCAAGCACGGGGGCTATAAAACTCCGGACAAGGTAAAGGCCACTCTGGCATCTGCAAAAGTCAACCTGCTCGACAACAGAAAACAATCGATCTTTCTCAAAGGACAACCGATCGTGCTGACGGGCGTGGGTGACTACTGGTCGGAATCATGCCGTCCGAAAGCTTGCCTGCGCCCGCTCGATCCGCAAAAGCCAAACAAACCCGAGGTCAACCTCTTGCTCTGCCACAACCCCGATGCCAAGGAATTGCTCAAGGGTTATGATTGGGATCTTATGCTCAGCGGACATACTCACGGCGGGCAGTTCAGAGTGCCCTTCCTTGGCTACGCGCCGTTCGCACCCGTACTGGACCGGTCCATGACGGAAGGATTGCACCAATGGGAAAGCAGGCAAATCCACGTTACCCGGGGAGTTGGCAATCATTATGGAATCCGGCTTAACTGCCGCCCGGAGATCAGCCTGCTCGAACTTGTCTCAACCTGAGGGGGGCGACATTCAACTACTCGACGAGGACAACCCGCAATTTTTCCCCGACCCGAGGGAAAGCGACCCGGACGGTCTGGTCGCAGTAAGCAGGACACTCGGAGTCGACCGGTTGATTCATGCCTACCGAAACGGAATCTTCCCCTGGTTAAAAATGGACTACCCGCCCTTTCTCTGGTGCTGGTTTTCTCCTGACCCACGAATGCTTTTGTTCCCGAAGGAATTCAAAGTTTCACGCAGTTTGGGAAAGGCAATCAAAGAAAATCGTTTTGAAATCAAGATCGATCGGGACTTTCGCTCCATCATCGAGAAATGCGCTTCGGTCAAACGGTCTCATGAGGAGAGTACTTGGATAGAATCCGATTTGATCGAAGATTACGTACGCCTGCACGAACGGGGAATCGCTCATTCGATCGAAGCTTATCAGGATGGAGAATTGAAAGGCGGACTGTACGGGCTCTCGATAGGGAATCTCTTTTTCGGGGAATCCATGTTTCATCTCGTCCCCGAAGCTTCCAAGGTTTGCATGGCAAAACTGGTCGAGATCGCAATCCGCAATCAATTCCTGTTCATCGACTGTCAGGTTTCCAACCCCCATTTGGAAAGCATGGGGGCTCGGGAAACCGAACGCTCCCTTTTTCTTGATTTGCTAGAAGAAGGGCTGACAGGGGAAGAGCAATCGATTGATTGGAAAAAGGAAACCTGATCTTCGTAATTGCTCCCATTGCCCGAAAATGAGAAAATGAGCCTTCGATGACAGAAAACAATCCCGAACACGAAGACCTGACCAAGCTTGGAGAAGGAGCCACTCAACCGAAAAGAGAGTTGGAAACCTTCCCCAACCGAGATCCCGAACGCGCTTACGTCGTCGAACTGCGTACCGATGAGTTCACCTGCCTGTGTCCCAAGACCGGTCAGCCGGACTTCGCCGAAATCTTCATCCGCTACGTCCCCGATCAAAAGATCGTGGAATCCAAATCATTGAAACTCTACCTATGGACTTATCGCAACGAGGGGGTTTTCCACGAACATTTCGCAAACTTGCTGCTCAACGACCTGGTCGATGCCCTATCCCCCAAATGGTGCCGGGTCGAAGTCGATTTCAACGCCCGGGGCGGAATCGGGATCAAGGTCCTCGCCGAACATGGGAACCCGCCCAAGTTACTTTAAGGCATGACTCACCAAAAGAAGATTCAAGTAGCTGACCTTACCATCTCCAACGACGGAGCATTCACCCTATTCGGGGGGATGAACGTTCTGGAATCCAGGGAGCTAGCCCTCGAGGTCGCGACTGCATACAAGGAAGTGACCGCCAAACTCGGCATTCCCTATGTTTTCAAGGCATCTTTCGACAAGGCCAACCGTTCTTCCATCTCATCCTTTCGGGGACCAGGGTTGGAAAAAGGCTTGGAAATTCTTGCCGAGATCAAGGAGACCCATGGGGTGCCTGTGATCTCCGACGTCCACGAACCACATCAGGCCAAACCCGCCGCCGAAGTAATCGACGTGCTCCAGCTCCCCGCCTTCCTTTGCCGTCAGACCGATCTCGTCGTGGCTTTGGCCGAAACCGGACGACCGGTCAACGTCAAGAAAGCACAGTTTCTCGCCGCCCATGAGATGGGACACATCATCAAGAAGTTCGAAGAAGCCGGTAACGAAAAAGTTCTGCTCTGCGAGCGCGGGTCCTCCTTCGGGTATAACAACCTGGTCGTCGACCCTCTCAATTTCGGAATCATGAAACGGACCGGTTGCCCGGTCGTTTTCGACGTCACGCATTCTCTACAGATTCCGGGCGGACGGAGCGATTCGGCTGACGGACGCAGGCAGGCCGTTTTCGAGCTCATGCTTGCCGGCATGAGCCAAGGCATAGGCGGACTCTTCCTCGAGTCCCACCCCGACCCCGCCCAAGCCAAGTGCGACGGTCCATGCGCTCTCCCCCTCGACAAGCTCGAAGACTTTCTGTCCCAAGCCAAGCAGATGGATGACTTGGTCAAGAACCTACCCCCAATCACAATCGACTAGTGGCTTTGCAAAATGCCTGACTCCGGGGAAGATTCCTGGGAAACCCTTGCCCGATGGTTTCCTGACCTGCAGGAAGAAACTTGGGCTGGGCTCAAAGACTATTGCGAGTTACTGCGTGACTGGAACGCCAAGATCAACCTCGTATCACGCAAGGACACGGATCGTTTGGAACTCAAGCATCTGGCTCATTGCCTTACCATCACCAAGTTCCTCCGGCTCATGCCAAAGGCCCGCTTGCTCGACGTCGGGACAGGCGGCGGCTTGCCCGGAATCCCCTTGGCCATCTGCTACCCGCAGGCCCGCTTCACGCTACTCGATTCGATCGGGAAAAAAATCATGGTCCTGGAGGACATGGTCAACAAGCTGAACTTGGAAAACGTCGAGGTTCGACGCGGAAGAGTCGAAGAAATGCCTAAAAAGCGAAGCTACGACTTCGTCATCGGACGGGCGGTTACGGCGCTCCCCACTTTTTTCAAATGGGTGCACAAAAAAGTCGCCAAAGGGGCCAAGCATTCCCCGGCCAACGGAATCCTCTACCTCAAGGGTGGAGATTATACCGCGGAACTTGAAGGAACCGGCCCCACCCCCGCGAAAATCTGGAACCTGGACGAATTGCTCCCCGAGGCCGACCTCGGAGAAAAATACCTAATCCACTTTAAGGTCTAGGGATTCCAAACCCGGAAGAGGGCTTCCGCAATATGGGAAGGCGTCTCGGCCACCGCAATACCGGCGTCCTCCATGGCCTCGACCTTGGCCGCCGCCGTTCCCTTGCCTCCTGACACGATGGCGCCTGCATGGCCCATGCGCCTGCCCGGAGGGGCGGTCATGCCCGCAATGAATGCGGCCACCGGTTTGTCGACGTGTTCCTTCACGTAGGCGGCGGCTTCTTCCTCAGCGGTGCCTCCGATTTCACCGATCATGATGATGGCCTCGGTTTCAGGATCCTCGTTGAAGAGCTTGACGCAGTCCAAATGGTTGGTCCCGTTAATCGGGTCGCCACCGATTCCGATGCAAGTCGATTGCCCGTGTCCGGCGCAGGTAATCTGCCAGACCGCTTCGTAGGTCAATGTTCCCGAACGGGAAACGATCCCAACTTTTCCAGGCTTGTGAATGTACCCGGGCATAATCCCGATCTTGCACTCACCCGGGGTAATGATCCCCGGGCAATTCGGCCCGATCAAACGGGTGGATGAAGTGGAAAGGCGATCCTTGACCTCCGCCATATCCCGCACGGGGATACCCTCGGTAATGGCAATGACCAGAGGAATCTCCGCATCAATCGCCTCGAGAATGGAATCCGCGGCAAAGGGGGGCGGGACGTAAATTGCGGCGACGTTCGCCCCTTCCTTGTCCACCGCTTCCCTCACGGTATCGAATACGGGTACGGAATCCTGGAACTGCTGACCGCCCTTGCCCGGTGTGACTCCGGCCACGACGTTGGTGCCATACTCGATGCACTGGCTGGTATGAAAGCTTCCCGCGCTCCCGGTGATCCCTTGGACGACCAGGCGGGTGTCTTTGTTTACTAATACGCTCATCTAAAATTTTCCTTTTCTTGGGTTAGGCCGATTGGGCGGCGAGCTTGACGACTTTTTCCGCCGCCTCAGCAAGTGAGTCGGCAGGTTCGAGAGCCAAGCCACTATCGGCTAGAATCTTCTTGCCCTCCTCCACGTTAGTGCCTTCCAAACGGACGACCAGAGGAACGTTAAGCTCGAGGTTGCGGGCCGCATTGACGATTCCCGTGGCGATCACGTCGCACTTCATGATTCCCCCGAATATATTGACCAGGATTGCTTTCACTGCATCATCCGCCACAAGGATGCGGAATGCGTTTTCCACCTGCTCCTCGGTCGCTCCGCCTCCGACATCAAGAAAGTTCGCAGGGGAACCACCGTAGTGCTTGATAATGTCCATCGTTGCCATGGCAAGCCCGGCACCGTTGACCATGCATGCCACGCTCCCGTCAAGCGCGATGTAGTTTAGGTCGAATTTGGAAGCTTCCACTTCCTTTGGATCTTCCTCGCTCAGGTCTCTGAGCTCGACCACGTCGGGATGACGGAACAGGGCGTTCGAATCGAAATTCACTTTGGCATCGAGAGCCAAGACGTCTCCGGTCGGAGTCGTGACGAGCGGGTTGACCTCGACTTGGGAACAATCCTTTTGCCAAAAGAAAGCGTATAGCTTGGTTACCAGCTTGACGCATTGCTTGAAGGAATCCCCCTTGAGCTCCAAACCAAAGGCAACTTGCCTGGCCTGAAAGGGGCGGATACCCAAGGTCGGATCGATCAAGACCTTGAGGATTTTCTCGGGAGTCTGCTCCGCGACCTCCTCGATATCCATGCCGCCCTCGGTCGATGCAATGATGACGGGCTGGGACGTTGCCCGATCCATCAGGATGGCCAAATAATATTCCTTATCGATATCCGTCGCGTCGTTAAAGTATATGGTACTGACTTCCTTGCCGGCCTCTCCGGTCTGCTTGGTCACGAGAACGTTCCCCAGCATGGCCTCGGCTTTCGCTTTGGCGTCCTCGGGAGTGGACACGACGTGCACACCACCCTGGAAACCATCCTTGAAGGTCCCTTTGCCCCGTCCTCCGGCGTGGATTTGGGCTTTGACCACAATGGCATTCCCTGAGGGCAAAGTGGCGAGCGCTTGGTCGAAATCCTCAACCGATTGAGCGACCGTACCCTCAGGCACGGCTACGCCTGCATCGGCAAAGAGTTGTTTGGCTTGGTATTCGTGAATATTCATTTTGAAAGTGAGAAAGGTAGACTGACAGGGATAATCATCCAATCAAGCCTATTCAATTTTTTCTTTTATTGCCTAAAATGGCCCCCTTCTCGGAGGATGGGGATCCATTGAAAAAACGGAGGCGTCAAAGCATCGGAGCAGCATTTCGTTTTTTCTGCCCTGAGCATCCGGATGGTCCCAAAGGTTGAAAAATTCATCCGGATCCTTTTCCAAATCGTAGAATTCCCCCTGATCGGTCCCGTGATAAACCACGATCTTTTCCCGGTTCGTACGCAGCATGGTTCCGTAGGCATCCCCATGCGTCCATGAATTGTAGTACTCTGCAAAAACCTGCTCGTGCACGAACTCGGTTTCGTCCTCTCCCTGCAACATGGGCAGCAAGCTCTTGCCCTGCATGCGTCCGGAAAGCTCCAGGCCCGCTGCGTCAAGCAAGGTCGGAGCCAAGTCGACCAGCTCGACCAAGCCTTCGATCCGGCGGCCGGAGTGGATTCCGCCTGCCGGCCAACGCATGACCAAAGGCACGCGCATCTGACAGTCGTAAAAATGTGGGCCCTTGAAATAAATCCCGTGATCCCCGAGCATTTCTCCATGATCCGACATGAAGATAACCAACGTGTCACGATCCTGCCCCGTATCCTCGAGCGCCTTGAGGATACGTCCCACCTGATCGTCGATCAGGGTCACCATGGCCATATAGGCGGCGTACACCTGCTTACGGTCTTGATCGGTCATCGCACCGGTCTCAAATTCGCCAGGTTGGTTGTGGGCCCATTCGCGGTCAAGCTTTTGAAAGGTCGTCTGACTATGCTCCTCTTTGGGATGAACCGAGGGAAGAGGCATATCCTCGACCGGAAACCGCTCCAGGTACTCAGCGGGAGGATCGAACGGATGATGGGGATCGAAGCAATTAAAGCTGAAGAACCAAGGTTTTCCGGCGTTGTCATGAATAAATTCAATCGTCTTCTCCGCGCACCAGGTCGTTTGGTGGTACTCGGCAGGCGGACCGCACTTGACAAACGGGCTCAGGTCCTCGCCCTGCAATTCATCCCAAGTCTTCCCTTTTTCCGCCAGCCACTGGGTGTAGGCATTTTCATCCCAGTCCGGTTGGGGATGATGAGACCAGAAAAAATCATCGTATCCGTCCTCCGTACGCTCCTCTACCTTCCCGTCCGAACAGGAAGCCAAGTGGAGCTTGCCCGCTAGTCCGCATCGATATCCCGCATCGTGAAAAGTCTTGGAAACGAGGATCTCGTCCTTGGGGATGGTCTGCCCGTTCTGGCGGCAACGCGTTGTTCGCGGATACCTGCCGGTCAGGAAGGATGCGCGACTGGGCGCGCACACCGGACTTTGGCAAAAGGCATTCTCAAAGCATACGCTTTCCTCCACAAACCGATCAAGAACGGGAGTTTGAGCATGAACGTTGCCCAAAGCCCCGATGGTATCGTAGCGTTGTTGGTCGGTGCAGATCCAGAGGACGTTCGGTGGTTTGGACATCCCTTACTGTAGAAACGGCTTGCTTGTTGCTTGGCAAGAGAGTTTGCAAATAGATTGTCTTTTTTTAATGAGCCCATGCAAAAAAACCAATCGATGGCCCACCGTCCATGACTGAAATCACGGCGGCGGAAATTCGGGCCAAGAGAAACCTGAAGCTGTTCATTTGCTTCCGGATGTTTTTCAACGCCCGGTTTTATTACCCCATCTTCGCAATTTACTTTCTCGAACACGGGCTGACATGGGAAGAATTCGGCATTCTCAACGGTATCTGGGCAATCACGATCATCATGCTCGAAGTTCCCTCCGGAGCGCTGGCCGACACCCTGGGAAGAAAGAAACTCCTTGTCTTGGCAGGAGCCTGCATGATCATCGAGATGCTTGCCCTGCTCTATGCGCCAATGGACGGATCGGCTTGGGTCTTTTCCCTTTTTGCGATCAACCGCATAATCAGTGGGGTAGCCGAAGCCGCGGCAAGCGGGGCGGACGAGGCTCTTGCCTACGATTCCCTCAAGGCTGCGGGAATGGAAAAGGAATGGGGCAAAGCTCTTGAGAAGGCTCAAAGGTTCACCTCCCTGGCTTTTTTCTTCGCAATGATGACGGGTTCTGCGTTTTACGACTCGAGCTTCGTTAATTCCTGTCTTGGTTTTCTCGGATTCGACTTCTCGGTATCGGACGAAACCACGATCAAGATACCTATCTTCCTTACTTTCCTATCCTCGCTCATCGTCTTGGGCGCAGCCCTTGGTCAGAAGGAAACCATCCAGGCTTCCAACCAAGGTGCGCTTGAGGCAATCCGCTTGTCCCTGCGAAAGACCAAGGTTGCGGGGGTTTGGGTTTTGACCACCGCATTTCCTTTCGGGATCCTTCTTGCTGCCATGATTCTGGACAGTGTAATCAGGCAGTTTCTGACCATCGCAAGCGCCTATTGGAGCGTAATCGAAATCCCCCTATGGACCTTCGGGCTCGTCGCATCCGGAATGTCCCTGATGGGCATTTTCGTCCCTCGAGGCGCCCGTTGGCTGGCGGACCGGAAATCTCCAAGCTTTAACTTCTTCCTCATTTGCATCGTTCTTACCATAGGTTTGTTCGGCCTGGGATACGCCATCCCTATTTGGGGCATTTTGCCCGCCGCTCTGCTCTATGCGTCCATGCAATCGATGCACTACCTCATCAGCCGCTACTTGAACGAGGAAGCGTCATCCGAGCGCCGGGCAACCGTCCTGAGCTTTCGCGGCTTGGCCACCAACCTTTCCTACGGCGCGGTTTCCCTCCTTTATTCCGTATTGATCGCCTGGATCAAAACAAGTCAAACCAAGCCCCCCGGTGAAGGAAGAAATCTGTCTGAACAAGATGCCGTATTCGTTGAATCCCTGGGATGGTTCCCCTGGTATTTCTTATGCAGCTTGGTTCTCGTCGTGTTTGTATACCGCTTCCGATTCGGAAAAAAATCCTCTTAAAGTCCCTTCTTGCTTGAAACTCGGCGAACTCAGGCAAGAATAAACCCCTTATGAAACGATACGCCATCGTCGCCATCACCGCAGCCCTTTGTTGGGCCAGCTCGCTCAACGCCGTCGATTGGAACCAATACCATGGCATCCAATCGGACAAGAAAACCACCGAAGCGCTTACTTCCACCGCTTTTCTAGGAAAGACGGACTCGAAGAAGTGGAAAGTCCCTACCCCCCTCGGGTTTAGTTCCTTCTCCGTTGTCGGAAACCGTGCCTACACCATGATCGCCGAGGAGGATGAGGACGGACTGATGCGAGAAGTTTGCATCGCGCTCGACACCGAAACCGGCAAAAGGGCATGGAGTTCCCTGCTCGCGGTAATGGACTACAAGAGCGGGGGCGGGAATGCCGGAGCCCCGGGGAACAACGGCGGAGACGGACCACGCTCGACCCCCTCCGCTTATGGGGACAAAGTCTGGGTCTATGATTCCGATATGAATTTACACTGCCTTTCGGCCAAGGACGGGAAAAGCATTTGGTCGGTCAAGGTGCTCAAGGCTCATGGAGGCCAGAACATCAAATGGAAGAATGCATCCGCGCCCTTGATCGAGGATAACCTTGCAATCGTTTACGGAGGCGGCAAAGGACAGAGCTTTCTCGCCTTTGACCGGGAGAACGGAAAGCTGGCATGGAAGAGCGGAAGCGAAACCGCAACCCATGCGACCCCCATCGCCGCAACCATTCATGGCGTCCGCCAGATCATTTTCTTTTGCACGTCGGGATTGGTTGGAGTCGACCCCAAGAACGGGGAAGAACTCTGGCGGCAAAAGTTCCCCTTTAAAGTCTCGACGGCTGCGGCGCCTGTGGTCGCAGGGGATCTCGTTTACTGCTCGGCCGGATATGGTGTGGGCTCCGGTCTCTATCGAATCTCCAAGAACGGAAGCAAACTGAGTAGCTCGGAGGTATGGAGAAAATCCAATGAAATGTTCAACCACTGGAGCACGCCGATCCATCATGACGGTCACCTCTACGGAATGTTCAGCTTTAAGAAATACGGGAAAGGACCGCTCCAATGCATCGAACTGGAATCGGGAGAGGTCAAGTGGAGCGAGGACGGATACGGTCCGGGGAACGTCATTCTTTCAGGAGACAAATTGATCGCGTTATCGGACACCGGAGAAATTGCCGTGGTGGAAGCCTCCCCGGCCAAGTACAAGGAACTTGGACGCAAGAAAGTCATCAGTGGCAAGTGCTGGAGCACACCCGTGCTGAGCAACGGTATGGTTTTGGCCCGCAGCACGCAGGAAGCGGTCTGCCTTGAGGTCAAGGCCCGCTGATCGATTATTTCCCCTTGGCCAGGTCGATTCTTTCGACCACCCCGTCCGTTCTCTCGACCACCAGATCGTAGTAGGTGCCGCCTTGCCCGAGAACGTAATCTCTCCAAACGTAAGTCATTTGCTTGAATTCCGAACTCGAGCCCTTTTTTGAGGAATCAGGTGAGCGCCCGATCAGTTCGAAAAGCGCGTTGGCTGTCGTCTCGCGTACGTACATCCCCTGCCCCTTCAGCCTCGATTCCCAAGTCCTGAGGGTGGATGCGTTTCTACGGTTGTCCAAAACCTTTTTCTCCGCCAATAGCTTGCGTATCTGAGCCTGGGCCTTTGAGACAATCGGGCTGTCCGGATATTTCTCCACGAATTCCTCGTAGAGACGGATCGCAAGGTCTGGGCTAACCGTCTTCGCGCGTTCGTAGATTTCCTTATATTCCGAGGATCCCATTCTTCGGATTTCGTTGAGGGAATTCTTGGAATCCTTGACCTGTTTCTTGTAATCGTTCACCAAGGCAGTCAGTTCCAAAACCTTGAGCTCCAGGTTCTGGATGGTTTCGTCCCTCGCTTGTAATTCGGACTTCAGGAGCCCGATCGATTCCTCCAACAACCTTACCTTGGTCTTCTCCTCTGCAAGCAAACGATCATGCTCGCTCTTGGATACGGTTTCCTCAATGACCTCAGGTTCAATGACAGGTTCGATTACCTGGGCATCCGAACCTTTCTCGGGTTCGCTCTCGCAACCGAGGAAAAGAAAGGGAATGAAAAGAGAAATTGTTTTCTTCATGATTCGATCCCCATAGCGAAATAAAACCTGCCTCTTGGCAAGGCGAATTGAACTTGCCCGATTGATCCCTATTGGGATATTGGACCGAAGCTCTCACCTTTTGTCGGGTCGTGGTTCAGCATGGTAGAGCGCTGCGTTCGGGATGCCCAGGTCGCTGATTGGAATCCAGTCGCCCCGACCATTTCCCTTCTTCTTGCTTGCGGATCTTCAAGACAAGGCAAAGTATAAACCATTATGAAGAAGAAAAACTCAACCCAGGAAACCCTTGCGGCAATCCGAAGAAACAGTGCCTATCAGATTGGCAGAACACTCGCCCTGGTCTACTCGGTCTTGATCGTGCTGATAATCGGAATCCTCGTGTATGTGGGAACGGGGGATCTTTCGACTAACCAAAAGCTTGCGAGCCTCTTTGGGGCAATCATTGGAGGAGCGGCTATCGGAGCTATGTCGTACCAATACCTCGTCGCCCATTACGATCAGGCAGATGCGCTTTTACAGGTAGCCAAGTTTCAGCAACGTTCGATACGAAGCAGAAGTGACGCCCTTGCCTTGGTTGAGAAAATCCGCGAAGAAGTGAACGAGGAAGGCGAAGAAAAGGAATTGGAAGACGAGGGCCTTTCGGAGGATCAGCAAAATGAAATTTCCGTTGAGCCGAAATCCGATCCAGTCGAGAACCAAGGGCAAAAGGGTGAAGAAAAGCCCCTGGGCGACTGAGACGGAGGAGGTTCTTTTTCTTAGACTTGGGTGAGGAATAAATAACCGGTTGTCGAGACGCTTAGGATGATGACGAAGGAGAATATATTAGATATCATAGTTAATTTAAGGATTTAAGAATGTATTTACACTAGATATACTTCTATATCAAGAAAAATCGTAAGAAATTTAACTTTTCGCGAAAACAGTTGTTTCAAGGAGGGTGAAACAGCTAGATTCCCTACCCTTGAAACTCCGGTAAAACGACGCTACTGGTTCGAGAAAAACTGCAGGGACTGACGAACTCCGTCTTCCAAAGACGTTTTCGGCATCTTGGGAAAAGCCTTTCGGGTCGCCTCGTCGTTGAGCTCATAGACAAAAGGCGTCCCCTCGGCATCTTTCGAGTAGCTCACCCCTCCGGCATCCATCCCAAGTGCCACTGCCTGCTCGCGCAAAACGCCAAGAAAGTCATCGACGGGACGGGTTTCCCCCAAGAGGTTGAAGGTTCCGTACCCATCGAAGGGGTCGATCACGGCTCGGGCAAAGCCTGCACCCACATCGTGGGAAAAATGGTAGTGTTCCTTCCCCCGGTAGGGAATTTGAAAAGCCTCC
>Ga0315322_10001016_pt1 | contig 21604 bp, 18 predicted proteins | sample M110021515metaG_FD_203461 | JGI IMG/M metagenome (GOLD analysis project Ga0315322, IMG submission 203461) | Ammonia-oxidizing marine archaeal communities from Monterey Bay, California, United States - M1 100m 21515 | ecosystem: Environmental > Aquatic > Marine > Intertidal zone | place: USA...
TGCACTTTATTCTAACTCCGTTCCATCTTAATATTTAAAACCATGAGCAGAAAATACGTAATTATTACCAAAGACGATGTTCCTTACATTAACTTTCAACAAGTACAGGAAACTTCGGCAGATACGCTTCGATACTCACTAGACGGGGAACAGACTTTTATCAAATACGATGGAGCTCGTCCTAGTTTCCTAGATGAAGACGACGTTGAATTGACCCATGCTGAAATCTTAGACGTTCTAAGTCACGAAGACTGGAGCTCTCCAGACCCTTTTTAATTTTATATGCAATACGAAACGGCTCAAAGCCTATATACTCAGCTCGAAGGACAGCGGTGGTCGTTCCTTGACCGTGGTCGTACATCGTCAGAACTTACCATACCTTATGTCTTGCCTCCCGAAGGTCACGGTCCTCACACGAAGTACTACACTCCTTACCAAGGCATCGGAGCAAGAGGTGTTAACAACCTAGCTTCAAAGTTATTACTTGCGTTATTACCGCCAAACGCTCCCTTCTTTCGATTGGTCATTGATCGATACGAATTAGAAAAGGCGAAGGCTGAAATAGGCGAGGAAGGGGGTGAGCAGCTTCGTACCGACCTTGAGAAAGCCTTAAGCGATGTTGAGCGGGCAGTCAGTCAAGAGGTTGAAGTAGAAGCTTTTCGAGTAGGTGTGTTTGAAGCGTTAAAGAATTTATTGATCACAGGTAACGCATTGCTTTATCTACCTGACGAAGGTGGAATGAGAGTGTTCCGTCCTGACCGTTACGTTGTTAAGCGTGATGCCATGGGGAACGTTACGCACATAGCAGTTAAAGAGACTATTGCTCCGTTCATGCTTCCTGAAGAAGTCCGACAAGAAGTTTACAAAGAATCCAAAGATAACAACTGCGACCTGTATACATCTATCTGTAGAGAAGGTGACAAGTTCGTAGTCAAACAAGACGTCAAAGGAATTGTTATCGAAAGCTCCAGCGGGGAATATCCTATCGACAAGTCCCCGTGGCTGCCTCTTAGATATACCCGTATAGACGGAGAAGACTACGGTCGCGGCTTTGTCGAAGAATACATCGGGGACTTAAAGAGTTTAGAATCGTTGACTAAGGCTATCGTGGAAGGTTCCGCAGCAGCTGCTAAAGTCTTGTTCATGGTTAACCCGAACGGTACTACTCGCGCTCGTACCCTTGCTGAAGCTCCTAACGGTGCAATTGTACAGGGTTCCGACGGGGACGTATCCGTGTTGCAGCTTAATAAATTCAACGATTTTCGCGTAGCTCAAACGGTCATGGCTCAGATTCAAGACCGACTTAGTCATGCGTTCCTTTTAAACAGTTCCGTCGTCAGAGACGCAGATCGAGTTACCGCCGAGGAAATACGAATGTTATCACAAGAGCTCGAATCCGCTCTGGGCGGGCTGTATTCAATCTTGTCTCAGGAGTTTCAACTTCCGCTTGTTACTCGTCTCATGGATCGCATGAGTAAAAAAGGTAAGTTACCTAAACTTCCAAAGGATATCGTCAAGCCTACCATCGTGACAGGCATTGAAGCTCTAGGACGCGGTAATGATCTTAATCGCTTGGATATGTTCCTTGCAGGAGCTAATCAAATAGTCGGTCCTCAAGCTGTCGCTCAGTACGTAAACGTAGGTGACTACTTCAAAAGACGTGCTACCGCTCTTGGCATCGAAACCGAAGGACTTATCAAGTCGGATGAAGAAATTCAAATGGCTATGCAACAAGCACAACAACAAGAAATGATGATGAAGCTTGGAGCGCCCGCTGTAGCACCGACTATAAACGCTATCGCACAAGAACAACAGCAGCAAGGTGAAGAACCGCCTGTTGAACAATAACAACAACCAAAAGTGAAACATCATGGCAGATTATCAAAAAGTAGAAATAAACGAACCAGCACCTAACGAGATTGAACCCGAAGAACAGCAAGCAGCGACGTCTGAAGAACCTCAAGGCGAGCAAGAACGCCCAGAATGGTTACCAGAGAAGTTTGAGTCAGCGGAAGACCTCGCCAAAGCTTACGGAGAACTTGAATCGAAGTTGGGATCGGACAGAGAAGAATCAACGCAGGAAGAAGAAGCTGTAGAGAATGAGACTGAACCTACTACAGAGTCTAACGAAGCTCAGACTTTAATCACGGATGCATCACAAGAGTTCTTTGAGAACGACGGTAAGCTGTCAGAGGAAACGTACGAAGCACTTGCTCAAGCAGGTCTTAGTCGTGAACTAGTCGATGGTTATGCACGTGGTCAAGCCGCCCTACAAGAGAACGAAGCTACGCAGATCAAGTCGGCAGCCAACGGCGATTACGATGGTATGTCTGAATGGGCGAGCAAGACGCTTACAGATGACGAGATGAACTCTTTTAACGAAACGGTAAACAACGGGTCGGTTGATCAAGCCAAGCTCGTAGTAAGCGGCTTATACGCTCGTTACAGAGCTGAAGAAGGCGGGAATCAACCTAAGCTTGTTACTGGCAACACTACTGGAACTTCAACAATGCCTTTTCAATCTATGCAAGAAGTCAGCAGGGCTATGCAAGACCCACGCTACAAGAGCGGAGACAAGGCGTATCATTCTGAACTGGATCGACGCCTTGCTGTTTCCAATATTTAATTATGCTAGAACTGTTGACTTTGTTCCTGACAGGCGGGGGTTCCGCTGCGATGGGATCAATCTTAAAAGGAGTGTTCGGCGCTATGGTCGATGCTCGTCAGCAGAAGTACGAGTTGGAAATGATACGGGAAGCGAGAAACAATGATTATGCACTTAAATTTCAAGAAACACTTAATGGTGGAGACGGCGGTGCTTTTGTTCGTGGCACTAGGCGTATGCTTGCTGTTATCGGGATGTGTACGCTCTCGACAATCACCCTCCTCACCACCGTCTATCCAAGCGTTCCAGTACTCACAACCACAAACATTGACGGAGAAGGTCGAAACTCATTCCTATGGGGACTCGTCGATCTTCAAGCGGCACAAGCCCATATGGCAATTACAACAGGACATATTTCGCTTTTCGCCGTAACTTGCATCTATCCTCTTATAGTAGGTTTCTACTTTACCCCAGGAGGTAGACGCTGACATTATCACTTTCGACATCACTCGACGACATTAGTCGTTGCCCCGTGCGCGGGATAACTACGAACGAACTCGACGCGTTGAGGTCAAACATCACACTAACATTAATCTCAATTAAGGAGACATTATATCATGGCTAATGGAGACACCACTCCCTCACGCGTCGGTCAGATTAATTCAAGTGGAGCAGTTGATGCTTTATTCTTGAAGAAATTTGCTGGCGAAATATTAACGACATTCGAAGAAAACAACGTTTTCAAGAGCTTGCACACGATGCGAACCATCGAGAATGGCAAAAGCGCACAGTTCCCCGTAACGGGCGTTGCTTCCGCTTCTTACTACACTCCAGGTCAGAACATCGCTGACAGCGGTAACAGCTACTTGAGCGACATCAAGAAGAATGAAGTAGTCATCACTATCGACGACGTCCTTCTCGCTTCTACGTTCCTCAGTTCTATCGACGACGTAAAGAACCATTACGACATCCGCAGCGTTTACGCTAACGAGTTGGGTAAGGCTCTTGCTGTCCGTTTCGATACTGCTATTGCAAAGGTATTCATCGCTGCTGCTCGTTCAGCTGCTACTATCACTGGTGGTAAAGACGGTGGAGTACTTGATGTATCTGCTAACCTCATGGGCAACGTTGCTGACGGGTCTGACGATTCCGACAACACCGATCCTACAGGTGCAGAACTTGTTGCTGCTCTCTTCACTGCTGCTCAAGCACTTGACGAGAACGACATTCCTGCCGACGGTCGCTTCTGCGTTCTTCGTCCACAGGAGTACTACAAGCTCATCACTGGCGGTAGCGGATCACTCGTTGTCTCAACTTCAGCAGCTAACAAGGACGTAGGCGGCTCAGGCTCCCTCGCTTCTGGTTCTATTGCTCAAGTTGCAGGTATCGACATCTACAAGTCAACTCACCTTCCATCGGCTGATTTGTCTTCGACCGCCACTGGCGACGGAGCTGCATCCAACGACGTGTTTGGTGGAAGCGGTGCTGGGTACAACGGTAACTTCACCAACTCGATTGGTATTGTTGCTCACCCTTCGGCTGTAGGAACTGTGAAGTTGCTCGATCTCGCTACTGAGTCTGAGTATCAGATTTCACGTCAAGGTACGCTTTTCATTGCGAAGTACGCTATGGGTCACGGGGTTCTCCGTCCTGAAGCTGCTATCGAATTGCAGAAGTAGGCTTTTCTTGGTTGTTGTTGGGGGAGCGAGGTTTTATTCGTTTTTGTCCTCGCTCCCCCTCTCTTCCATAATTATAAACACTACTAGATATGGCACTAACTACAAAGCTTGAAGCTGTAAACACAATGCTTGGCGTTATCGGCGAGTCACCTGTAAACACGATCAGTGGAAACAGTCTTCCAGTATCCGTCGTAACGGCTTTGAACGTACTTGATGAAGTTAATCGCGAGGTGCAGTCCGAAGGATGGCACTTTAATACCGAGTTTGAATACCCAATGGTGCGTAACTCATCTAACCACTTTCCCCTTTCTAATAACACTCTTAAGATAGACCTTCCCATCGATCAACATACTGATCTGGATATTGTCCAGCGTGGTACTACGTTGTACGACAGGAAGAACCATACAGACGTCTTTACCGAAGACATTAAGGTAACGATCTCTTTTGAACTTTCTTTTGAAGAGCTGCCACAACAATTCCGTACTTACATTAACATTAAAGCTGCTAGGAAGTTTGCAAACCGTTTCCTTGGGTCACCTGAAATAGAGACTTTTACTTTGAGAGACGAGATAAACGCTAAAGCTACAGCAGTAGACAGCGACTCCGAAAACGCAGACCGCACCATATTTGACAACTACGACGTGTTACGCGTCATCGACAGGTAATGCCATTAATCACTACGTCCGTTCCGAATCTCGTCCAAGGGGTATCGCAACAGCCTGACAATTTAAGACACGCAGGACAAGCTGAGAATCAAGTAAACGCTTTAAGCTCTGTCGTAGACGGTCTTACTAAACGACCTAATACGGATTTTGTTAAAGCTATTGACACTTATCCGCTTCCTACGAAGACGCATGTCTTTAAAAGGGACGCTGATAATAAACACGCTTTCTTGTTCGGACACAATACTTCAGTAGCTAGTCTGACAGCTCACAACCTAGGCAACGGCAATAACATTACAGTTTCAATAAGTACTGGTGCTCAAACTTACTTAGACACTGCTACTTCTCCTATGACTCAGTTAAGAGCGTTGACCGTTGCTGATTCAACTTTTGTTGCAAGCGACGAGGTCGTTGTTAAAAAAGGATTTGCTACGTCTACGGCGCTTGAGAAAGAAGCTTTGGTGTTTGTAAAGCAAGGGGCGTTGGATACGGATTACAGTGTAAAGATAGACAACGTAACAACTACGCATACTTCTCACTCATCCAACGCGTCTTCGACTCTCATTGCCGAAGGTCTGAAAACAGCACTAGACGCTTCTTTTCCTACGGCAGGTAAATATTTAACAGGAGTTACCATAGGCAATCCGACGGCAAACGGTCCTTACATCATGCCTACAAGAGTTTCAGGTTTAGACATGGATGAGGCTTATAAGTCTTACTTGATAGATTATAAAGTTGAAGTAACGTTAGAACAGACAGGAACTGGCAAAGGAACAGGAGGTAAGGGGGACGCTGTGATTGAAGACGGTAAGATAACCAGTATTAACATCACACACCCAGGAAGCGGTTATGACTCTGACGTGGCTACTTACCCGATAACTGCAACTTTCGTTGAGCTTATAAACTACACTTACCAAGGATGGCTTCCGCTTTTAGATACGGGCTCATACGGAGTCGGTCAAGTTGAAACTAAAGTCACTACTGCTGCTACAGCTTCTGTAAGCTCTGGACAAATCTCTTCGGCAGGAGCAACGATAGTGACTGAGCAGGAAGGCAACGTGTTAAAGATAAAACACAGCAATGAAAAAGATTTTAAGATAAGCACTAGCGACGAGCTTTCTGACACAGGTCTTGGTTTAGTTTATAAGGAAGTTGCATATATCACAGACTTACCAGCTAAATGCTTCGACGGGTTCCGCGTCAAGATTCGTGGTGACGCTGCTTCAGATCAAGACGACTATTATGTAGGTTTTGAAACCAAAGATAACGAAAGTTTTGGTGAAGGTTCTTGGGTTGAAACGAACGGCTGGGAAAGTGACGGTACTTCGACAGGTCAGTCACAAGGGTTGTCTTTAGATTTTGACAAATCAACTCTTCCTATTGAAATTATTCCAAGATTTACTGACATCGTTAGGCATAACGGTAAGTACTATAAAAGTTTACAAGGTTCTAACACTAACAAGGAACCAGCTACAACAGGCGGTGCTGCTTATTGGGAAGAAGAAGAAAGAATACAAGAAGCAGACGATTGGTCTTCAGGTGTTACGTATGTTGGACCAAGTGCTACCATTCAGGCTTACATTGCCCAAGAATCTTCGTGGACTTCAAAGACAGCAGGAGACGCTAAAACAAACCCTAATCCTTCGTTTGTAGGCGAGACGATCAAAGACTTATTTTTCTACAAGAATCGTTTTGGAGTACTTACTGAGTCGTCTATAGTCTTTAGTGAAGCAGATGATTATTTTAACTTTTGGCGTACAACCACTCAAACTCTTCTCGATTCCGCTCCTATAGATGTTTCAATAAGTCATACTAAAGTTACCAAGCTTAAACACGCTGTACCCTTTCAAGAGAAGCTTATCTTGTTTAGTGAAGACTCACAGTTTGTTTTAAGAGGTAATGAGCTGTTGACTCCTAAGACCGTTAACATCTCTCCTGTAACTGAGTACAATATGAAAGGAGCAGGACGTCCCATTGCATTGTCTAACTTCTTGTACTTTCCTTATGCACGTGGAGAGTTTAACGGTTTGTACGAATACTATGTAGATAAAGACAGTGAGACTTACGATGCGAACGACCTAACCGCACAAGTACCTTCTTATATTCCTTCGGGCGTTACTGATTTGGTTGGTAGTTCTAATGAGAATACAATCGTAGTTTATCCATCGTCGGGGAACGACTTATATATTTACCGTTACTTTTGGCAAGGCAGAGACAGGATACAATCGTCGTGGTCTAAGTTTAGTTTTACTAAGCAGTTCTTAGGCATGGGCATATTAGAGTCTAAGCTTTATTTATTTACCTTTGACGGGACTAACCGTTGCCTTGAAACTTTAGACTTGTCTCCAAGTCAGATAGACAGCGGTAAGACCTATAAGATACTGTTGGACAGACGTGTAGCTCATTCAAGCTTAGGACGTTCGTACGATAGTGCTACCAAGCTTACCACAGTTAGTTCGATGCCTTACGACCCAGCAGGAGCTGTAATATACACAGATACAGGTAGCCGTCATGCAATTACTAGGACTTCTTCTTCAACGTTTACCGTAAACCTAGACCTTTCTACTAATCCGTTCTATGTAGGTCTTGAATACGACATGGAGTTCGAACTGTCTACGCAGACTCTTAAGCAACCTACGGAACGAGGTGGACGGTCTACTAGTACTTTTACTAAGCAAATCCTACGTAACGGATCGTTTGAATATGGAGACACAGGACACTTTACAGTCGAAGTTACACCACAGTATCGGGATACTTATTCTTATCCGTTCAACCCAACTAGCTTAGGTGCTGATGCTGTGATCGGTTCGCTTGTACTTGACGACGGGTCGTTTAGGTTTCCTGTTCATTCAAAGCACGACGACGTGACGATCAAGATCAAATCAAGTTCAGCGTTGCCTATGAAGATTCTATCAGCAGAGTTTGAGACATTTGTACATTCTAGGTCTAGACGATATGGAGCTTGAAGAGCACGTCTATAGCGACTGTACAATCGCACCTGCCGACGGTTACTTTGATGCTGCCCAGATATACGAAGACATGAGAATGGCTGACATGCTGGAATGTATCGGACTAGGCATACACCCTAGACACGCTTTAGAAGAGTCATACGAGGTCTCAGAAGAGGCGTGGACGATAACTGACAAGGACTGTCGTACAGTAGCAAGCTTTGGAGTGACTCAGTCGAATACTACAGGCGTAGGAACTATATGGTTGCTAGGTACTTACCGCATTCACAACATCAAGAGAACTTTTATCAAACATTCAAAGGAGTGGGTAGCACGTCTTATGGGTGATTACAAAGCTTTAACTAACATCGTGTGCGAAAGTAACGAGTTATCAGTCCGCTGGTTAACGTGGCTGGGAGCTGCTTGGTCAGGATGCGGTATCGACAACTATAAACAATTTACAATCTATAAATAAATCAATTAATCATGTGCAATGCAACAGTAGCTTTAGCCGTTCTAGGGGGTGCTCAATCGGGACTTCAATTTGCAGGTAAGCGGCGACAAGAAAAGCAACAACTTCAGTACCAGCGGGCAGCAGCGGAAGCTGAACGTCAACGAGCACTAATGGAACAACGTTCGATTGGAATTAGACAGGCACAAGAAGAAGTTGCAATGCGGACGGAACTAGGAAAAATAGAAGAACAAGCAGTCAAGTCTCGTGGAGCAGTTACTGTTGCTAAAGGTCAGAGTAATGTTGCTGGAGTATCTGTAGATGCTGTGTTAAATGACTACTACAATCAAGAAGCTCAGAATAGAGCTATGGCTCTTCAGCAACGTGATTTCAGAAACGTACAAGCAGGACTTGCTTCTACCGACGCCAGCTTCCGTTCAAAGAACAGACTTATCGACATTAACAGACCCGTGGCTCGAACGAGCTTTGCCCAAGGCGCTATAAACTTGATCGGCAGTACCGTAAAAGGTGCTCGTACAGGGATGGAATTAAAACGCGAATTTGGCACACCTAAAACACCTTAATATCCTAATGACTAGAGTACAAGTACGAGACCTTCCCGACGCACCGCAACTTCAAGCGACCGTTCAGAGCGGTGGTAACTTCGGTGTATCCGTTGAGCAAGCTGGAAGCAACAAGTTGACAGAGTTAGCAAATACATTGTCTGGTTTTAACAGTGCGTTGAACGAGTATGGGGCTTTAGCCGTCACAGATGCTGAAATGCACAGCGATGAGCTTAAACGGTTATCGCCTGAAGAATTGACCGAGCGTTTATCTAAGACCGAAGGAGAACTTGATTCAATGTCTCGTAAGGGTCTAATACCTTGGCTTGCTTCGCCGCTAAATCAAAAGCGTAAGCGAAGAGCCGAAGGTAAAGCAGCGCACGACGTTTTCGTACAACGCTTACTTGACTCAAAAGGTCGTTTGGAAAACCCTCAAGAAGGTGACAGTAATCTAACAACTGCTGAAATTATTGAAGAAGAGCGTCAGGCATTTATTTCAGATAAACCAGCACTACAACAAGGGACGTACGGAAGCGAGGGTTTTCAAGAAGTCCTAAATCCGACAATTCTTAATTTAACTCGTCAGTACGACGGAAGGAAAGCTACAGTAGCAAAAGGCGAAACACTACTTCAAAACACTTCGGCAATTTACAGACTTGCTAAAGACGCTCCATTAGAACCTAATGAATACGGGTTATATATGGAACAGTCGTTAAGAGCACAAGACGGCGGGGCTGGACCTTGGGCAGAACTCAACTCGTTTAACGCTGCTCAACAGATCAAAGTTATCGAAAATGTAGCAGAGCAACTGGCTAACCTTCCTGGGGGCGAGCAACGGGCTTACGAGTTTCTACAGTACGCCGAAGACAATTTTTATGTAGGGAACCAACTCTTTTATAAGAACGAAGATCAAGTTGACCGTATAATGAACTCGATTGAACGGGAGGTTGAAGCTGCCCAAAGAATACGAGAAGGCGGTCGAGACGAGCGTCTTGAGACTGAACGGTCTGAATTTGTAGTAGCTTTAAGCGCCGTTGAAAACACGGGTACAGGTATGTACAAAGGCGTTGAGTATACGGATAAGTTTCAAATTAATAAAGCAGCTCAAAGGTTCGCGAGAGAAGACGACGACGTGCGGTTCCGCGGTCCAGCAATAGAGCAGTTTGAACAAGTTTTTAAAGGGGATCATGACACGCTAGAACACCAACGTGGTCTTATGGTTCGGAAAAGTACAATGGTACGACAAGCGCCTACAAGGGTAAACAACATCTTTGAATCTATACTTTCCAGTGGTGATGTACTTCCCGATATAAAAAACACTCCGCAATACCAAAGGCTTTACAACGAAACCCAAGCGAACTTTGGCGACAAAGTAATTGACAAACAAGACGCGCTGATACGTGCGGGAGCAGCGTCTAACTTTACAGCAGCAGGTCTAACTTTAGACGCTTTTATTTTGGACGAGCTTGAAAAGACCCAGCAAGCGGTAAAGTTTGAGGTACAGGGCTTATCAACCGCTTTTCAAGATGAGAGCGAAAAAGAAAACAAAGCCCGAAATGATTTTCAGTTTAATGAAACTGAACCTGTAGGCAGGGGGTTTTTGAAGTTTGGTTCTGGAGTTCTGCCCTCTGGACTTGGAGATAACGTACTCAAAAAGACAGCTTTAGGAATTACTGCTCCTATGCTCTATCCTTTTGTCGAGGACAGTCCAGAAGAGGTTACAAGTAATGTAGTTAAAAATCTAGAAGTAGCGGCAAATAAAGCTACAACAGACGAAAACAGAAAGATAGCGTTTAAATATGTTAAGGAGAATACGAACGCAGCCCTTGAACATCTAGCTACAATAGCGGCTCCTAATTCAAAAAAGCGTCGAGACGGCTTAGGCCTTTCCCCCCCTCACAAGGGTTTCGTATACGCCAGTGCATTAGTTACTGCTCCTATGCTTCTTCCCTACGCCGACGAAATAGCCGAAACACTTATGTTCAAGACTTATACTTCAACAGAAAGAAAAACAGCTAAAGAGCTTGGATTTAAAATACGCCGTGTGTTTACAGAAGAGTTTCTCAACCTAAAGACCTTGGAAGAGCAAATAACGAGCAATGGTGATCGGTTTGAAATCGGAACCGACGTCAATTCGTTTAACACCGTTTTGACTACTCCAGAGCAAATAGAAAAAGCGTTAAAAGCGGGTAGTAATATAAGCGCTGTTCCTGCTGAAGTTAAAAAGATAGCAGAACTCGTAGGCGAGGAAGACGATATTTTAAACTTTATCACTAACCAAAAGAGAAATCATAAGGCTCTCGAATTTTATTATAAAAAATAACTATGGCTAATCCACAACTTCCTATCGGACAAACCGAGGACGACGATAACGTTTTCTTCGATCTTTTAGCTGCTCCTTTTCGTGGAGTAGAGGGTGCAGTGCAAGGCGTTTACAACCTTGCCGACTTAGCTGCTTTTGACATTCTCCCAGACTACGACGAGAAGTTCTTAGGTACGTCTACCACGGTAGCAGGAAGTGCAGTTGAAGGTATATCTCAATTTATGACAGGCTTTGTACCAATCTTCGGATGGGCTGGACGAGCAGGTAACCTAGCTAAAGCGGGTAGTCTTACGCAAAAGGCGTTAAGCGGTACAGTCAGTCGTGGAGCAATAGCTGGAGCCGTGACGGACTTTACGATGTTTAACGGACAGGAAGCTCGTTTATCAAACTTTATTCAACAGTACCCAGAACTACAAAACCCAGTTACCGAGTTCCTTGCTCACGACGAAGACGAAGGCGAGATCGAAGGACGCATTAAAAACGTGCTTGAAGGTCTGGGACTGGAGTTTGCTGCACTAGGATTCGTCAAAGGCTTAAAGTCGATGAAGCGTGGTAAAAAGATACGCTCCGAAGGTGGTAGTCCAGAAGAAGTTGCCAATGGAATGCAGGAACCTTTTGGCGCGGAAGGTGTTAAGTTAATGCCTGACTTGGATGCTTCTTCAACGAGAGATTTACCTAACGCGTTAGACGACTTGTCTGTACGTATGGAAGAAGTCGAGGCTCCTGTAAATACGTTTGACGAAGCTATCGACGCCCGTCCTCCTCTACAACCTTTTAAAACTAATCTTGAAGCAAAACGTGGGTTAGAAGGAAGCAGGGGCGCGACGTACATTAAAAACCGTTTACGTAAAAAAGCACTCCACAAGGAAGCTGACCCAGAAGAAGTTAAAGACGTTGAGGCGTTTATAGACCTTATAGGCGAAGATATGTTCAGCGACGTCTCCCTGTCAATAACTAGTAAGATAGCCGCAAAAGGTCGCTTTAACTTTGGTAACAAACTTCTAGAAATACGTAAAAACGTCGCAGAAGGTAGCTTGTCCCGTACGATGGTTCACGAGCTATGGCACAGTCTTAGTCGATATTTACCAAAGAAAGATGTAGATGCCCTTACAAAACAGTTTAATAGAGAACGTAATAAATACATTCAAAGTTTTGGAATCGTTGTTAAGGATGTGGATAAGTGGGACTTGCAAAACATTAAACTTGCAGATCAACCAAAAGAACTAAAAGACTTTCTAAACGGTAAATATAACGAAAAGAACTACCGCTTTTCTGAAATTGACGAATACTTTACGGAAGAAATGACGGATGCGTTTCTTTCGAAACTAGACGCAGACGCTAAACTTGCTCCACAAGGTACGTTCAAAAGAGCTACTCAAGAAATTGCAATCCTTTTTAAACACTTGTTTGCGAGCGTTAAGTCGAAACTTGGAATCGATCAAAGGCAGAAGATATTCAACGACTTCGTTAAGCAGCGGAACATTAAGAAGCAAAGGTCGGGTCCCTTGGACTACGGCTTTACTGATATCAGTACAAAGGAAATGAAGGACTTTGCCGACGAAGTCTCTCCCGAACACGCGGGTATTGCCAAGGCTATAACCAGAGGTGAAGGCATTTCGATGCCGAGGTTCGAGACGGACGATCAACAATATTCGTTCATAGATTCCGTCAAAGAAGAAATAGCAGCTAACGATCAAACGATGGAACAACTGGCTGACGAAGTCAGGAAGAATACTCCTATAAATACGGGAGACAACGACATCTCACAGTTGCTAAACAACATGGAGAAGACCGAAGCTAGTCAGATAGAAATCCGAAAAGAAGCTATGGCGTACAAGTTGATAGGTTCTAAGTATGTTGAGAAGCTTGTAGGAATTGCAAAAGAATGGAAAGAATCTGGAGGAGGCGACTTAGTTACTGCAAAGCTCAAAAACACGTTTCAAGAAATGGTTTCCCTTTCCGAAAGGTACTATCGCATAGGTCGTCAAACTTCACTTACGTTAAGTGACAGACGTCAACGTATGGGACGCCGTAAGCTTGGATTGACCGAGTCAGAAATGAAGGGTCAAGGCATTCGTAAGAACTTTGTTAACGAGAACGGAGGAATGTCTGTTGAGAAACTCGTAAAGATTATTGAGGAAACAGGAGTGGACGAGAAAGACCTTGAAAAAGCTATAAACGGATTATTCAAACTGTCACGTAAGTCGCAAGGACGTAAGTTCTTGGACATGCCTACCGAGTATTGGATTAACAGCATCTTGAGTGGTCCGAGAACGCAGGTAGTAAACCTTATGGGCAACGCCTTAACATCCGTCTGGTCCACACTTGAAACGGCAATAGGAGGCGTTCTGACTGGCAATCTAGATGTAACAAGACATGCGTTCTCTTCTTGGGCAGACATGTCAATGTTTAGAGAAGCGGCTTCATTTGCCAAGAACGCAGCGAAAAGCGGAGAGAACTTACTCGACCCAGACGCTAGAGCTTTTAACGAAGGACGTACGGACGCCATAACTCCCGAAGCTTTTGGAAGGAGTGAAGGAGACAAAGGATACGAATTGATTAAACACGCAGGGAACTTCTTACGAATGCCTTCGCGTTTACTTATGACGACCGACGAGTTTTTCAAGCAACTTAACTATCGTCGTGCTGCTCGTTTTAAACTTGCAATGGACGGAGTTCAACAAGGCATAAGCGATCCCAGACAACTTGCGGAGTACATTGAAAAAGGTTTGGAAGACATAATAACTGCTGGAGGTCGTCACTACTCCGAAGAGTCTTTAATACGCGAGGGGACGAAAGCGGCTAAAAATAAAGGAATAACGGACAGCGCCGAGGAAGCAGAGTTTGTCGAACAGTACGTTCTTGAAAACAAGAAAGAAGGTGCGTCAGCTCTTGCCGACTTTGCTTTGGAAGAAGCCCGCTACTTGACGTTTACCAAAGACTTAGAAAGAGGAACACTTGGTGCGGCTATACAAGGAGCTACTCAAGCGTGGTCTCCTTTAAGATTTATTTTACCGTTCGTGCGTACTCCGACTAACATCTTGGCTTTTGCTTTTGAACGTACTCCTTTTTCTTTTATTCCTTCCAAGTTATCAGACGTAGGACTTAAATCAGACGCAAGAGTTCCTTTCCCGTTTCTTAACGCCGAAAGAGAAAAACTGTTCAAATCTTTAAGAGGAAACGACCCAATAGCAAAAGCGCAAGCAACAGGTAAACTTGCGACCAGCGTTTTGTTGTCTTCGGTTTTCCTAGACACTATAGTAAACAACCGTGAATACATAACAGGAGGTGGACCTAAAAACGAAGCTGAAAAGAAAGCTTTAAAAGCTACAGGCTGGCAACCTTACAGCTTCAAGATCGACGGTAAATACTACAGCTATCAACGTCTTGACCCGTTTGGAACACTACTTGGCGTCGGGGCTGACTTGATTGACCAAGGTATAAGAGCGCCTAGAGACTTCGATCAAAGCGGTCTGGATAAGGTGTTCTCTGCGTTGACTTTAACTCTCGTAAGAAACGTTACTAACAAGTCTTACTTGTCTGGTATTCAGATGTTTACGGACGCTTTATCTGACCCAGAAAGGTACGGAGACAGGTTGTTACGTAATTTCGGATCGTCCATGCTTCCGTACAGCGGTTTCTTGAGTCAAATACAATACGGAATGGGTACGCAAGAAGCTAGAGAAGTCAGGTCGTTCGCGGATGCTTTTTATAACAAACTACCCAGCGGACGTGACAACCTCGATCCAAAACGTAACATCTTAGGCGAATCGATAATGATCGAAAACAAACCGCTTATTGGAGCTATCAGCCCTATTGCGATGAGTACGGAAAAGAACGATCCGATACTTACCGAGATGGCTGATCTTAATCATGCGTTCCGTCCACCGCCTTCTACCAATGGAGGTCTTATCGACTTGTTAGCATTTGAGAACGACCAAGGACGTACAGCACATGATCGAAGGCAAGAAAAGTTACAGACCGTACGTATAGGAGGTAGGACGCTTAGACAGGCGTTGCAGCGTTTAATATCTTCTTCCAATTACCAACGTCTTCCACCCCAATCGGAACCTGGATTGCCCAGTCCTCGCGTTCAGAAGATAACTACCTTGTTGACGAAGTATCGAACCAAGGCTTTGAATGAAACAATGACTGAGTTTCCAGAACTCTCTCAATACTATGATCAAGTCTCACAGGCAAAAACGCAGTACAGGCAAGGTGCAGACCACTCGTCCGTACTCTCACTTTTAAACCAATAACTAAACACATAACATCATGGCTAATACCTTTGAAGACTATACCGTCTCTACTTCGACAACGGATTTCAACATAACGTTTGAATACCTCGAAGACTCACACGTCGTCGTCGAAATTGACGGCGTCCTTCAAGCGACTTCCGCTTACTCGCTTGTTGCAGGAAGTCCTAACTTAATTAGGTTGAACACTCCTGTTACTTCTGGTGTTGTGCGTATACGACGTAACTCAAACGCAGATTCAGATAATCCATTCGTGGACTTTGTTAACGGATCAGTCTTGACCGAGTCTGAACTCGACAAGTCGTACCGTCATAACCTTTACTTGAATGAAGAGATAGGTAACTTGAATGAGCAGTCCTTACAGAAGCAAGCTGGAGGTAATAACTGGGACGCTAAGACTAACAAGATTGTAAACGTAGGCGACCCTACTCTTATTCAAGACGCTACCACGAAGACCTATGTAGATACTCAAATATCAAACACTGTTACAGGTTCGTCTACAACTGCTTCCAAGACGACGTTTACAGGGGACGGTAGCACTGCATTTACCTTTTCGTCGGGAATAAACTTGGATGGAGATACGATGTACGAAGTTGCGATAAACGGAGTTCTGCAAGAGCCTACGGTTGATTACACAATTAGCGCTGATGCAAACACTATAACTTTTGGAAGTTCACCAGCAACAGGTGCTAAGATCGTAGTCATTCAGCGAGGGTATGCTGTTCCAGTTACTACAGGTTCAGTAAGCGGGTCACAACTGGCTACAGGCTCAGTCGATTCTACTAAGCTGGCAACAGACGCTGTTACTGCGGATGCGATAGTAACTGGAGCCGTAGGTTCAAGTGAGTTGGCGGCAACGACTGTTTCAGCAGGTGCTTATACAAACGCAAATATAACGGTTGATGCCGACGGACGATTGACAGCAGCAGCAAGCGGAAACCCTGGATTGACAGCTAATTCTGTTACTTCTGTTCAAATATCAGACACGGATTCGCAGTTCTTGGTAGACGACACTTCAGCTCAAAAAGCCGTAGTAATAAATGAAGCGGGAGCAGACGTTGATTTTCGTGTGGAAGGAGACAGCAACGCTAATTTAATCAACCTAAACGGACAGAACGATATTGTTGGTATTGGATTAGTTCCTGACGCTACAGATACTTTTGGTAGTTCCGATAAATACATTGCTCAAGTCAAAGACGGGCTTAGAGTCTTTCACGATGATGGAACAGCTAAGTTAAAGCTTTTAACAAGTCAGTCAGGCGGTGGAGGTGCTTCAATAACTCTTCAATCTACAACAGCACCTGCAACAAACGAAGGGCACTATTCTATATTTACAGGAACTGCTAACGGGAAATTTAACATAAAGAATGAAACGACTAATGTTACATTAACTTACGACAATACAGGAGCTTTAAGCATTCCTGGGGCTTTATCTAAAGGTTCTGGGTCTTTTAAGATAGACCATCCTTTAAAACCTGAATCACATCAGTTAGTTCATTCTTTCATCGAAGGTCCAAAAGCTGATCTTATTTACCGAGGTACAACAACACTTGTAAACGGAGCAGCTCAAGTAAACATAGATACAGAAGCAGGTATGAGTGAAGGTACTTTTGTAGCGATGTGTGCGGATGTTCAGTGCTTTACTTCCAATGAATCAGATTGGGATGCAGTTAAAGGAAACGTGTCGGGAAATGTTTTAACACTAAATTGCCAGAACACATCTTCAACGGCATCTATATCGTGGATGGTAGTAGGAGAAAGAAAAGATCAACACATGCTAGATACAAACTGGACAGACGAAAACGGTAAGGTAATCGTAGAACCTGCTAAATAACATGACTGAAGAAATATCTCACTTCCTCGACACTGCTCTTGCCGTAGTACTTGGCGTATTTGGTTGGATAGGTAAAAAGTTCTCTGATCGACTAGACGCTGACGAACAACGTCTTACCAAGATTGAAGTCGAGCTGGCTACTCAACGTGAACGTGATACTGCTGTAGAAAACCGCATGAGCGGGTTGGAAACATCAGTTAAAGAAATTAACAGTAAATTAGATCGCATGATGGAGATGCTTATGAAACGATGAAAAAGAAAAAAGGATTGTACGCAAACATTAATAACCGACGCAAGCTGGGCATAAGCCGTCCGAAAAGCAAGTCAACCGTGTCGCCTAAAGCCTACGGTAAGATGAAGCGAGGGTTTAAGAAATAATATGGCTAAACGAAAAGGTGTATCACTATCCATAGGTCGTGGCGAGAAAAGCAAGAAAGGCGGTCTTACAGCAAAAGGCAGACGTAAGTATAACCGTGCTACTGGCTCTAACCTTAAAGCTCCAGTTACCGAAAGTAATCCAACAGGTGCTAGAAAGAAACGGCAAATTAAATTTTGTAAAAGGTTTAGAGGTATGGAAGGTCCAATGAAAGACGACAAAGGACGACCAACTAGAAAGGCTTTAGCGCTTAGACGCTGGAATTGTTAAACAATATTTATGAAGAAACGAGAAAAACTAGAAAACCTACAAGTACTCATTGCTGATACCTACACTCAAGCTATAACGGAGATGAAGGTCGGTGCTGCCGAGTACAATGCAGCGCTCTTAAACGGTGCTAGACAACTACTTAAAGACAACGACGTTATCAGTCTTAGCGAACAAGGATCGCCCCTTGGTAACTTAGCTCAAGTCCTTCCGTTTGACGATAACGACGAAGACAAAGAAGCTATGCGTCAGGTCAAGTGAGCGTACCACCAGAGCTACGGGACTTCCGTAACTTCCTGTTTGTCGTCTGGAAGCATCTAGGTCTACCCGATCCAACGGACCTTCAATACGACATAGCTAACTACATACAAGATGGTCCTAAGCGTTCCGTAATCATGGCTTTTCGTGGTGTTGGTAAATCTTGGATATGTAGTGCATACGTAGTACATCAACTACTCCTAGACCCCGCCAAGAACATTTTAGTCGTGTCTGCCAGTAAAAGCCGTTCAGATGACTTCTCAACGTTCACTTTAAAGATCATACACGACATACCAGTCTTACAAGGTCTAAAGCCTAGAGACGGACAACGATTCAGTAAGATAAGCTTTGACGTTGGAATGGCTCCTGCTGCTCATGCTCCATCGGTCAAGTCACTAGGTATAACATCCCAGCTAACAGGTAGTCGTGCTGATATAATCGTAGCAGACGACATTGAAGTACCTAACAACTCAGCTACCCAAGGCATGAGAGACAAGCTAGACGAACAAGTAAAAGAATTTGAAGCTATTGTTAAACCCCTTAAAAGCTCACGCATTATCTTTCTAGGTACACCCCAGTGCGAAGACTCTATATATAATAAGCTACGAGACAGGGGCTATAACGCCCGTATATGGACCAGTGAGTACGTTAATACGGACACCGATCAAAAGGTCTACGACGGGGCTATCTCGCCTTATATAACCGATTCTAGCAACAACAACAACGTAGGCAAGTCAACAGAACCTTTACGCTTTACTGATGTTGACCTCGAAGAACGTAAACTAAGCTACGGTAGGAGCGGGTACGCCTTGCAGTTCATGCTTAATCCACGTCTAAGTGATGCTGATAGATACCCTTTAAAGATCAACGACTTGATCGTACACGACCTAGACAACGACGTAGCTAATGAAAAGTATGTGTGGGCTAGTGCACCTGACAAAGTATGGACTGATCTACCTAATGTAGGCTTTAATGGTGATAGGTTCTTCAGACCTTTTGAAACACTAGGCGATCTTGTGCCGTACACAGGGTCAGTTATGAGTATAGACCCTAGTGGACGTGGTAAGGATGAAACAGCTTATTCCATAGTTAAAATGATTAACGGACATCTGCTGGTACATGCTTGTAATGGTATTAAAGGAGGGTACGGTGAAAACGTCTTGAAAGAACTAGCTGGTCTAGCTAAACGTTATAAAGTCAACGAAATCATTGTAGAATCTAATATGGGGGACGGCATGTTTACTGAGCTTTTCAAGCCTGTAATAAACAACATCTATCCAGTTTCTATCAACGAAGTAAGACACCATATACAAAAGGAAAAGCGCATAGTAGATACCCTAGAACCTGTCTTAAATGCACACAAATTAGTGGTCGATCCTAGCGTTATAAGACGTGATTTTCAGTCCGCTCAGGGTTACCCTATTGAGCAACAAGCTCGTTATATGCTTTTGTACCAACTAAGTAGATTGACTAGGGAACGAGGTGCTTTATTACAAGATGACCGTTTAGACGCTCTTTCTATAGCCGTAGGTTACTGGGTAGAACAAATGGCTGTAAATGCCGATTCTAAGATCAACGAAAGAAAGAACGAGCTGATCGAGATTGAACTAGAACGTTTTAAAAATGCCGCGTACAAAACGTCGCTTACTACTCAAGCTGCTCCTACTTGGTTATAAAATCTATATAATATAACTAGTTATATCTAGATTCATATGCGTACCGTTAGGTTGATGGTTTGAAAAACCTCGTCAGTATGAATGGCTGTATATTTAAGATAGATCACGAGTAAGCTCGTTTAGATTAAAATATCTTTAAAATCAGTTCGGGGACGAGCACGATTTAAACGCGTTTTAAACTAAAAGCCGTTAACACTAATTATAACCAGTTTTCAAATCTGTCAATAACTAACTTTTTAACTATTACCTAAACCTATGGATACCAACGAACAAACGGATGCACTTTTATTTGAACTACAGAACGCAGTAAATAGGTTTCGTAGTGAATTTGATCTTAATCATGCGACTATAATCGGTTGCCTAGAGATGGTTAAACTAGACTACTTAACAGAACCTAGTGACGACGAAGTAATGTTCGATGCTGATGACGATCTTTTAAACGATGAAGAAAACGAAGACTTTTAACGGGCTTGTTGATACAGCTGTAGATGTAGTATACGGACTCGTACGGTTACTTGTACGACTTCTTACTCAACTAGAGCAGACACTAGCACGACTAAAGAATAAGAATACAGCAGTTCGTAAGCACCCGTTTAGGTAGCTAAGACAGTTAAAGGCTTTAGCCCCAGATAGTTTAGACGGAAAAATCAGACGTCCTTAACGCTATATACGCGCGCGTTAATTACCCCCGCATGGGCGCGCGTTTTTATGACACGGGGCAGGTAATGCGCGAGGTTTATATCGATGGTTTGACACAGCGCTGTCACAGCATCGATTCCAAACTCGCTAGAACTAGACAACCGCAACGGATAAAAGAACGCATTGGCCTTGGAAAATCCCTGTACGCCGACCTTGTTGAGACGATGTTGAGACATCCCTGTACGTCAAACCTCGGTTAAATGCTTTGCCTGTTTTTGTGTGTTTGGTCGTTTTTTGCGACGCCTTGATCGACGCCTTCAAACGGCTCTTGATCGACGCCTTCAAACGGCTCTCAAATTCGCTTCAATTCGCTTTACCTAGTTAAAACGTTCAACTCATCGAAAAGATCTTCGCTAGTAAACAAGCGGGTTTCAGCCGTTTTTCGTTTTTTGGTGTTTGACAGTTTTCCGTTTTTTACCATGCTCGCAAACCATCACATTAATTCCAACCAAATTACACATTATGAAAGAACGAATCAAAAAAGCTTTAGAACTAGGTAAAACACTCTACGACGTTTGCAACGATTACAGTTTGGAAACCAGTACTTACCTAGAAAAAGAAAATTGGAATAAGTACAAATTAGAGAAAGGCGGGTGGATTCGAGAAAAGAGCACGGGAGAAATTCACTATAGATTGTCCTAATCATTGCAGAAACCAACACCAACCAACAACACAACGAATCATGAAAACGTATCAATTTACCATGCAGAGCCTTAAAAACGAGCTTACACGCATCGACGGCGACCTTGCGAGCATTACCGACTATGAAGACGGAGAACGTGTCGAACGGGAGCGCGAAGCTTACGAGAACGCCATTTCGAACGGGTACGCTTTTCACCTTAACTACAAGATCGCCTTGGGAACGTTCGACGCTGTTTTCGACGGCAACGGCGCTTTTCTTCACACAATCTAATCAACACCAACAAACGAATTATGAAAATCAAAACGAACCATCATTACCGACCTTTACTTTCTTGGCACGAACTTACCGACGCCGAAAAGGCAGA
>Ga0315322_10001018_pt1 | contig 21602 bp, 20 predicted proteins | sample M110021515metaG_FD_203461 | JGI IMG/M metagenome (GOLD analysis project Ga0315322, IMG submission 203461) | Ammonia-oxidizing marine archaeal communities from Monterey Bay, California, United States - M1 100m 21515 | ecosystem: Environmental > Aquatic > Marine > Intertidal zone | place: USA...
ATCGGTCTTATAGTGACTTTCTTAGGCGCGCTCCAACTATGACTAGTTGTCTCACCAATACGCTTATTTGACCCTGCATTCTATTTTCAAGCAGAAAAACGCTGTTTTCCCCATTACATTTTTTCTTCAACAATTGATCTGCAACACGAACCGCCAGAAAAGCAGTCAATAATCCTATTCTTTGCTGTACTAATTAATCCACTGTAATACAATGGCGCCCGCTCAACATGCAGCACAATATTATTCACGGTACTTTCGTGGGTTGTATTTTTTTTTAACCAGTATTAATAGAGTATTGAGAAATTAGATATGGCACGACCAATTGAATTTGATGAGAACAAAGTATTAACAAATGCGATGGAGCAATTCTGGAAAGAGGGCTTTGAGGCCAGTTCCGTTCAAAAATTGCTTGATTGCACGGGAATTAACAGAGGCACCCTCTATAACTCCTTTGGTGACAAAGACACATTCTTCAAATCATGTGTAGATCAGTACAATAGTTTAGTAGAGAAGCAGATCGCAGCTTCATTGAAAAACGAAAAGCTAGGTGCATGGGACGCTATTCAGGCCTATTTTGATGAATCAGTTTCAGGTGTTAGCAATAAACACCGCAGTATGGGTTGCTTGTTGGTAAATTCCATTTGTGAAAGCATCAACTATGACAAGGAAATGAGAAAGGTTGTAAGGGGTTCTCTGGCAACTATTCGCAAAGCTTTGCTTGCTCGCCTTAAAGAGGCACACAAGAACAAAAAGATGAAGAAAGGCATAAGTGCAGAATTTGCTGCAGACGTTCTGATGAATACTTTTCATGGCATCCGTGTTAACTCGAGAGACGGCAAGAACGCCAAGCAATTGAACGAATTGCTGAAGTTTAGCCTGGCCTCACTGAAGAAGTAGGCTAAGTACAGGAAGCTGGAATAGGTGATATTCCGGCAAGCCCCGTAAAGGAAGGCATTGCCTCCCTTTTTTTGTGGGATGAGGAAAAGGATAGGGGCAAGGGCAGGGGGGATTGAAAGTATAGGGAGTACAGCGGCAATTCTCTCGTAATTGGGCTCCAAACAGGCCTAATCGGCTTTTGCATCTCGTAAAATGATTGCTATACTCGGAGGGTGTTTCCAAGTTTTAACGCTCCAGGACAAGTAAATGAAAAAAATAGCCGGTAAGAAGAAGGCTGACGACACTAAGATCGACCTTACGCCCATGCTGGATGTGGTCTTTATCCTTTTGATTTTCTTCGTTGTTACAGCAACATTCCTGTCTGAGACGTCTATTTCGGCGGCCAGTAGTGATAATAATAACAATGATCAGCCGCCGCCTGATGACGATAAGAAAAATATTCTTTTCGAAATCGGAGCAAACAATGAGATTATCCTCAACGGCAACCCTCGACCTATTATTCAGACCCAGATTCGCTCTAATATCGACCAGCTCAAGGCTGAAAATCCCGCAGCGTCGGTCATTATTCAGCCAAATGTAACCTCAGATGTTGCTACTCTGGTGATGATTATGGATGCCGCTCGACAGGCTGGTATGGCCAATATCTCCATTGTTGAGCCAACAGGCTAGATTGCGCTAAAGCCGGCCCGGATTGTCTGGGGCAGCTTGAATTCCTTCGGGAAGCTATACATAAAAAACGCATCATCGAGAGATGGTGCGTTTTTTGTTTCTGCCTTATGTAAATATCCCGCCAATCACATAGAATACCGTTTCTGCCCCGGTTACTAGCAGTTTTTCCGTAAGCAGCGAGTTGTGCTGTAAAAGTTGTAATAAAGAGACCAGATAGATGATAAATCGTTGGCAATCACAAAATTTCGAGAGTGACCCGGATGAACTGCTGAAGCTGCGAGTCTATAGTTCCCAGGTTCTTGGTCAGGAAGAAGATTTGGTGCTTCATGGTGGTGGTAATACATCGGTAAAGGGCAGCCTGACGAATGTATTCGGTGAGAAAGAACAGGTTCTATTCGTGAAGGGCTCGGGATGGGACCTGCGAACCATCGAAGCGGCGGGGTTTCCCCCCGTTCGACTTGAGTACCTGCTGAAGCTGGGCGAGTTGCCTGAACTCGGCGATACGGAAATGATGAAACATTTGCGGCTGGCCTTGCTGGACCCCGGTGCACCTACACCTTCGGTGGAGGCCATTTTGCACGCCCTCATTCCTTTTCAGTTTGTTGACCACAGTCACGCCGATGCAGTAGTCACCATTAGTAATACGGAAAGGGGCGAAGAACGAATTCGTCAAGTCTATGGCGATGAAGTGCTGGTGCTTCCCTATACAATGCCGGGATTCATTTTGGCGAAACAAGTAGCCGAAGCTTGTCGGGATATCGACTGGTCATCATTGCGGGGAATAGTACTGCTTCATCATGGCATATTTACATTCTCTAACGATGCCAAAACCAGTTACGATAATATGATAGAGCTGGTGAGCAAGGCGGAAGACTTTTTGAAGGAATCCTGTGGCGAGGAAGTATTAGCACGCGCAACATTTGTGCCGGGCAAGGCGGATTGTCTCGGACTTGCCAGATTTCGCCGTCAGGCAGGGAATATACTCGATAAGCCTGCTCTGGTTCGGCTGGATCACTCGGCTGAGGCCAGTGGTTTTGCCAATATTGCTAACTGTGGTGAACTCGCCTGTCGTGGTCCATTGACTCCGGACCATACGATACATGCGAAAGCCTTTGCAGCAGTGCTGGATGAGGACACCCAGACTGGACTCGAGCAGTTCGTGGCGGACTATCAGAGCTATTTCGAAGAATTCAGCGAAGTGGATCATCAGATACTTGATACCATGCCCCGTTACGCGATCTGGAAAGAGAAGGGGATGGTTTACCTCGCTGGTAACCACAAACGATTGCAAATAGTCGATGATATTAGCCGCCATACCATTCAAGCTATTCAATATGGAGAGGCATTGGGGGGATGGAAGGCCTTGCCACGGCAGGATTTATTCGATGTTGAATATTGGGAGCTGGAACAGGCCAAATTGAAATCGTCAGCAAAAATCGCTGAGTTTGAGGGCAAGGTCGCAGTTATTAGTGGAGCAGCGTCAGGAATCGGCCGCGCCTGTGTCGATAAATTACTGGCTAACGGGGCCGTGGTGATTGCCCTGGATATTGCACAAGGCTTTGAAGAGAGTTTTAGCTCTCCGGCAGTTCTGGCTATCCATTGTGATGTCACTGACAAACTGTCCATAGAGCAGGCTTTACAAAATGCTGTATGTCGATTTGGTGGTATTGATGTGCTGGTGAGTAATGCAGGAAATTTTCCTCCGAGTCAGACCATCGAGTCATTGGATGAAGAGAATTGGAATCAATCTCTGGATTTGAATGTCAGTTCCCATATGAAACTCATACAGGCCAGCGTGCCTTATTTAAGAAATGGTTTCGACCCGGCCATTGTCATCATTGCATCTAAAAATGTACCGGCACCAGGTCCGGGTGCGGCAGCTTATTCTGCGGCCAAGGCTGCCCTGACTCAGCTAGCAAGAGTTGCGGCGCTGGAACTGGGAGTTGATGGCATTCGGGTCAATACCATTCACCCCAATGCGATATACGATACCGAGATATGGACCGATGAGGTAATTGCCCAGCGTGCCTCCCATTACGGCATGACTGTTGAGCAGTACAAGACTTCAAATGTATTAGGCACTGAACTTCGGTCCGAAGATGTTGCACAGTCGGTGCTACTTTTTGCTGGAATTCGGTTAAGCAAGACCACCGGTGCCCAGCTTGCCGTGGACGGTGGAAATGAACGTGTCATCTAATCGGGCTTATTGGTTGGTCAGAGGAATTTTTAGGGCATGAAACTGAATGGCAGACACGAGCAGAGTATATGGTTCGATTCAAAAAGCGGAAACGTCAATATTATTAACCAGACGTTGCTGCCCCACGAGTTCAGAATTCACCAGCTAAGTAGCCTCGAAGATGCTTGTAGTGCGATTTCAACAATGCAGGTACGCGGTGCTCCGCTTATCGGTGTTACCGCAGCATATGGAATATATCTCGCCATGCGGGAAAACCCTGAAAAACTCGATAGTGCCTATCAGGCTCTATTAGCCACTAGACCTACGGCGATTAACCTGCAGTGGGCACTGGACCGGGCTCATTCACTAATCAATCAGCTTCCGCTGCCGCAACGGCTTGATGCCGCCCTGCAACTCGCCCGGCAAATGGAGCAGCAGGATATCGCCATTTGCGAGGCTATCGGTGAAAACGGCGCCCGTCTTTTGGAGAAGCTGTGGCAAGACAAAGCGGACAAAGATAAGCCTCTTAATGTGCTGACCCACTGCAATGCCGGAGCATTGGCCACCGTGGATTGGGGCACTGCTCTGGCTGTCGTATACAAGGCTGTTGAGAAGGGTATTCCTGTTCATGTCTGGGTTGATGAAACCAGACCTCGCAACCAAGGCGCCTCCCTTACTTGTTGGGAGCTGGCGGAACACCGGATCGAACACACTCTTATTGTCGACAACGCCGGAGGCCATTTAATGCAACACGGTCAGGTGGATTGCTGTGTAGTAGGCAGTGATCGCACCACGCTAAATGGCGATGTATGCAATAAAATCGGAACCTATCTCAAAGCGTTAGCAGCCTTTGACAACAACATACCTTTCTTTGCCGCGCTGCCGGTGTCCACTATCGATTTTTCACTGAAAGACGGCTTGAAGGAAATACCCATAGAAGAGCGTGACAAGGAAGAGCTGAGTCATATCTCGGGAGTCGATGCCGAAGGCGTTCTGCGCCGGATAGACATTACCGGTGATGACAGGAATATAAGTAATTTTGGTTTTGATGTTACGCCAGCCAGGCTTATAAGCGCCATAATCACAGAAAAGGCCGTCGTCGCCGCCAATGCGGAAGAAATTTCCGGCCTGGCGGATTAGCCCGGTGGCCAGCTCAATGAACGGCCACCCAGAATATGTAAATGCAGATGATAAACAGTCTGACCCCCATGTTCGCCGGTATTGATTACATAGCGGAAGCCTTTCTCATCCAGACCCAATTCTCTGGCAATTTCATTTGCCTTTAGCAATAGCTTGCCCATCAAGCCCTGATCATCGTCATTTGCAGCCTTTACATCCACAAGGTGCTTTTTGGGGATAATGAGCACGTGTTGAGGGGCCGCGGGGTTGATATCGTGAAATGCGTATACATCATCATCGGAATAAACCTTGTTAGAGGGTATTTCCCCTGCGATAATTTTGCAAAACAGACAATCTGCGGATTGGTTCTCAGTCATGGTTTACCCCGGCGCGTTTATTCAGCTTCGATTAAAGTGAAGAGTGTATCCTAATATAGGCAGCTGTGAGCCTAAATTACCCGTAAACCCGTTAGTAGATTGAGGTGCACGGTGCGCAGCAAGGTTTGTGTACGCTAGTGGAGGCGAATTGAATACATTGCTTAACAAGACCAGATTTGTAGTCGGCTTGATGCTGATTGCCGGCACTCTACTGTCTGCCAACTTTGTCTCCGCCCAGGACAATCAGTTACAGAGATATGTCTATCGGGTTCTCAATACCTATCCCCACGATATTTCCTCGTTCACACAGGGTTTGATTTATCACCAGGGTTATCTCTATGAAGGTTCGGGCAAGTATGGGCTTTCAGCTTTAAGCAAAGTCGATCTGGCAACAGCAGAAGTGATTCAGTCACGACCTCTGTCCAGACGCTATTTTGGAGAAGGCATTGAAATAGTGGGTGACAGAATTTACCAGCTGACCTGGCAAGCCCATATGGTGTTTGTGTATGACAAGGAGACATTCGAACCACAAGGTTCTCACTACAATGCAACTCAAGGTTGGGGCCTTGCTTATGATGGAGAGTTTCTTATCCTGAGTGATGGCACAGCGACCTTGCAATTTATGGACCCGGAAAACTTCGTGCCACAGAGAAAAGTAGTAGTAACTCTGGATGGAAACGAAATACATCAGCTTAATGAGCTCGAATATATTAATGGAGAAGTGTGGGCTAACGTCTGGCAGACAGAGTTTATCTTGAGGATTGATCCGGCCACAGGAGTGGTTAATTCCATAGTGGATCTAACCGGCCTGTCGGAGCAGACTGAGTTAGGAAGTTCCGAGGCGGTACTCAACGGTATTGCGTGGGATAGTGAACAGGAAAAACTATTCGTAACCGGCAAACACTGGTCCAATTTATTTGAGATAGAATTGGTCTCTCCCTGATAATCACGTTGATGAAAATAAAGGGTTGACCTGATCCATGTGGTTACAGAAAAAGATTCAGCTGACTACCAAATCACGGGGTTTTCACCTGATTACCGACGAATTACAGCGCTCTTTGCCCGAGTTTGCTTCAGTAGAGTTGGGGATAGTGCATTTGTTTCTTCAGCATACCTCTGCATCACTCAGTATCAATGAAAATGCGGATGCCTCCGTGCGAAGTGATATGGAAGCACATTTCAATGAACTCGTCCCAGAGAATGCTCCCTACTACCAACATACCTATGAAGGCTCCGATGATATGCCCGCTCATATCAAGTCGGCCCTGCTAGGTGCTGAATTAACCATTCCAGTCGCCAAAGGTGTTCTGCAATTAGGTACCTGGCAGGGTGTCTATCTGGGAGAGCACCGCAACCATGGCGGACCCAGACAAATAATCGCCACGATTCAGGGAGAGTGACGATGATATTCTCTGTGGGTACAGCCAAGGCTCTTTTTCCCAGGTTTTTATTATTGCTTGGCGTGTCCGTGCTGTTGTTATCCTGTGAAACTGTTTCTTACTACAGCCAGGCTGCCCGGGGACAGGCAGCGATGGTGCTAGGGCGGGATGATATTCAGGAATTACTGGTCAGTGATGAACTGTCTGATGACTTGCGCGCAAAGTTTTCCATGGTGCTGGAAATAAGAGAGTTTGCAGAGCAACAGCTCTATCTTCCGGTGGAGGATAATTACAGCAGCTACGTGGATCTGAAACGTGAACACGTGGTCTGGAATGTGTTTGCCGCCCCCGAGTTTTCAGTCGACCCCCTCAATTGGTGTTTTCCTATTGCGGGCTGTGTTTCCTATCGGGGATATTTCTCCGAGGCTGCTGCAATGAAATATGCATCAAATCTGCAGCAGGATGGTTTCGATGTTTATACCGGTGGTGTCGATGCCTATTCTACTTTGGGCTGGTTTGAAGACCCATTGCCGAGTTCGGTAATGACAAGAGCCGATTACCAATTGGCGGCATTGATTTTTCACGAGCTTGCCCATCAGATAGTCTACCTTCAGGGAGACACCAGTTTTAATGAGAGCTTTGCTACCTCGGTGGAGCGTGAAGGTCTGCGTCGCTGGCTAATCAGTAATGGCGAACCCAGTTTAATTGAAAGAGCCCGGCTGGACAGTGAGCGGCGGCAACAATTTGTTGATCTGGTAAGCGATTATCGCGACGTGCTCGAACAACTATATTCCCGTGAACTGGGAGAAATAGAAATGCGCAGCCAAAAGAATGAGATTCAAAATAGTTTGCGTGAAGCATATCAGCAGTTGAAAAGACAGTGGGGAACGTATGGAGGCTATGATGCCTGGTTTTCTCAATCTCTCAACAACGCCCAGCTATCGACAGTCAGTTCCTATAACCAGATGGTTCCGTTCTTCGATGAATTGCTCGCAAAGAGCAACGGCGACCTTCAGCAATTTTACGCAGAAGTTAAACGCATCTCTAAGCTGGATGAGGTATCGCGCGGAGCTCTCATTCCGGAAATCTAGCGGTTCAGACGGTTGCGGGCACTCTCTACCAGATTGGCATAGAATTCCGATTCAGGATCCTTTGAGGCAGCGGACTGATATGCCAGCAATGCTTCTTCGATGCGGTTTTCCTGTTCCAGCAATCTACCCATTGTGCGATCAAAAAATGCGTTGCCTGGCATTGCCTCAATAGCGGCGCGATAAATTTCGATTGCCCTACCTGTCTCACCTGCATTGTTGTAGGTGTTTGCCATTATATGCACTTGGGAATCGTTCAAAGGGTCCAGTTCGATAGCCCGCAGATCATAAACAAATGAGGTGTCAAAATTTCCCGAATTCCTTTCTAGTTCTCCGAGGGTCGCTACCGAAGCAATCAAGGCTGCACTATCCTGGGTTTGGAGTTCGATGAATCTGGCCAGAAGAGGCTTGGTTTTTTCGAATTGCTCCAGATAGAAATAGATATTTGCCAAATTGCGAATCGCTTCGGAAAGGTTGGGGTCGGCACTTATGGCTTTGCGATATTCATCGATGGCTTCTTCGTGGCGTTCGAGGTTGCTGTAGGTATTACCTCTTCTTAAGTATCTTTGTGCCAGATCAGCATCGATAGTGGGGCCGGTACGCTCAATATCCAGATTGCCGTATCGCTCAAGCACACTTGCCGGTCCATCATTTTGGGCATAGCCAGTGGCACTTAAGGAGAGTAGCGGGGCGACTGCGACATAGCCCAAGACTTTCATGATATTCATGGATTTCCGCTTCCGGTGTTTAATTGAGGAAGGAACTATAACCCAGCGATTCTCCATCTTCCAGCCAGGGTGTGGCGGGGGTGGTTACTTCAGGGTAATCCCGGGAAGTGAAGCGCCGACGGCTGAGACTCTACCAATAATAGTTGCGTCAGCTAAGCCCGTGTTTCTTAATGCAGAGAGACAATCTTCAGCCTGACCGGCGGGAACGCAGCCTAACAAGCCACCGGATGTTTGAGGATCGAACATCAAATCGTATCTGGGGTCTTTGCGGAAAGCCTCACTATTATAGATGCCGCTAGCCACCGCAGTATTGTCGCTATGTAAGGAGCTAATTATTCCCTGACTAAGTGTATACAGAGCGCCATCGAGAGCAGGCAGGTCGTTCAGGTTCATTTCTACTTCGATGTTTCTGGTCTCCAGCATTTCAAATAGGTGGCCAGCCAATCCGAAGCCGGTGATATCGGTGCAAGCTGTGGCGCCATGTTCAACAAAGCAAATCGATGCCAGTCTGTTGGATATCAACATCTGCTTGAGAGCATTGCTTATCCAATCATGTTTAGCTTTGTAGCGCATGTCTGCAGCGAACAGGGTTCCACTGCCTAATGCTTTGCTAAGGATTAGAACATCACCGATGTTCATACCGTCCTTACTTAACAGCGCATTCTTGTTCGCGAAGCCGTTAACGCTAAGACCAAATTGTAGATCCGCAGTTTCGGATGAGTGTCCTCCTATTAAGCTACAGTGATTTTCTTCCAGACTTTCGGCGCAGCCTTGCATGAGTTCGCCAAGTTGAGCACTGGTAAGTGCTTTGCTGGCAAGCGGCACGCCCACTACAGCTAACGCCGAATGAGCTTCTGCTCCCATGGCATAGATATCGCTGAGGCAGTGGTTGGTGGCAATCTTTGCAAATAACCAAGGGTCGTTTATGAATGCCTTTATTTGATCGACACTTTGTAATAAGACCCTGTCATCATCTAGCTTGATTATGGAAGCATCTTCGATACGAGAACCGCTATTAGTAATATCCGGCTTGCTCTGCTGAGGTAATTGGTCCAAAACGCCATCAAGTATTGACCCGGATACTTTGGCGCCACATCCTGCGCATCGCATGGCATGTTTCTTCAGTTTTTCTTCACTCTCTTTATCCATCAAGCCGTCTGCAATATTCAGTTCCACGTCCATCTCTGGAAATTGGCTGAATTTTTTCAGAAATCGACTATCGATTGAATCCTTTAAATGCCATACGGAGCGACCCTGAAAAAATAAATTGTTTCTTGAGGCTATGGCGCGTTTGTTTCCCAGTTTTATCAGCGAGAGTGCATGTTTCTGGGGTGTAAAAGCTTGCAGTTTCTTACCAGTTGCATAGCGAATTAGATTGCGGGCTAGAGGCAAGCCCTGCCGCACGGCGTAGACACCTGATTTAGGTCTGGGATAGCCGCTTATACTAGCCGCATCACCTGCAGCGAATACAAACTCATGGCTGCTGGATTGCAGGAATTTATTGACCTCGATAAAGCCATCGTTGCTTAGTTGTAGTCCACATTCTCCTGGCCACTCCGGAATGCTGGCACCGGTGGCGTAAATAATTGTGTCGGCTTTGATGCGGGTATCGTCAACGCTTATGGTCGCACCTGATTCGAATCGGCTGACCCGAAAATTTAGCTGAACCTCGATTGCCCTCTTGTCTAGTTCCAGATTTACAAAATCCCTGACTCTTCTATTGTGTCCGTTCAAGAGTTGGTCGTTGGCACTTACTATTGTGATTTTGAGCAGTGATTTATCCTGCTTTTTAACCTTTAGTTTTTTGTGAATGGCTCGCTGTGACGCTAATGCGAATTCAATACTGGCTGGCCCACCTCCAACTATTAGTAATGAATACTCGGACCGGGCTTCAATTCGGGAAATGGCCTCTGCATATATTCGATCCCATTCCACCAGGAGTTTGTCGATTGGTTTGATGCCGAGGGCGTGCTCATGGGAACCCGGAATTTTTACCGCATCTGGCTGAGACCCTATATTAATAGATATGAGATCAAAACTTATATCTGGCCTGCCATTACAACTGATAGTCTTCGACTGCAGATCTATATCGCTAATCTGATCGTGAATAAGGGTAACGCCGGCAAATTGAGCAAGGGGTCGCAAATCGATATGAATATCTTCGCGGCTGTATATGCCGCTAATATGACCGGGAAGCGCGCCGGAATAGGGGGTGTTTATATCCCTGCTAATAAGTGTGGTTCTCAGACCCGGCACAGGTTTCATGCCAAGTTGCTTAAGAACGAACAGATGGCTATGGCCTCCGCCAATCAGGACCAAATGCTTTACGTCAGGGCTGCTTGCCGGATTTTTCATTGCTGAATTCTGTTTGTATTGATTATTTCCTGCGAGCGATCAACGAGACCGCTCGAGGAAATGATTGTAACCAGAATCGGCTATCCGACACAGGATTATTTTGAGAGAAGAATCCTACGTTCTAGAATCTATACTTCATTAATAGACGTATAGTGCGGGGGTTCGACGGATGGAAGTGAATATCCTCAACTCCGGCAGATTCACTAGCGAGTTTGGACTCGAAGTAGTAGGCGATATCATCGTCTTCTGCATCGAAAAGATTGAGAACATCCAGCCCCAATTCCCAGCTATCGAATGCATAGGACACACCGGCATGAACCAGGGTAGAGCCGTCTTTACGTACGGATTCATCTTCAGTCAGCGCGGCATCGTCGAAATATCTTACGCGCATACTGGCGGTTAAACCGCTGTCATTCACATAAGTAAGACCCGCACCAATCACTTCTTCATGAGCATCTGTAATGCTATTGGCATTGGAAGGCAGCCCCTTAAAGTGGCCATTTGCTTTGGCGGCGCTTAAGTCGAATACTAATCCTTCCGTAATCTCCCAGAATGAATTGAGTTCTATACCGCTGCGCTGGGTTGGGTCGCTTGGTTCGGTAGTTCCGGCATCACCGACGAACACCAGTTCGGAGTCTGTTTCCAGCTCGAATGCAGCAATGGAAATATTGAACCCGTTCAAATTGTCATAGCGAAATCCGACTTCATTGCCTATGCCTTCCACCAGAACATCCTGTGCCTCGGCGGGGCCTCCGGTTATCGGGTCGATAGTATTAACTGCGGCGCGGGCATCATTGGAATGGAAGCCATGGCCGTAATTGACATAAAACTCGAGATTGTCATTCCAACGATAGGCTAGACCTATATTGGGTTGCAGCAAAGAGTCACTGGCGCTTCCGGAATTGCCGGGGCGAAGCGCATCGACATCCAGATCATAATAGTCCAGCCGCAGACCGGTGGTTAGTCGAAACTGGTCTGTGATTGAGAACTGGAGCTCGACAAAGGTTCCGATGCTGAGTTCCTGCGCCTCATCTTCGCGAATACTGCCGGTTCTCACTGTGCCACTGGTATTGAACAGGTTGAGTTCCCCCACATCGTCGTATCTTATGTCCACGCCGATTACTCTGCGGGTAGGTAAGCCGAACATGTCGGTTTCAGTTTTGTTTCGCAGGGATCCACCAAATAGTAGTCGTTCGTCTTCCTGCTCGAATTCATCGCCGTTAACAGGGTCGTTCAGGGTGTAGGTGGGGTTATTAATCAGGCTCATATAGTAGGAGCTTGAATAGAGGTTTAGATCCCAATTTTCGAACTCAAAGTTACCGGTTACGGAATATCTGGATGATTCGCCACCGAGGTCAGGGTCTATAAAACCGAAGCGGGAAATCATGCCGCTATCTACTGCACGCTGAGGCACCTGATTGGTGGATGCCCATTGGGAGTCATAACCAGAGAACGTGATACGGCTGGGGATATCTCCCAGGTTGCCGGTAAATTTGACCAGTGCATTAAATTTTCTGACATCCTGATCCAGTACGAAATGGCCATTGGCTTGTTGATGCTCGAAAGCATAGAGAAGGTATCCATCCCCCAATTGAAATGAATTGGCGGTAACGAAGCGTAACTCGTCTTCAGAGCCTAGGGTGAGTTCGGTGAAATCTTCTTCCAATACATCATAGGTCTTCATGGAATTGGAGCCAGCTAGGGAGAAATCCCCGCTGTCCGCAAAATAGGGACCCTTGCGAAAATCTACCCGCTCGATAATTTCCGGGATGATGAAATTCAAATCCATATATCCCTGGCCATGGGCGTGGGTTCGAAGATTCACCGGCATGCCGTCGAAATAGGTGGAGAAGTCAGAGCCGTGGTCCAGATTAAAGCCGCGCAGGAAATACTGATTGGCCTTGCCGGGGCCACTGTGCTGAGTGGCAATCATGCCGGGGATTACTTCTATCAATTCGGCAACACGACCAATAGGGCGGGTTGAGAAATCGCTGTAGCCAACTACTCCTTTGGAGGCAGAATCAGCTCTTCCCAGTAATTGCAGGGAGCGACCCCAGATCTGGATTTCTTCGATAGTTTGGTCAGATTGGGCGAAGATTGAGGGTGTAGCTACTAGTGTGAATCCGCACAGGCTGGCACTAATTAATAAATTTGAACGTCTAAGATTGAACAAAACAGCTCCTTTGTACTTCTCTGTGCAAATATGCAGCAGAACAAATCTGGAATTTCGAGTGCACAGTACGAGAATCCGTACGGACAGGTAAGTGAAGCGTAGTTAAGGAACGTTAAGGAGCTAATATTACAATATAAAACAATGAGTTATTGTTATTTCGCGAGGCTTGTTTCGAAGCTGGGTCTTGGCTTGTCGGGGATGAATTGGGCCAGCGCGAGGGAGGCCGTGGCGATGGCTGCGCCGATGAGAAACACCGCGCTGTAGTTAAATACCCACACTATCCCCAAAAGGGCGGGCAGTATCACTGCCGCAATGTGATTTATGGTGAAACTGATGCTGGAGGTTGCCGCAATATCTTCCGGGGCAGCGATTTTCTGGAAATAGGTTTTAAGCGATATGGCCATGGCGAATAGCAGGTGATCCAACAGATAGAGGACGATGGCCACAGCTACACTTTCAACGAATGCGTAGCTGATGAATACCAGAATCAGGCCTAGGTATTCCAAGGTTAGAACCCTGCGCTCACCTATATAACTAATCAAGCTGCCAATTTTTGGTGCCAGCCAGTAGGTTAAGGCGGCATTAGTCAGGGTAAGCAGGACCACGTTCTCCACGGGAAATTCAAACTTCTCCACCAGCAGAAACCCCGCAAACACCACAAAAATCTGCCGTCTTGCCCCTGACAAAAAGGTGAGTACGTAATAGAGCCAATATCGCTTGCGCAGGAATAGTTCTTTTTTCTGTGCTACACCATCATCGAAGTGGGGAAACGCAGACCAGCAGAATAGTCCGATCAAGACCGCGAGGCCCCCGGCAAGGGTATAGATAAGAATGTAGTTAACTGCAAAAAACAGCAGGTAAATATAAATAGAACCGAGAATCAGAAAATTGCAGATTGCGCGGACACTCATTAACTTGCCTAAAATCATTGGCGCTTCATCCTGATTCAGCCATTGCAGACTTAGCGAGCTATGAAGTGTTTCCAGATAGTGAAAGCCGATGGACATAATGACGGTGGCAAAATATAACCACAGCGCAGAAGGGTAGTAGGCGGTAATGGCAGTACCAATACCCAGTGTTAGCAAAGACAAAATGGCGAATGTTTGCTGACGAATGAAGATCATCACCAAAATGGCTGTGAACGCCAAAAAGCCTGGCACTTCCCGCAGACTTTGCAGAATACCGATCTCTTCTCCGGTGAAAGCCGCTTTTTCCACAACGAAATTGTTCAGCATCACCTGCCAGGTAGCAAAGGCAACGGTATTGCCTATGGCAAGCAGATATAGAAGTGCTTTCTTGTCTTTCAGCAGAGTCATAATTTCGATCTTTTCAGGTATTTCTTCTACGGTCAGGCTTTTGAGGTCTGTAGACCTCTGTTATTGGTTCATGATAAAGACAGTAGAATGAAGCGAGTATGAATTATATCATCACCGTCCTATGTCATCTCTGTCTATTTATGCCGGGCCCACCGCCCTGAAGCGAATCAGTGAAGAAGGTCTGAACCAGCAGCAATTCAATGTGCTGGTGGGAGCTTCCGGCGGACCTAAGTGGTTTGTGCTATATGGGCTCGATCGCTATTTGTTCGGCGACTTTTTCGCAAACCGGAAAACCGAATTAATTACTCTGGGTACTTCGGCAGGGGCCTGGCGTATGTGCTGTCTGGCTACGGCAGATCCAGTCGCGGCCGTGGAGCGTCTGGCCCAGCTGTACAGCAATGAGACTTATTCATCACAGCCGGATACCGACGAGATAACCAATAAGGCTATCGAGATGCTCAATGGCATGCTTGGCGATCATGGCGTGGAAGAGATTGTTAATAATCGAATATTCAGAACGAATATTATTGCCGATCGCTGTCGGGGGTTCGGCTCTTCCCGTAGCAAGCCAATAAAGATGGCTGCGCTAGGTATGAGTGCAGTGTCTAATCTCGTTAGCCGACGTGCTCTGTCCCTGTATTTCGAACGAACTTTTTTTTCCACAATGGGCGAACGCTGTCCGTGGGGTGAAGCCAATGACCTGAAAACCGCCCTGGTTGAAATGAATGAAGATAATGCAGAGGATGCGATGCTGGCTACCGGCTCAATTCCTTTCGTGCTTAATGGAGTGCGGAATATTAAAGGTAGCAAGCCCGGACTATATCTTGATGGCGGAATTACAGACTATCATTTCGATTTGCCCTTTCATAAGGGCGAAGAGCTTGTTCTCTATCCCCATTTCTCTGCAGATGTGATTCCCGGCTGGTTCGACAAGCATATTCCATGGCGAAGGGTCGATAAGGATAATTTTCATAATGTCGTGCTGGTCACTCCGTCAGCAGAATTTGCGGCTAGTCTTCCCTATGGAAAGATTTCCGATCGTAAGGATTTTGAAAAGCTTACAAGCGATGAGCGTCTAACATACTGGCAGGCAGTATTGGACAGAAGCGAAAGGCTGGCTGAGGATTTTTCAGCACTGGTGGATTCCGGTGTGGGGCTTGAAGACATAAAGCCTTTTACAGAACGAAATAAAGCGGGCTACAGGTAGTAAAAGTTTCGAAATGAATACACAACCCCAAATAAGACAAGCATCAGAAAACGACAGTGAAGCTATTGTCGATATTTATAATTGGTATATCGAAAATACCTACTATACCTTCGAAGAAGAAAGCCTTACCGCCGAATATATGAGGGAGCAAATGGCTGGGGCCGATGCCCTTGCTCCCTGGTTCGTACTCGAGGAAGACGGAGAAATAAGCGGTTTTTGCTATGCAGGCATCTGGAAATCCAGAGCGGCTTATAAGTATTCAAGAGAAACAACTGTATACCTGAGGCACGACCGTATTGGTGGTGGCAGGGGCTACAGACTTATGGAGCATCTGGTGAATGAATTACGGGCTACGCCGATACATTTACTAATAGCTGGAATTGCTCTGCCCAATGATGCCAGTATCGCCGTCCATGAAAAACTGGGCTTTTCCAATCTTGGAACTTTCAATGAAGTAGGCTCCAAATTCGGAAAGTTCATTGATGTTGCTTATTTGCAGCTAGTTCTGACGGATTAGCGGCTGAACCGGAGTAGATATGGCTAAAATCAGCACCAGAAAATTACAGTTGGTAATGCTGACTGTTCTCAGTCTGACTTTAGGCTCCTGTGTGGGTACTATTGTAGGGGCGGCTGTGGATACCACTATTGAAGTTGCCAAGGTGCCATTTAAGGTCGCTGGAGCCGCAGTGGACCTAGCCATTCCCGATGGCGATGATGATGACGATTAGTTGATTGACGAAAATCAGAGAACGAAACTGCATAGAACAGAAAAGCCGAAAACAGAGAGACCCGCTAATGAGCCTTAAACCTGAAGACTATGACATTCCTTCCCATTACAAGCATTGGGTGGGCGATAAAGCAGAAGACTATATCGGACCCTTCTTCTTTTGCATGGAAGGAGAACACCCCCGCTCGGCATTCAGGGTGCAGGAACATAACTGCAATGCCCATGATACTGTGCACGGTGGTGTGTTAATGACATTTGCCGACTACACCCTTTGCCTCTGTGCCAACGGCGGGGAAACCGAAAGCGTTGTTACTGTCAGCTGTAACTCTGAATTTGTAGCGCCAGCCTTTAAAGGTGATTTGGTGCATGGTAAAGGGGAAGTGGTGCGGCGGGGTGGATCGATGGTTTTCTCGCGCTGCGAGCTAATAGCAAACGACCAAACCATTCTGATAGCCAGTGCGGTAATAAAAAGGATCAGGAAATAGCTACTCTCGAGTATGGTTTATCCCTACATTGAATAGACTTTCTCGGCAGTGCCGTAAAACATCGCCTGCTTTTCGCTCTCGCTAAAATCCTCTACCATCTTTTTATAAGCATTCCACAGCACGTGATAATTTATAGATAGCTTGTCTACCGGGAAGTTGCTTTCGAACATGCAGCGCTCGGGGCCAAAGCATTCGATGGTGTGCATGTAATATCGTTGTTGAGCTCTGATGAATTCATCCGAAGTGGGAGGTCTTTCCGCTTTGTCCCATCCGAAACCATTGTCCGGCATGGCCAAGCCGCCTAACTTCGCATATACGTTCTCACATTTGGCTATTTCAGCAATGTCTTCTTTCCATTGCTGGAAAATTTCATCCTTGCAGCTTCGGTATATACCTACACCCAATGGTGTTCCGAAATGGTCCAGTATCATGGTGCATTCCGGAATGTCTCTCGCCAGATCCAGAAAGTCCAGGTTCTGATGATGGTAGTGCCAGGAATCGTAGCTCAATCCCTGCTCAGCAATGATTCTTATTCCTTTTCTGAATGATTCTTTGCCGTGTAAATAGGGAGGTGCAGAGCCAACGATAAACAAATCTTCAGGCCGCTTGTCACGAGCTGCAGAATGACGAAAGCCTCTTAGTAATCCATCGCTGTTTAACTTATGCTGGTCGATAGCCTTTAATAGCAGCTCTTCTGATTCTCCGGCAAGAGTAAGGTCTGTATGGGCAACAATGGCAGCTATGTATGCTTGGTTATCGGTATCGGCTTTGCTCTGTTTAGCTAGATCCGCGATGTGTCTGGTCTCACCTACTGACTGCAAATGATCTTCGGTATCTTTGTCGTAAAATGCACGGCATTCCATAAACAGGGTCTTTATAATATTGTGACCAGAATTGGTGTCGTCCCAATATTGTTCGAGAACATAGTCGCGGTTGAATCTCTTCTTCCAGATATGATGGTGAGGATCGATGATGGGTCGATCCGGTTCCAGGATTTCTTCCTTTACCTGATCGAGCCAGGAGTTTGTTCCCGGGTTCATTGCAGTCATTTTCCTTTCCCTGTTTTATAGATTTACCAATACTGTGATTCACGACTCAAGCTAACATCGCTACAGAAGAATGTGAACAGTCCGGGCGATCTGTCGGCACGCCGGTTTACTGGTGCAATTCTTCGACCATGGTGTAGTATGCGCTGATCACATAGAGAATTTTTGATACATGTCAGAAGTTTGACAAGCAGCTGCCAGGCCAGACACGTTAGGTAGCAGTTGATGAACTAATAAGAATGGTGGTAGAGCAGGAGTAGTACATGAGTTTGTCGGCATACGTAATTCTCGGATATTTGTTGTTTTTTATTGCTGTAGGCATCTACATAAATAGTAGAAACAAGAGTTCCTCAGATTGGGCTATCGGCGGTGGTACGCTAGGTGTAGCCATGCTGGCGGCAGGTGTTGCAGGTACACGAATCGGTGGGGCCGGCACCTATGGGGTGGCGGGCGATGTAATTACCGAGGGTATCGGTCATCTTTGGTACGGTGTTAATTCCTTCTTCGCCTTATTTCTCGTCGGTCTGTTTTTCGCAATTCCCTATCGTCGTCTAAAGCTTTCTACAGTTGGTGAAGTTTTCGACCAGCGTTTTGGTTCCCGTCGTTGTCAGTCATTAACCAGTCTCTGTGTTCAGGCGGAGTATCTGGTAGTAAATATTATTGAGCCCTACGTTATCGCCACAATTGTTAGCGGGGTGACTGGTTGGTCATTTGGATGGTGCATTATTATCGGTGGGTCGGTGATCGTGCTATTTACTATTATGGGTGGCCTGAAAGGAACTGCTATAACCAATGTGGTTCACTGTACGGTAATTATTCTGGGTCTCGCAACGGTTGGTTATGTTGCTATGCAAAACTTGGGTGGATGGGGTGAGGTTATTGCCCAGTCGGAAGTCATGCTGGCAGCTGCCGATAAAGACATTCCTTCATGGTGGAGTTTTACCGGTATAGGCTGGGCTACCATTATCGCACTGTTTATTTCCGCGACGATTCATACTCCCGCAGCATCTGTCTACGCAAACTATGCGAGTTCGGCAGCCAAGGAGGAATATCTGATTCCCGGCTTTTTTCTCGCTGGCTGCATTGCGGCACTAATGCCTCTGGTTGCCGGTTTCATCGGAATCCTGACCATGGTGAGTTATGGCTCGGAAGCTGGCTTGTCCGGGTATCTGAATATCGCCCAACTGGCCATCGACACTGGTCCACTTCTGGGAGGTATAGCTCTGGCGGCCGTGTTGGCGGCGGTGATTTCATCCGGTGCACCTATTCTATTGAGCAGCGCAACTATGTTGGTGAACGACTGGATTCCTGCTTCCAGAAATTATTCTAGCGACAAGAAGCTGATGGCCTACAAGATTGTGACGGCTCTTTATGGTGGTGGTGCTGCGTTCTGTGCCTACTATTTTAATTTTGGTTCAGTGCTTCAATTTTTGTTGCTTGGGTTTGCCATGGTTGTGCCACCGGCCATAGCAGTCACTTATGTATTCTATTGGAAGAGAACAACCGAGCAGGCTGCCTTCTGGGGAATTTTAACCGGCTTTGTGAGCGGCTTGATCATGTGGTTATTGAATCGATCTTTTTCAGGTGCCGAGAATGCCGACGTGGGAGGCTTCCCTCAATACTGGTATGAACTTTGTCAGTATCTGGGCGAATGGCGAGACCCTTCGTTCCTGACGCTTTTATTGCCTGTGTTTGTAGTACCGATAATTACTATTCTGTTTCCAAACAAGGCAGATGATTCCGAGCGGAGTGATGCCTTCTATGTGAAGCTGGGTCGAATTCAGAAAAATTTTACCTGGGCATAGTTTTTTGCTTGTAGTTGTTAGACGAGGTCGAGCAGCGGAAATCTATCGTCTTCTGTAATACAGGCGTGGAGAAAGCAGGCGAGTCCGAGGTCTCCCTCCCATAGGGCGTATCTTGCTGATGTTTGCTCTATGGCGTGCATGGCAAATTTTCGGGCTCGATCAAGCCATTTCTTTTCTCCGGTGCGGGTATAGAGCTTTAATAGAGCGTAGCCATTGCCATCTGTTCCGTGACAAAGACCTGCGCTCTTGGTTAGCGGACCGGCTTGCCAGATGGTTTCACCACCCTTGATTAGCAAATGATCAAATTCCTCAGAATATCCTGAAGGGATATTGTTCAGTGAGATGATTACACCCGGAGCGCCGTGACACCACTGGAGAAGAAAGGGCGGTCTTCCTTCTGTCGGGTTTTTCAGAGCACTAGGCCAATTGCAGCAATCGCCTTCTACCTCTGCAGCCTTGATGACAGTCTCAACTGCATTGCATAACACCGAATCTGATAATTCCTTTGGCAGAAACTGTCTGCTTCGAACAAAGGGGTACATATTGCCTACAAAGCCATGACCTACTCACATTAACATGCGCTTCTGCCCGTGAAGGTCTTGTATCCAGATAGGGCAGTCATGCTTGTCGTTGCGAGCAACCTCACTCTTCATGTACTGGCAGTGCTCAATAAATAAATCAATCCAGTCTTGTGATGGCTCTTCTTCCAGTTTAAACAGCAAAGGAATTACTGAGCCGGTACCTCCCCAAAGAGGCTCCAGTGTGGGGTTTTTGATGTTGTCTTGTATTAGTGAAAATTACTTTTGCCAGATTTCTTCAGATTTGTCTGTCTGGAATTTGCTCTTTACTAAAAGGATGCCACTTTCGCCAAGCCAGTAGGATGGAATTACTCCATCAGTGTCCGCGTAATCCTTTAAGGATTTGGCGTCGCCGGAAAAATATTTTTGATGGATATCTTCCGCCAGGCTGTATTTGTTAAATGGAAGATCGCCATCGAGATATTGTTGAAGATGGTCCAGGGCCCAAAGGACTCCCATTGCGCCAAAATAGATACTGCTTACGCTTTCAGCATCGCAGTCTTCACTTTTTGGCATGGGCCAGAGGGTTTCAGCTGAGAATTCTTCTATACAGTTACTTAATATATTTGAGATAGCAGCACTTGCGGCTTGAGTGCTCCAGGGCTCTCCCGCTAAAGGCATATGTCTATCTTGCTGAAAGAGCATTTCCCGACCCTTAAGAATAGAATTGGTTTTCAGTCATTACATGGAATTCAATGTTTATCTTTGCAGTTCGCCATTGGCCTGGATAAGAAAAGGGCCGGGGGTATTGAAGCTGTTTTCCAGCAGCGTGCAAAGTTCTTCCGCCGTATTTGCTTCTGCTCCCGGCACGCCGAAGCTCTTCGCCATGTCTACCCAGTTTATTGCCGGATTACCTATGTCAAACAGGCTGGCCGCTATATCGCCTACGTCGGTCACACCCAGACGGGAATATTCGACATTGAGAATATTATAGGAACGGTTGGCGAATATTACTGTGGTGACATTCAGTCCTTCGCGGGCCTGTGTCCAAAAACTCTGGTTGGTATAGGCTGCGCCGCCGTCACCCAAGAGCGCGAGAACAGGTCGGTCTGGACAGGCAAGAGCCGCTCCGGTGGCGCATGGTCCACCTTGACCAATGGCTCCTCCGGTAAGGCTTAGCCAAGAGTTTGTCACTCTGTTCTGGCAAAAAGGATAGGCTGCATTACCTCCACCTGAGTCTGTACAGACGATCGCTTCTTCCGGCAGAGTTGCGGCTATGGACTGAACGATGCCTTTTGTATTTAACTCACCGTAAGGCTTGCCCATTTCTATTTTTTCAAAAGTTGTAACTGATTCGTTTTCTGCGCCCAATCTCTCAGCCAGTCTCTCCAATGCATCCACCGCGTCTTGATCGATGGTAGTGAGCCGGCTTACCTTGCAGCCTTCAGGAACTAGCTGACCGGGTACGCCCTGATAGGCAAAGAAGCTTGCAGGGATTTCTCCGCCAACAAGGATCAGGTTTTCCGTACCATCGAGT